>Ga0302326_10016278_pt1 | contig 15577 bp, 15 predicted proteins | sample Palsa_T0_3_FD_202264 | JGI IMG/M metagenome (GOLD analysis project Ga0302326, IMG submission 202264) | Peat permafrost microbial communities from Stordalen Mire near Abisko, Sweden - Palsa_T0_3 | ecosystem: Environmental > Terrestrial > Soil > Palsa > Peat permafrost | place: Sweden: Abisko...
CAGGGACGAACCCATGCGCTTCGCACCCCCGGTCGCCGCTTTGAGCCGCTTGAAGTCGGCTCCGCAAATGGAACCGGTGGGAAGCGTCACGGAAAAGTGAAGATGCAGATCAAAGTTGATGCGCGTCCACTTTCTGCGAAAGTCGACCCTGAATGGACGGCTCCAATGTTTCACTCCCGGCCACCAGAGCACGATGCCCGTCCCCGCAAGTAGCAACAAGACCACCGCGCCACATCCGTTGATCTAAAGCCCGGTCTGTCCCGCGAGAAGCCTGCCGTGCAAACGAACATAAATCCGAATCCGCATCTAGATTTTCCCGGTCAGAATCTCGTCCAGCATTTCGCAATCCAGATGCTCGGTTACCAGAGCAGCCAGAGAATCGAGATCGGCCTCCCTGGACCTGGTGTTTTGAGGTAGCCGTGGAGGCCAACCACGACGCGCTCGCAACTGATTGAGAAATTCGCGACGAAACGCTGCTGAATCAAACAATCCATGGATATAGGTTCCCCAGACTAATCCGTCCACCGAAATGCACCCCTCGTTCCGTTCTGCGGAGTTGCCGTGCTCGTCTCTAATCCTGAATAACGGTTGAAGGTTTTCTCCGAGTTTTGTCTGGCCCATGTGGATTTCATATCCTGTTATCTCCACACCGGACCGCAGGCTAGCGCCGCGCACCCGTACTGTCTGTTTGCGTGCCTCGAACTCAGTCACGACTGGCAGAAAACCGAGACCCTCGGTTGCGGTCTCCGAACCTTCTACATTGCCAGGATCAAGGATTCTGGTTCCCAACATTTGGAAGCCGCCGCAGACGCCCACGATCGGTACTTTCCTATTTCGAATCCAGCGCAGGTAAGTTTCGAATCCTGAAGACCGGAGGAACGCCAGGTCATCCACCGTGCTTTTGGTTCCCGGCAGAATTACAGCGTCAGGAATTGCCTGGTTCGACCCGGGAGCCGTGGAAATATATTGGAGAGTTACGTCGTGCTCGTTCTCAAGGGCTTCGAAGTCGGTGGAATTTGAGATGCGCGGAAGGCGAACGATTGATATGTTCAGCGTGTCATCCAACTTCGGCGCCTCCCGCGATCGCGGTTCTTTGACTCCGTCTTCCTCGTCAACGGGCAAATTCGGAACAAACGGTAAAACCCCCAAGGTCTTCTTGCCTGTGCGCTCTGCGAGGAAAGAAATTCCATCGTCGAGCAACGAAATATCTCCGCGGAATTTATTAATCACGAAGGCCTTCACCAGAGCGCGTTCGTCAGGCTGCAACAGTTCAAGGGTGCCAACGAGCCAGGCAAAGACCCCGCCCACATGGATATCTCCGACCAGAAGCACGGGTGCCTTGGCCAGTTTTGCCATCGCCATGTTCGTGATGTCGAAGCGGCGCAGATTGATTTCGGCCGGACTGCCAGCTCCTTCGATCACGACCACGTCATAATCAGAGGCCAACTCCTCAAAAGACTGTTGCACAATCGGGATTAGCTGCGACTGATATTGGTGGTACTCGCGCGCGCGCATCATTGCCACGGGCTTTCCGAGCACGACAACTTGGGAGCCCATATCGCTCGAGGGCTTGAGCAAGACCGGATTCATTTCAACCGTCGCTTCGATTCCGCAAGCTGCAGCCTGAAACGCCTGGGCTCTACCGATCTCGTCGCCTTCGGCAGTAACGTGGGAATTGTTGGACATGTTTTGCGCTTTGAATGGTGCAACTCGATAGCCCTGCTTGAAAAAGTACCGGCACAGCGCGGCAGTAACGAAGCTCTTCCCGACATACGAGCCTGTTCCTTGAACCATGATTCTCAGCGCTGGCATATTTCCCGCTCGACCCACCAATTCAGAGTGTCCTTATGCTTGCGCAGAGATGGCCGCCCTGATGGCTTCTTCAGCACTTTCTGCGCACGTTTTACCGATCCACTCTCCCCTTGGTGGGCTTCCCCGAAAAGTGATATCGGCGGTCGTGGCCGCAGGCAATTGCCACGCAGTCCCTCTTCGCGCCTGTGGCCGCCATCGCGAGACCGGATGCGCACATCGAGGTCGTGGATCGCCGATGAGATCGGCCTTGCGCTTGCGATTCGGTCGCTGTGGCTTTCCCGATCTGAAGGATTTCCGAAGAAGTATCCTGAATCGCTCCGCGATCGACTTCTGCAAATGGGATATGCAGGGCCGTAAGACGATGGGTGAACTCGTCGGGCAACTTGTGCACGATAACCAGATCCGGCAGTCGGGCAATCAGTTCGGGATCCGGGTGGAGGAAGGTACCTGCTTTCGGCAAGGAAAGACCACCCGAAGGGGATATTCGCAATAGTTCGACACGCCGACGACTCGCGGTCCTGAACCGAGAGCGAAACGATCACTCGCCGAACGGATGTGAGAAGTGAATGGCTGCGCATCCTTCCGGTTCTCCGCAGAAGCCAGCTCTAGCTTCTCAGGTAGGTCTCCTGACTTGGAGGCGGCAGATTTTCTGCGAACCGTTTCATCTTCCCCGGCAAACGGCCGAGTGGTGTAACGAAACGGCGTTCCTCACAGTGGCGGGACCGCGCCGGTTTCACACCGGCTTCCCTGCCCGGTTGGGCTCCTAAGATAGAATCCGTTATACCACACAGGGTAAGGAAGCGTATGGCGCTGGCGGCGAATCTGGAAGAGTTGATGGTGACGCACGAGTATCGCCTGGTTCGGGCGGGACGTTATCTGATCACCGAGCTATTGACGCCGCATCGTGTATTGAGCACTTCGATGCGCAACGGTGGTCAGACGGAATCTCTGCGCTATCTCGTCAATCACCAAAGTTGTGAAGGGACCGATCATCGCGAACGTCACGTGCAAATAGCCGGAACCGGACCGCAGGCCTACCACGATGCCGCATGCGGTGAGATGGGAATCGATCCGGATGTGGCCGCGGTTATGGGAACTGCGGCCAACATGAACTATGCCGCGGTCGCCCAACATCGTGATGAAGCGATGGAGGTCACCGCGGTGGTTACTGCAGGTGTGCAGGGCAATGCTGCATGCGCAGGTGATCCAGCGTCATGGCGTGAAACCGAAACCGGCTGGGAAAAAGTTCCAACCGTCGGTGGGACGATCAACACAATCCTCCTCATCAACCATTCCCTGGCCGAAGGCGCTTTGGCCCGAGCTGTCGTGACCATGACAGAAGCAAAGACGGCCGCACTTTATGAGTTAGCCGTCAGCAGCCTGTATTCCAAAAACCTCGCCACTGGCACTGGCACTGACCAGTACTGTGTCGGCGCACCTCTTGATGCCGGCAAGCCTCTGACCAGTACAAGTCCGCATGCCAAAGTTGGAGAACTCATCGGAGTCGCAGTGAAACAGGCCACTCTCGAAGCACTTCGCTGGCAAAATGGACTGGAGCGTAGTTATACGCGTTCGATCTTTGTCGCATTAGGACGCTACGGGTTGCAAGAGCCAAAATTCCCAGAGGACATGGCGCCCTTGATGACGGAGAGAGAGCTGGAACTCTTGAAGAAGAACTTCAAGTCGGTTGTATACGAACCAAAGGTCGCGGCTGCAGCATTTGCGATCGCAGCCGTTTTAGACCGCATTCGTTTCGACGCGCTTCCTGTCATGGCTGTACAGGACATCTTTCGTCAGCAAGTAGCGATCCTCGCCGCAAACCTTGCCGCGAAGCCCGATCATTGGCCGTATTTTTACTCGCAACTTTCTGAAGCAGATCCGGCCCAACCCATGGGGGCCGTTCTTTCGGCGATTGCGCTAGGCTGGTCCTCCAAGTGGAAGTAGATCTACTTCGTCCGAGCGCGACGCTCCTCGCAGGAGCAGTGTTACTCGACTTTTTAATCGGTGACCCGGTCTATCCTGCTCATCCCATTCGCTTGATAGGCCGCACACTGAGCAGGTTCGAAAGTCTTCTACGAAAACTCGGAGCAGACGGATATGCGGGCGGAATCGTACTTTTTCTGCTCTTGAGCATTCTCTGGGTGGGAGGAACCAGCGCAATCTTCCTGGAGCTGCAGAAATTGCACCACGACGCAGCCTCATTGTTTTACTTGTATATGGCCTACTCCTGCCTGGCACTCCATGATCTCGTGCGACATTCCTGGGCGGTAGAGGCCGCGGCCCGCCGTGACGATCTTGATGGAGCGCGTGCATTCATCTCAAGGCTTGTCGGCCGAGATACTGACCGGATGGATATCGCTGCCTGCCGCCGTGCCGCGATTGAGAGCTTGAGCGAAAATCTTACCGATGGGTTTGTGAGCCCTCTTTGTTGGTACGTCATTGCGGGACTGCCGGGCCTCGTGCTCTTCAAGGTCGTAAGTACGATGGATTCGATGGTGGGCTATAAAACTCCCCGTTACTTGCGGTTTGGTTGGTGTGGAGCGCGGCTCGATGATCTGATGAATTTCGTTCCCGCGCGAATCACATGGCTCTTACTAACGCTTTTCTCGTTCGTTATTCCTGGCTGTTCGGGACGCAAAGCATTCAGCGTCGGTTGGCAACAGCACGCGATTCTTCCAGGGCCAAACTCAGGATGGAGCGAAGCGGCGACCGCAGGAGGAATTCAGCGCAAGTTGCTGGGACCAATCTGGGCAAAGGGCTCGCTGGTTACAGATGTCTGGCTCGGTGACCCTCTGGATCCGCCGGCGGGAAGCGGTTCCGACCTTCCTCGCGCTACCATCCTCAACGTTGCCGCTGGAGTGCTAGCGGCGGCTCTTGCGGTGCTGCTGATCATGAAGCGCATTTGACGGTCTGTTCTGCTCTATGTAATCCTCGTGGTGTTCTCAGGTGCCCGAAAAGGGCTTAATAGGGAAGCTGGTGAAATCCCGGCGCGGTCCCGCCACTGTTACGAGGTACACCGTTTCGTGGTCCCACTCAGCCATGATCGCTGGGGAAGGTGAAACGGTTCACGGTGATGATGCTGTGACCTCGGAGCCAGGAAACCTGCCGAGAACGGTGTGCGACTTGCCTGCGGAGAACGGGAAGCGTGCGAATCGTCTTTCGACCCTCTCGCCGCTTCGGTTCAAAAGAAATTCCGTACATCTAGCCCGCCACCAAAGTCACTGCAAGGGGCAGACCTATGAGTATTGCTACGAAACGTGGCGACGGCGGACAGACGGGTCTTGCCGGCGGCATCCGAGTTTCAAAGTCAAGCGTGAGAGTCGAGGCTTACGGCACCGTCGACGAGTTGAATGCCGCCATGGGTCTTGCCCGCGCCCTCTGCCAAGACGAAGACTTACGAACCAGAACCGCGGCGATTCAAAAGGAACTCTTTCGCGTCGGCTCCGCGCTGGCCACGCCTGCCGAAAGCGCTAAGGCGCAAGTGCCAGTGACTCCCGATTTGGTGGATGCCCTGACCGAGCAAGTCCATCAGATCGAATCCATCGACGGGGTTCTCTCCGACTGGTCGATTTCAGGAGAGCATGCGGCCGCCGCGGCCTACGATGTGGCTCGAACCGTTTGTCGCAGGGCTGAGCGCAACGTCGTTCGGCTCGCCGAATCTGGGGAAGCGGTCAACCCCAACGTTTTGGCATATCTGAATCGTTTGTCCGATCTGCTTTGGTTGTTTGGACGCAAGCTGGAGTTCGATGCGGGAGTGAGCGGCTCCCTGCGGGCTGCTAACGGCAAGGCCGGTCCCCGCTGGTCTCGTGCTTGGTAACTATCCCCGAGAACTATTCAAGGAGATGCCGTCGATGTTCACCGTTTCTGCTAGTCCTCCGCGTTTCGACAGCGTGACCTTAGACCTGGACGGTTCCGTCACCGCCTACAGTTATTTCGCGCCTTCAGAGCCCGTGCTCAGAGAACTCGTCGACGAATTATTTGGAAAGAATTCGGCGCACATTACAGTGGGTCCGTGTATTGAAGGAGCTGTGTTCGAGATTCGTTTCACTCAAGCGCCAGCAATTCGTATTTCGGACGGTTATCTCACCATCGACCTAGGCCCCTGGCACTTTCATTTATGCATCGGGGCGCACAAGGGCAGCTCATCCGAGGAACTTAGAAAGATGCGTCCAGTCAACAAGATTGCCTTTTTTGAGCGGCGCGGCAAAGGCTGCGGAGGAGGGCGCAGTTGGGGAATCCGCATGTGGAACGGATATGGGCAACAGATGACCACCGTATTCCTGCCCAATCCCGGTCTCACCGATGACATGCAGTACGTCAAAACGCCGGACTGGAACAGACTTTCTCTCTACTATCACCTGCGCGCGAAATTTCTGAATGAAGCGCTCCCTGAAGATTTCGAAGCTGCGGCCAATCTGCCTCTGCCCGAAGCGGAAGCCTAGAACCCAAACCACGAGATGCATCAGCCCCTACGAACGATCGTTCCTCCAGTACTGCTCATTCTGCTAGTCGTAGCGATTGCGGGTGCAGTGCACACCTATGCTTCTCCGCCGGGCGGACTTCAATTGCCGGTCCTGGAAACAGAAAAAGGGGATGCGCGAGTTCGGGTGGGCAAGTCTCAATATCCGAGACAAGCGGTCGATAGCGACGAAGTCACGGTCAGCATCGCCCGCCCCGCACACCGCATCGTCTCGCAGTATTGGTCCATCGACGAATTTGTCTATTCAATCCTCCCGCCTCAGGACGTAGTTGCTGTGAGCCAAAGCGCCTACGCGGAAGAGATCAGCAATGTTTACCCAAGTGTGCAGCAATTCAGGCCCACCGTCGCGACCGATGTCGAACGTGTCGTCGCACTCGATCCCGACTTAATGTTGGTCTCGAGAGAGGGTCGAGCAGACTACACGAGTCTTGCTCGGAGTTCCGGCCTACCGGTGTACCGCATCGAGACAAGCTTCGAAACTCTCGATCAGATCGAACAGAATATTCGGCTGATCGGATATATGACCGGACAAGATGAAAGCGCCGCCAAAGAAGCTGCCCGCTTTCACGCAGCCATTGAGAAGGCACGGTCCATGAGACCACCAGGATCCGCGAAACCCCGCATCCTTGGTCTTGGTGGGCGCTACAGCTACGGCAGGAAAACTTTATTTCAAGATATTGTGACAACACTAGGCGGTGTCAATGTCGCAGCCGAGAACGGACTGGATGGTTATGACTCGGTAAATTTTGAGCAGATCGTTCGCTGGGACCCGGAATGGATCGTTGCGGGCGCAAAGACCGGAAATACGAAGCAAGTGCTGGCCACTCTGATGTCTGATCCCGCAATCTCTTTAACTCAAGCGGCGCGAAACGGCCACATCGTCGTCCTGGACAATCGCGTATTTCTGCCAATGTCGCCTTACACTTCGATTTTTGTTCAGGCAATTGCTGACGCAATCTACGGGCGAGAGCCTGCGGGAGACAAACCGTGAGTGCTGTGGCTCAGAGCAATGCACTCGCAAATGTATCCTCCAGGCCGCGACTGCGTTTATCCATCTTTTATGGATTTCTTCTTCCGCTTGTCTGTGTGTCCCTTCTAGCTAGTGTGGCAATTGGAAGCACGCACATTTCCTGGTCTACGATTTTGCGCGTCATCGAGTTCAAAATCCTCCCGCAAGCATGGACATCGTCAGCCCATGTCACGAAGGCGGACGAAGTAATCGTATGGCTGATCCGCGTTCCCCGGGTCATCGTGGCGTTCTTCGTCGGAGCGGGCCTTGCCGCGGCCGGCGTTCTATTGCAAGCCCTATTCCGCAATCCGCTCGCCGAGCCTACCTTGATCGGTCCCGGTGAAGGAGCGGTCTTAGGGGGAGTCATCTCATTCGTGACTGGCTGGAGCGCGACTTCGGTTCTGTCACTCCCGCTCATGGCCATGCTCGGCGCCTTGCTTGCCCTCCTTATTGTTTACGCGATGGCCACTCGTGGCGGCGTAACACCCGTGGCCACACTGCTTCTGGCGGGGGTCGCAACCAGCGCCTTGTTGGGTGCGCTGGCGAGTCTCCTGCTTTCCGTGAACATTGTGAATTGGCAGATCGCGCAGGAGATTGTATTTTGGATGATGGGGGGTTTAGACTCGCGCACCTGGACTCACGTCTGGCTCTGTGCTCCGTTCGTCTTACTCGGCATTGCTGCATCCCTGCTTCAGACCCGCGATTTGGATCTTCTTCAATTGGGCGAAGAAACCGCGGCGTCATTCGGCGTTGATGTCGAATCCTCGAAGCGCATGTTGACGCTCACGGCGGCGATTTTGACCGGAGCGGCGGTCGCGGTTGCCGGGCTGATCAGTTTTGTCGGCCTGCTGGTTCCACATGCTGTGCGCCTGATTCTTGGCCCGTCAAACCGAACGCTGCTTCCCGCCAGCGCTCTTACTGGGGGAGCATTTCTGGTTCTCTGCGATCTGCTGGCTCGCACGATTCACCCTCCAACGGAAATCCGGTTGGGCATTGTCACGGCACTTTGTGGCGGTCCGTTGTTCATCTATCTTCTGCTCCGTCAATATCGCGGGGTGGCGAACTGATGAGTGTTCTCGAAACGCGAAACGCGATTGTGAGACGCGGGGGACGAACGATTTTCGGACCAGCTTCGGTTCGCATAGGAGCGGGAGAAATGACCGCTCTCATCGGGCCGAATGGCAGCGGCAAGAGTACTTTGCTGCGCTTGCTAGCGGGCCTCTGGCGTCCCGATGATGGCGAAATGTTGATTGATGGGAAGGCGATCCACAGCCTCGCCCGCAAAGAAATGGCCCGCCGGGTCGCGTTTGTTCCTCAGGAAACACAAATCGATTTCGCCTTCACGGTCGCCGAGATTCTCGCCATGGGGCGTTATGCTCATCGCGGACGATTTTCTCCACAGTCCGAAGTCGATCGCGCCGCCATAGATTTAGCCGCAGCCGATTGCGACATCACCCACCTGATCAATCGCGCGATCAACACTCTTTCCGGCGGTGAGCGGCAGCGCGTATTGATCGCTCGTAGTCTTGTCGTCGAACCGGAATTTGTCCTCTTGGACGAGCCGACGGCAAATCTCGACATCCACCACGCGCTGGGTGTACTTCAATTATGCCAATCCCTCTCGTGCAAAGGAAAGACCGTTATCATCGCCACGCATGACTTCAACCTCGTGACGCGCTACATAACTCGGCTCATTCTTCTTCAAGGAGGGCTTGTAATCGCGGAAGGGCCACAGGAAGATGTCCTCAGTCCTCAGACAATACAGGAAGTCTTTCACGTTGATGCCGAAACGATCCCGATGAAGACGGGCCATCCCGTATACGTGTTTCACCCTATTCCCGTCGCGCGCACACAGGATGGGAACGTCGCTAAACTCGGGAATATGGATTAGTACTACCGCCCTCGTGCGTTGTCGTTCCGTACTCGCACTCTCACCTCGGTTGGCATTTGGATCCGTGACCGTCCTTCAGGGCGCGAATGCCTGCACCGATGCCCTTGCCGGGTTCCGGAAGCTTCTTCGGTCCAAATACCAGGAGCGCGATGAAGAAAATTACCAGCAGGCGGGCTGAGAGATTCCTTCGGTTCTTGGAAGCGACGGCTTCACCTTCGACGTCCGAGTTGTCCTGCTCTGGCGAGTTGGGCAAGTTGCCCGGGAAGATGTAGAGCGGTGCCCGCGCGGCGTTTGAGCGAAGGCACTTTTACCCAGCCCTGTATTCTTAAGGCCATCTGGCTTCTCCTAATGCAGGCTCGTACCAAAAAGGGAGCGCCCGAAATGACGGGAACTTTGACTTTTTTTGCTGAAATCGGCGACTGATTGAAGTCAGACGATGTCCAATGGCTGGACACGCTGTCAACCATTCGTCTTTGCAGGTGAACTCTTCTGTGGAATAAGAACGTAATCTGCGGAAGCCTTGGCATGAGGCGCCCTTTTCATTGATCGTTCAACGCATCGCAGGCGATGACAGCACGTGCGGGAGCCTCGTTCAATACAGCGCGTTCACCCATTCGAGCGATTCGCCTCAGCAAAACCCTGTTTGGAATCCGGATTGCTATCACCAAGAGCGCATTGAGTTCAACTTTCGGGGCGTGTCGGGGTGAAGTTATGAACGAGTTGGGTGATTTCTCGAGCGCGCAGTACGCGGCAATACGGGCCCTGCAGACTGGAGACGGCCCCGATTGCTTGCTGTTAGCGTATCCCGACGAAGAATCACTGCACGGTCTCATCGCGCATCCAGCATCATCGGGGTTCGGCTTCGCCGCTTGCGAGGAGCCTGTAGCAAGCATCGAGGCATGCTTGCCGGGCACCGGTGGTTCGAAGTCTGAGAAATACCAACCTGGCGTTCATTTCGCAACGCGGCGATTTGGAGACCGGGTCGGACTGGCAGGGGCTCGGAGGATGGCTCGACGAGCTATGCAACAGGCTATGGCCGCAGCCATTGTTCTCTTTTATTCGACGAATGCCGTGGCGGCGGCAATCCGCACATTTCTCGGAGCCTAGTTTATTTCTCGTAAGCCGCAATTGGTGTGTCCCTTGAAAGCGATTTCCCGGTCTGGAGTGTTGGGCGCTGAGCGTCTCACATTTCTTCGTGGCCCACTCGCCTCCGCCGCTTAGGTCGTCGCCGAGCGCGGCATAAGCGGGATTTTCACCAGAGGTTAACTGGTGCAACATCAACTGGCTTGCAGTGCCATCTTGATCGCCGATAGCAGATCTCCATCACTGAATGGTTTGAGTAGAAACCCTGCTGCACCCTGCTTGAGTACTCGAGCACGAATCGTCTCATCTCTTTGACCAGTGATGAATATGATCGGCATCTCCTGCCCGCGGCGCTTTAGCTCCTGGTAAAGTTCCGGTCCACCCATGCCCGGCATAGCGATGTCGAGGATCAGACAGCTGGTCTGATCGAGACAATCGGAGGAGAGAAACTCTTCCGCTGAGGAAAAAATTCGAGCGGCAAATCCGAATTCCGTGAGCAAATCAGGCAGCGATTCGCGCACCGACTCATCATCATCAACCACGGATAGAAGCGGACAATCGCTTCCGCTCCTGGCCTTAGAAGGCTCCATAACCGAAACAATGCGCCATTTGATGGGAGCCGTCCATTGTACTTTGGTGTTGCCCGTTCCTAACCGCGTGAGTGCCGAGCTCACGCTACGCGGCGTCCGCCGACAGAACAGGCTGTTTTACAGGAGTTTCGACGTCAGCCAAACCCTTGGGTCTGCAGGGGATAGCAAACCAAAATGTACATCCGGGCCCATCGTTCGGCGCTGCCCAGAGACGTCCTTGATGGGCATCAATAATGGAGCGACTGACGGAAAGCCCGATTCCCATACCGTCATTCTTGGTGGTGTAGAACGATTCGAAGAGTCTGTCGGCAGCATGAGGGGCAAATCCGACTCCCGCATCCTTCACCATCAAACGTACACGATCGTCTTCGTCTCGTTCGGTTCTGATGAGCAGTTCCCTCGGACGATCTTCGACCGCACTCATCGCCTCTGACGCATTCCGGATGAGATTCAGGATGACCTGCTGAAGCTGCACACGATCGCCTTGGACAAGCGGGAGGTCGTCGGCAAGTTCCGACCGAAGGATTACTCCATGTCTCTGAAGTTCGCTCAATGAGAGCGCAAGCACCTCACCTGTAGCCTCGTTCAGATCCACCGATTCGGTCGTGGTCTCCTTCTTGCCATAGAGCGCGCGCAATCGAGTGATCACCTCAGAGGCACGGTTGCCGTCGCGAATCGTGCGCCGGGCGGTCTCGCGAGCGCCGTCCACGTTCGGAGGATCAGCCGCCAGCATACGCAGACAGGTGCCGGCGTTGGTGATGATTCCCGACAGCGGCTGGTTGACTTCGTGCGCGACCGACGCCGTCAAAACTCCAAGACTCGTGATCCGCGTTACGTGGGCAAGTTCCGACCGGGCCTTGCTCAGCGCCTCTTCCGAGGCTCGGCGTTGCGTCACATCCTGCACTGCTCCGATATATTCCAGTCGGCCAGCCTGGTCGCGGGTCGCATGAGCAACCATGTTTATATATTTGATCGAGTTGTCCGGCATCAGCAGGCGGTGCTCGTAATCAATGTCGCTTGCTTCACGCCTGGCCCGTTCAACCATTTCTCGCAACAACCCGATATCTTCCGGGTGGACCCGTGAATGAATTCGCTCGACAGTCAGAGCCGTCCCTTCATCAAACTCGAAAATTCGATAGAGCTGCTCTGACCAAGTAATTTCGTTAGTTGCCGCGCGCCAGCAAAAACTGCCGACCCGCGCGAGGTGCTGGCCTTCCGCGAGGAATTCCTCACTGCGGCGCAATTTCTCCTCTGCCAGTTTACGTTCTGTAATGTCCTCGGAAAGCGCCATGAGGAATCGCGGCACTCGCTCGGTGCCCGGCACCATAGAAACATTGTTGCGCACCCATATCAGACTGCCGTTCTTCCGCCGATATTGCTTCTCGATCTGAAACTGCCGGCGCTTCCCCTCCAAGAGTCCCTCAATGAGCGTCCGGTTCGGTTCGAGGTCTTCTTCATGGGTAATGTCGAGAAAAGAGAGCTTCTGCAATTCCTGCTCGGTATAACCCAACATTTCCTCGTACACGGGATTCGCGGCGAGAAAACGACCGTTCAGGTCAGCAAGCGCAACGCCGATGGCTGAATTCTCGAAAATAGAACGCCACCGCTCTTCGGCTGCGGCAAGTTCGGCAGCTCGTTGCGCGATTTGCTGATCGAGTTCGTCGGCCACACGCTTCTGCTGGCTCCGGAGCCGTGCCTCCTGCAGTCCCATGACGGCCTGATTCGCCGCTATGTTCAGAAGAAGCGCCTCCGTTTGCCGTGGGAAATCTTCTCGCTCGGCCGCCACCACCATCATGCCGAGTTCGCCGTGCAGCCCCAATGGGACAGGGACGACCGAAACTTCTCCATCACCGAGAAGGTTCCGAAGCAGCGGAGGGCGTTTTCGCGACTCATCTTCGAGAAAGTGGCTGAGCATCTCGTAGATCTCGCGCGCCGAAGGCAGCGGCGCTTGCGATTGGGCGACTTGGACGATTTCTACGGGAACCGCGCCGGTCGGATCCTTCAGTCGTACACAGGCCAGGTCCAGGCGGAGCATGCGCATGAGCGTGTCGAGCAAAGTATGAAAGATTTGCCATGGATCGCCACCACTCCACATGGCGGGAAGAGCCAGCAGGCTGACAAGATCATTCAGGCAGCGCTGAAGACGCTTGATCTCACCAGAGTCAGGTTTGGGTTGAACTCCCATCTCAGGCCGCCGTGGAGGACGAGAAAGTCCGCATAGCCCGCCGCTCGCGGAGTTCGCGCAGGAACTCCTCGGGCGGCACAAAGAACGGATTCCGTTGCAAGATGCCGCCGATGATGATCATCGGATGTGTCCGCATGATGTCGATCACCGTGTCGCCTCCAAATTTGCCGAGTTGGTAGGTGCAGATCACCGCGTCGTCGTGACTACGCCACACGTCATTTACGCGCGATTCGAATTCAACCAGATCGTCGATGTAGGATCGATCTTCGATTGCCCAATCCATGCGGCAGCAAATGCGGCTGAGGGGAAAGCCGCCCGTGGCGTTGCCGCTAGCCATCTGCTCGAACGCCGCCAGCATTCGATCCTGATCGAAGCGGCCGTCCCGAAGGTAAGCTTCGGTATTGATCCGAACCTCTAATTGCCCACTCTGCTCGGCGGCTGTTGGATCGATACCAGCCGCCGCCAACCGTCGCAGATGGTCGTGACGCTGATCCGGATTCACGACATGAACCGCCTTGTCGCCACACTCGAATCCGTCCTTAATGAACGGAAGCAGCACGCGATACTCTTCGTCATCGCTATTGAAAAATGCGCAGACATGACGTACTTCGCCGAGTTGTGAACCGGCAAGGGAAATGGATGCTGTGGTCTTCTTCATGGTGTTCTCCTCCCCCAGGTTTCTATGCTAGTGGCCCACCAGCCGTTCATCCTATCCGCCCCGTTTCAGGACCAGTTCGCCCACTACTCCGGCAAATCCTGAAAGACGGCGTCTGCGAATTGTGCGTCCTCACGGAGGATTACAACGGTGAATACGGCCGTTACGCCGCCATCATCGCCGCAGGTGCGGGGTGGAGCCTGGCGGCCATTCTCACCAGGTCGGCAAGAGAATTGGCCTTCATCTTCTGCATGACTTTGCCTCGATGTGCCTTCACCGTGATCTCGCTGATGCCGAGTTCCCCACCGACTTGTTTGTTCAATAGGCCGGAGACCACCAACATCATTACTTGCCGTTCGCGCTGCGATAATGACGCGTAACGGTCCCAGAGTGTCCGCACCTCCGCCTCCAGGCCAAGAGCAACTCGGCTACGTTCCAGGGCCGCCCGGATGGCGGCCAATAGCACGTCATCCTTGAATGGTTTCGTCAAGAACTCGACGGCTCCCGCCTTCATCGCCTTGACTGTAGTGGGCACGTCGGCGTAGCCGGTGATGAAGATAATTGGCATGTCAGCCCGTTCTACAGCGACGCGCTTCTGTAGCCCGAGACCGGTGAGGCCCGGAAGTGAAAGATCCAGCAACAGGCAGCTCGGCATGCCGGTTCGCGGGCGCTCAAGGAATTCTTCCGCCGACGCGAAAGTTTCGGGCTGCCACCCTTCACTGCGGATCAGCAATTCCAGCGACTCGTGCACCGAAATGTCATCGTCGACAACGAAGACGGTTGGTGTAACGTCCGACATGGGTGGTGAGCCCAATTTGTGGCCAAGTACGTGCGCTAAGCTCATGATTTGCTCCTCAACTTCGCGTACTGCTCTCATTGTCGTGCAGCAAGACTGCACGAATGGTTTGGAGTAGGCGCTCGTCACTAAAAGGCTTGCCCAGGAAAGCGGCTGCACCTGCTCGCAACGCTCGCTGGCGGTCTTTGTCGTCGTATGCCGTGATGAAAATGATAGGAATTCCGCAGCCCTCGGCTGCGAGGTGGCTTTGGAGTTGTAGGCCATTCATGCCTGGCATCTGTATGTCAATGATAAGACACGCGTTATCGTACAATCGCCCGGACTCCAGGAAACTCTCAGCGGATTCAAAGGCTGCCGCCCGAAATCCGAAGGACTCGATGAGCAGTTTCGTGGTCCTGCGTATGGATTCGTCGTCGTCAACTACCGAGATTAGATTCTTTGTCACTTTGGGCTCCAGAATGGAACTCAAACTATTCCAAGAGGGAGACCGAATCTATTGGGCGGTGGTAGATCGAAGCCCTAAAAAAGATGATTCCCGTAAGCTTTCGCTTATGAGGCTTTTTGCGACGGGCCTTGGAGCTTCTCGATCATTCTTGCCAGGTCGACAAGGGACTGCGCATGCATCTTCTCCATTGCGCGGCTGCGCTGAACCTTCACTGTGCTTTCCGCAGTTCCAAGTTCACCAGCAATCTGTTTATTGAGCATGCCTGAGACAAGCATGGAGATGACCTGCTGCTCACGAGGAGTCAGCAAGTCGAAGCGCCGTTGGATGTCGGTTACTTCTTGCTCCTTTTCACGCCGCGCACGATCTTGCTCCAATGCTATGCGAACCGCGTCCAGCAGATCCTGATCGCGGACCGGTTTGGTGAGGAATTCGACTGCACCAGCTTTCATGGCGCGAACACTCATTGGAATGTCGCCGTGGCCGGTAAGAAAAATTATGGGGATACGAATGTTTCTGGCTGCGAGCTCACGCTGGATATCGATGCCACTCAATCCGGGCAGTCTGACGTCCAGCACAAGGCAACTGGGCACGCTTGCGAGTCTCTTGCGCAAGAAGGTATCGGCCGAGTCAA
>Ga0302326_10016279_pt1 | contig 15577 bp, 13 predicted proteins | sample Palsa_T0_3_FD_202264 | JGI IMG/M metagenome (GOLD analysis project Ga0302326, IMG submission 202264) | Peat permafrost microbial communities from Stordalen Mire near Abisko, Sweden - Palsa_T0_3 | ecosystem: Environmental > Terrestrial > Soil > Palsa > Peat permafrost | place: Sweden: Abisko...
AGGCAAAGGCTGCCTACCAGGATTTCCTCAACCTCTGGAAAGACGCCGACCCCGACATCCCGATCCTCAAGCAGGCCAAGGCGGAATACGCCAGGCTGTAGTGGCCCTGGCACACGAAGGCCCGGTCGTTGGCCAGGTGGATCGTTCCGGGCATCTCAAATGGCTTATCGCCTCCGTGTCCACAGATGGAGCCGCGGAAAAGAGAAAGCGATTTTGTCTGGTTGGTCGGGCATCCGGAAGTCTTCGCCGAGCGCAACTACGCCACGGGCGTGCAGGCTCATGGCTGCGTAGGCGGCAACTCGCGGAACTGCCCAGTCTGCAAGCGCCTCAGGAAACGGCGATCTGGGACATTACTCCTGGTAAGTCCGGCTCCATCAATTTGCAGTACACGCTGCCAGTCCGAAGGACGCCGCCCGCGGTCCCGCGTGGCGCCTGGACCAAGCCGCGCTCTGACTTTCCATTGGGGCGTATCCGGGTCGAACGCGAAGAGCCGTAATCACGCCTTCTGGTATGGCGCCCGGCCACCGGAAGTGCTAACGTGGCTCCGTCACTTCGCCCACGGGCACGACCTTCGTATCGGCGCGGAACTTCTTGTAGTCGCGGTAGGTCACATCCTGCTCGATATTGAATTCCTTGAGCAGCGCGACCCGCGCGTCCACCTTTACCACCATGTGTTGCGGCAGCCACACTTCGTCGTTCACCCACGTCTGCTCGATGACCACGCGCGAGCCTTTGTGCAGCCGAGCCAACACCAGTCCAAAAGAAACCGTGTCGATGCACTGGATATCGAGCTTGATCCATTCCGACTCGTTCTTGTCGATCCAGGCGCGGAAGCGGAACTTCGCCAAGAAACTGGCTTCTTTCAGATGCGGCCGATATTCGGGACGCGGCTCGGCGTCAATGACGTAGGTTTCACGCCCGTCGAGCGATTCCGCGCCCACCATATGGAATCTGTAAGCGTCCGCTACCTCGCGCACAAACTTGCGATCCTCCTCGCGCTCTTTCTCGGCCCGCGCCTCCCGTTTCTGGCGCTCCCGCTCATCTTCGCCTGCTCGCCGGGCCACCACCTTCTTGATCCTTTCTTCTTCCTTCGAGGCAGCCTCGCCGGAAAGCAATTTGTCGTCTTTGGCGACCAGCCGGCGAACCTGCGAGCCGTAGAGCTCCATCACTTCAAAGGTCTTCGACTCTGTGGACTTCACGCGGTCCTTACGATCGAGAGTATGCATTTCCTCACGCTCGGTGTAGGTGTAATCGCGCTGCTTTTGATCGTTCTTCAGGTCGGCGTCGGCGACCTGGTGGATCAGGTCGCGGAGCTGATCTTCGGAGAGGGAGGGCGGACCGCTCGCTGCCGAGCACGCTCCGGCGCCGTCTTGTTCATACAATCCAGCCGATAACAGAAAAACCGCCAGAAGACTCGGCCCGATACGCATCACGAGGTCCCTCTTGAAGTAGACGATGCTGCCATCGGAATATTAGCGCGTTCCTACTTCCCTACTGGGCGGTTAGTGGATTCGTTCGAGCGCCAGTAGATCTGGTCGACTTTGCCTCGCACGAGCTCGAGTTGAGGCCGTGCTCAGCCCACATTGAGCGCGTGCGAGTCCGCCAGGCTGGCGTACGAAGTTTTCCTGAGAGGCATCGGCCCCCGCAGCATCGCTTGGTGTACGCGCTTCAGTAGATCGAGTGGCCGCCAACGGGTCAAGGTTCCGGCCGTTCGATGCGGCTCGCGAGGCTGGCGCTCGAGCCGATCGCGCCTTCTTCTCGCCGGCGTGCTCATCGCCACAATTCCGTTGCGCTGCGCCCGCGCGTTGGGACGCGTCCTGTTCACCCGGCCCGAGGTCAACTTCAGGCGGAAGCTGTCGCTTTAATCAGCCGGGTCACCTGCCGCCGCATCTCCTCCGATGGGAAGCACGCGCGTTCTCCATGACCCGGCAGCACCCACTCAAACCGAAATCGTTCCAGCAGTGCGACCGATTCCACCTGACGCTCCCAAGAATACCAGCAGACGCTACGCGACGCCGTGAGGCGGCCGCCATTGCGGCTCCACCAGATGTGATCGCCGCTGAAGAGAAAGCGCTCGCCGGCCAGCAGAGCACAATGGCCGCGCGTGTGGCCCGGGGTGGGGATCGCCAGAAAACCCCGCGCCAGTTCCAGCGGCGCCATGCCATCGATGACGCGTTCGGCATCGGGCTGGGCGGACAACTCCAGCCGATGTATGATGCGGTCGGCGCGGAAACGCCTCGCATATTTATCGGCGTCGGCGACATCGTCGCGGTGCGTCAGGAAGATGTAGCGCACGCCGCCCTGCTCTTCGAAACGGCGTGCCAGGTGCTCCACGTATCGCGGCGCATCGATCAGCCAGTTGCCGCCGGGATGCTCCAGGAAGTAGCTGTTTCCGCCGAATGACTTCGGCGAATTGAAGCCGCAGTAAAACACGCCGTCCGCCAGCGGCATCGGAAACGCGGCCACCGCTTCGGCCACATGCTCCTTCTCGGCCGTGCCGATCGATCCGGTGGGGCAGGCCACCAGCGCACGCAACGCCGCCAGTTGTTCGGCGGGATCGCGCGGCTGCTGTTTCACGAAAGAGAAGTCGCCGGTTTCGCCGAAGACCGTGGGCGCAAGCTGGCGGCAGGTATCGCAATCGATACAAGTGGCATCGACGAATATCGGTCCCTCCACGTTTTCGGGCAGAGCGCGCCCCCGGTCCGCCATACCTTCAGGATCGCACGGTTCACGCGTTCACTTCCTGATAATAGCGTCGTTAGCCGCGGGCGTTCTGTTGTGAAAGGCTGGCGGGGGACTGCCGCGAACATTCAGAGGAACGCCGACTGCGCGGTCAAGTAGAGGAACGGTTGCCCAACATTAGGACAGTAGTTGTGCTGAATGGCTTTTGGCCCGGTCGCTCAACACTAGCCGTTAACCCTTATTTCAGTTCGGAGTCTCGGTCAGATGTATAAGCGGTCCTTGCAACCTTTCAGCAAGTTCCTCATCGATGCTTCGAATCTCGCTCAGCAGTCCGCGGATCACAACCCGGAAGGCCCGAGAGAGTTCGGCGGTGTCCAGTTGTCCTACCAGGGAATCTTCGAATTGGGCGGTGACCCGGCTTGGCAGCATGTCCATGCCACGGCCATGGACAGCAGGAAGGCCGTGACGAATGCAGGACAGTGCCAGCGCATTGTCGCGGATGCCGCTAATCATGTACTCCGCCTGCCATAGCTTTCCTCTGGCAATGCAGCTCCGCGCATGGAGCGCGTACAACCAGCCAAATCCAATGATGTCCTGCAGCGGCGGCGGCGGAAGATGCCGGGACTCATTCGCCTTTCCGAACATTAGGTGGAATGTTGGCGCTAAGGGTCGGAACTCCGTCGCGGGCACGAAGGCGAGATCGACCTGCAGCGTGCTCGGGAGGAAAAATACGCGGTACACCCACTCTCCGGACATGATGTCAAGATGATGCAAGGCGAGATGCTGATGGCGCATGTGCGCGGTCCAATCGGCGATGACGTTCGGCATTTCGGCGGCTTCGCTGACGCCAAAGGCGAGATCGATGTCCGACCACCGATCTTCGCGCCCGGCTGCCGCCGAGCCGGTGATCGCAGCACCACTGATGCGCGGGTCACCAGCGGCGTGTTCTAGCAGGTCGGCGCGCAGGCGATCACGTTCTTCCGGAGTAAACATAGGGTACCTGATCTCGGTTCAATTCAAAATTGGGAAAACGCAGCAGTCCATTATCGGACTTGTCGGCATCAGTTCGTCGACCAGTGGCGTATCGTTGCCGGCGGGCTGGGTTCTGGGCGATAGGTTTTAGCGTACGCGCTTCCCTCCGGCACATAATATGTCACAAAAAACACGGGCTTCGGAAAGTGGTCCGGATTCTGGGTGATCGGTTTTGGCCTACGCGCTCCCGTCGGTCGAGCGGCCGCCAACGGGTCAACGTTCCCGCTGCTCGATCCGGTTCGCGCGGCTGGAGCGCGAACTAATAACGCGCTCCTCAGCCTGACCCGCTCATCGCCACCTTCCATTGCAATGCGCCCGCGCGTTGCGGCGACGTGGGCGCCCGGGGTGCGGACGCGCAACGCTCTCCAGCCCCCGGAGCCACTGGCCGGCAGACCTCAAGTCTCGTCCGGACGTGCATTGAAATTAACTGCACTCGAATCGAGTTCGACCATCCTCGCCGAAAGGGGCGATGATGTCTGAAATGCCTCGGCTCCAGCTCGACGGCAAGATTCCGGACATCGCGCTGATGCACGTAACGGCGTACGATCGGGAACGCGGCGATGCGTGGCACATTTCGACCAGGATGACTGCTGCGAGTGCGGGGCCGCTCAAAATCCACCCTTCTGGAACATTATGGAGCAAGAAACGCGCTGTGTGAAACCTGCCTTTGGCGGTATTCTGAATAGCTATCCTGAGCGGTGCGATGGCAGCCTTGATGCCCGTATCCTCGGACTTACCAGAGCCACGCATACAAAATGATCGTGACGATAGCCAGCACAGTAAGTTGCACGCGCCAGTCGGTGAACCCCCGAAACGCTTCCGGCACGCCGCTCCAGTCAACGGTCAGCCGTTGCAATGTCTCCGGAGCCGCGCGAGGCGTAAACTCCGACACGGCGAAGAGCGTGCCGACGACCATAAGAGTTCCCCAGAGCCCGCGGTATGTGTAATTCCGCGTGAACTCCGTGTGCAGCCAGGGGAACATTTTGATGCCAGCAGCTTCGCCGATTAGCTGATCCCACACGAAAAGCGCCGCCAGGGCGCTGCCGCTCAAGACCGAAGCGACGGCGCCCTTCACCGTAACTCGTTTACTCATGATCCCGAAAAAGATAGCCGGCGCCATCGGCATCGTGAGATAGATCGAGATGGTTTGTAAGTACTTATAAAGACCATCGGGAGTCTTGTAGACCAGGTAAGCCGCGATCACTCCTAGAACGGTGGCGATTACTATAGCGAACCGCCCGAGCAGTACCTGCGTGCGGTCGCTCGTGGATGGCCGGAAGCGTATTAGAAAATCGCGCACCGCCAGCGTGGAGACAGAATTCATCACCGAGAGGGTGGAACCAATCAGGGAGGCCAGCAGCGCGGCCAGAACCAAGCCACGGATCCCATTGGGGAGGAGTTCATTCAGGAGAGTAATGAAGGTGGTCTTGGAATCGCGCCCGGGGAACAGCGCCAGCGCGATCACGCCGGGTAGCGCAAATATGAACACCGGCGACAGTTTCAGGAGCACGGTGAACATGGCGCCCCAGCGCGCCTGCAAAAGATCGCGCGCTCCCAGGACCCGCTGCACATTGACCTGGTCCATGCCCCAGTAGAACGTGCCACCATAGAACGCTCCCGCGACGATGCCCCAGAACGGGTAGTTCGGATCGGAAGCGGGTTTGGCAATGTGAATCGCTTCCGGCACTTTCTGTATCAGCCCCGCCCACCCGCCGGCCTTGTCCAGCCCCACCATGAGCATCAGGCCGCACCCCAGAATCATGATGCCGGTTTGGATGGAATCGGTGTAGGCGACCGCGGTGAATCCGCCGACGATGGTGACGGCCGCTGCAATTGCGCCCATCAGCGCGACCACCTTCATGATGTCCCAGCCGATCAGCCCGTGCAGGACCAGCGCTCCGGCATACAGGTGAAACGCCATCTTGGTCATGATGGAGATCACCAGCATCAGCGCGGAAAAGAACGCGCGAGCAGTGGCGTTATAGCGCATCTCCAGGAATTCCGGAATCGTGTAAACCTTGTTGCGCAGATAATACGGGAACAGAAATCCAGCGGCGATTCCCAGGGGAATGCAGGTGCATAGCTCCACGGTTCCGGCGCAAAGTCCATAGCGATAGGCATCGCCGGATAGTCCCACCAGGTGTTCGGCCCCGATGTTGGTTGCGTACAATGATGCTCCCACTATGGGCCAAGTCAAGCTGCGGCCGGCCAGGAAGAAACTCGCGCTGCTGTCACTGGAGTGGCGGCGCAGGGCTAGCGACAGGCCGAATCCGATGCTGCCGATCAGGGCGGTCAGACAAACGATCCAATCCAGGGTGGTGAGGGACAGGCTCATTGACATCCGGAGTCGGCCCTAGCTAGAGGGATCGCGGCCAACGCATCCCTGATATCATAAACGGTTTCCGACACGCTGGCTGATGTGTTGAAAGCGCCCATTGCCTTCCGCCAGCCGTGAGGACATATGCGGCCGACTTTCAGCGTGCTTTGGTTCGCAACCCTATTCAGTTGCGTAGGAGCGTTGGCTCAGACGGTCGCGGACTGGCCTTCCTACAGCGGCACTCCCAACGCATGGCGCTACAGCACTCTGGACCAGATCAACAGCGGGAACGCCAACCAGTTAGTAGCGGTCTGGGCATTTCAGACTGGAATCTCCGACGGAGGCTTTCAGACGACGCCGATCGTGCTTGACGGCGTCATGTATATCTCCACATCGTGGAATCGAGTGTTCGCCGTGGACGCTGAAACCGGACGGGAATTGTGGCACTACTTCTACGCGGCCCCTCGGGAGGTCGGGATGGGATCGAGCCCCTGGAATCGCGGCGTGGCCGTTGCGGGTGGGCGCGTATTCATGGGCACGGTCGATAACCACGTAGTGGCACTCGATCAGAAGACCGGCCGCGAGGTATGGAATGTGACCGTCGAGGACTTTCGGCAATGCGGCTGCAACATAACTGGTGCTCCCCTGGTTGTCAACGGAAAGGTAATAACGGGAGTCACAGGTGGAGATTCAGCCCACCGCGGTTATCTCACTGCTTTCGATACTAAGACAGGCAGACGGTTGTGGCGGTTTTGGACCATACCCGGTCCGGGAGAGCCAGGACATGACACCTGGGAGGGCGATAGCTGGAAGTTTGGTGGCGGATCGACCTGGATGACGGGATCCTACGATGCCGATTTGAACACAGTGTATTGGGGCGTGGGTAATCCCGCGGCGGACTTTTACGGAGACCAGCGGCGCGGTGACAATCTGTACACGGACAGCATCATCGCACTCGACGCGGACACCGGCAACTTGAGGTGGCATTACCAGGAAATCCCACATGATGTCTGGGATTTCGACGCTGCCTATGAATGCGTGCTCCTGGATCTTCCGGTGAGGGGTCAAACGCGGAAGCTTCTTCTGAACGTAAACAAGGGTGGTTATGCCTTTGTGGTGGACCGTGTAACTGGCGAATTCATTTCCGGCTGGCCTGTCGCCAGGAACCTGACCTGGATCAGAGGTCTCGACGACCATGGGCGCCTGCTCGAGCGCAACGAGCCGGAACTGGGCAAGGCGAAGCTCATCTGTCCCAGCATCGGCGGCGGCCGTAGCTGGAACCAGGGCACATTCTCTCCACGCACAGGTTGGTTCTACACCACCGGCATCGAATGGTGTCAGGACGTAACGGCACGTAAAGAAGAGGGGAAGGAAGGGAAGGATTTCTTCGGCGGAATCTTTCGCCTCAGGCCTCCACCGCATGGAAACCCCGGCGGCCACTTGGACGCGTACGATCCGATCACGGGGAAGAAGTTCTGGACCTACGAATCGAAGTATCCGCTGCTCGCCTCGGTGCTGGCTACAGCCGGCGACATAGTGTTGACAGGCGATCCGGAGGGACGGTTCTTCGCTCTGAATGCGAGGACGGGTGAAAGACTGTGGGATTTCCAGACCGGTTCGGGCAACCGCGGTTCCCCGATAACGTACTCGGTCAGAGGGCGGCAATACGTGGCTACGCCATCGGGATGGGGTTCAGCCGTTGCAGGTATTTTGCCGCAACTCTGGCCCGAGACAGAGACATTCAACGGCGGCTCCACGCTGTATGTGTTTGCGCTGCCGAAGCCGCCGGGTGCGTCCGGGAGCCCAGCCAGGTGATCGTCCTCGTTCTGCTGTTCGCTCAAAGTGCCGCCGATCCGGCTGTGGTTGGCGCTGGTGAACGGATCTTCGCGCAGAATTGTTCCGTGGGTTATTGCCACGGGATTGCCGGCTCGGCGGGGCGCGGTCCTCGGCTTCGCGGGCGCACATTCGAGGAGAGTTATCTGCTGCGGGTTACGCGCGACGGCATCCCGCGATCGGCCATGCCGGCGTGGAAGGGGAGGCTTTCCGATCAAGAGATCCTCGCCGTAGTGAAGTACGTCGCAAGCCTGAGTGATGCCGCGCCGAGCGTCACCGGCGCCGCGCCTGCGGGAGAAATAATATCCACCGCGACGGCCCAGGCGCCCTCCGCTCAGGTACAGCGTGGCGCGGCGTTGTTCTTCGACGCGACCAGAGATGCGTATTGCGGAGCCTGCCATACTCTGGACGGACGCGGCATCGCGGTGGGACCGGATCTGACAAGAGTGACCGACAAGACTCCTCGCGAGATTGCGGCGGCCATGCGAAAGCGGCGCCCGGATCACGTGGTTACAGCTCACCTGAAAGATGGAGACTCGTTTCCGGCCCTGGTCGTGTTGCAGGAGGGCGGATCGGTAAAGCTGCTTGACCTGACGACCTTCCCGCCCGTTCTGCGCACACTGGAACCGGCCGAGATCGAATCCATCGCGTCGCAAGCGGAGTGGACCCACGATTCGTTTTTGAAAGGAATTGGACCGGAACAGATGGCAGACCTGGTTGCCTATATCCGGTGGATTGCTTTGGGAGATCCCCGGCCTGTTTCCGGCGAGGAGTTGAAGTAGCCATGCCCTTCGCCAGGGCGCCGCGTGCGATCGGCGTGTAATTCAGCGGCGGAAAAGCCACATCGCCAACGAAAGCACCACGCTTAGAAGGAGACAGGTAACAATCGGAAAGTAGAAGCTGGTGTGCTTGCCGCGCACGTAAATATCCCCCGGCAGGCGGCCGAGTCGCAACGGCAGCTTCTCCCCGATGGTGAAAAGCAGTCCCAGCACCACCAGCAACACGCCGAGCGCGATCAGCATGCGGCCCACGCTCATATACAATGATTATCGCGAAGTCGAAACAACTAACAGTTCGCGGCGTGCCGAACGCGCTCTTGACGGCCGGTATCCGCTCCGCGAGCCTTAGTGCAGCTGCCCTCAAAAAAGGCGCCTTCTTCAATCACCAGAGTAACCGTGTAGATATCCCCCACCAGCCGTGCATTTTTACGGACAATGACCTTATCTGCCCGGACAGAGCCTTCGATCACACCGAACACTTCCACTTCTCTGGCCTGGACATCAGCCCGAATTTTGCCGTTGGGACCCACCGTAAGACGGTGATTGGGCAGCAGCAGAGTCCCCGCCAGCTCGCCGTTCACCGACAACGGTTCGTCGCTTTGGATTAAACCGTTGATGGTCACGCCCGGGCCGATCGCGCCATTCTCGCGGAGCCTTGGCGAACCGATTTTCCCATTTGGAGGTGTCGTCGCGTCATAGGCCCGTACGCCCGAATCAGGCCTGGTCCGTTTGTGGTCCCTGCCGAGACGCAGGATCCCGCGCAGAGAGCCAGGCGCGATCAGGCGGGAAGCCTGGTCATCTTGTCCGGAGCCGGCCGGGTCCACACGGAGATTGCCCGCGGCGGGCTCCAATATTACCGGAGGCTTCTCGCCGTTGGCTGAGCCGCTGGCGCTGGGCAGCAACAATGCGTTCAGCTTCCTATACAGGCATTCTACGCCGCATAAATGGAACGGAACCGTCGCCGGTTTCCATAGTTGCCCGCTTTCGGGCTCCTCAACGCGGCCAATCCAGACAGCCCGGCCGGATTCAGCTTCGAACAAGACCCACCAGTCGTTGGTTCCGCCCTTCCTCGCCCCGCAGATAACACAAGTGACGCTGCTCATCGCGAACCACTCCCAGCCAGCCCGCCACTTAACACCTTCAACTTTGTGCCAAGGCTGATCACCTTCGTTGTCCAATCACCAGCGTTTCCGGAAATGGGATCCCGGATCGAAACCCTGAGGCTGCAAAGGCACACCGCCGTCAAAGGGCATCAGATCCTCGAAACCATAGTCGTGGGCCGCATCGCAGTGCGGGCAGGTATAGGACGCGCGGAAGCTCGCGCGCTGAAAGTGAATAGCTTGTGAGCGGTCGTCGATTCGTTCGACGGCGAATTCCTTTCTACAATCTACACACCGAACAGCCAGGTATTCCATTTCCGCACTTCCGACCGGCAACGATCCTCAGAGAGTAACGCAAGTCAGCACCAAGATCAAGGGTGGGTGTGGCACATGCGGTCTGTCGGGCGATACTGTAGGAATGTACGCCACCCGTTGTGGATTTCTGCTGCTGATCACCCTGGGACTTCAGGCACAAGCGCCGGCCAGCTCACCCGCCGATAAATTGATCGAAGAGCTCAGCCGGACGGTAGTCTATAGAGACATCGCGATCTCCCCTGAAGGGCAGCGATTGGCCTGGGTGCAGTCCACCGCGGGCGCGCGCGGCGGCAGCCTGCACCTGTACGACATCGCGCGCGGACGGGACGCGACCATTGCTATCGCCGGCGCCACGCAGCTGCGTGATGACAACGGCCCTGCCTGGTCGCCCGATTCGCAGCGGGTAGCCTTCATCTCCAACAGCGGGGCAGACAAGGCGCCCCAGCTCTGGTTGGCACAGGCCGGGTCAACGCAGGCAGCCAAGCTGGCGAGTCTACGGGGATTTGCGGAGCGGCCGCGCTGGTCTCCAGATGGCAAGCGCATCGCCTTCCTGTATATCGAGGGCGCCGGCGGAGGCGGTCCACTGCTGGCCGCGGGGCCGCAGACCGGCGTCATCGACACCGCCATCCATAATCAACGCATCGCAGTGGCGGATGCGGTTTCGGGAGAAGTGCGGCTGATCTCGCCGGCGGACCGGCACGTCTATGACTTCGACTGGTCACCGGACGGAAGAAAGTTTGCCGCCACGGCCGCCCCAGGTCCGGGCGACAACAATTGGTGGATCGCGCAACTCTACGTGATCCGGTCCGACTCCGGCGAGGCCTCGGTGATCTACCAGCCAAAGCTGCAGATCGCGACGCCGCGCTGGTCTCCCGACGGCCGCCAGATTGCCTTTATCGAAGGCCTGATGAGCGACGAGGGTTTCCACGGCGGAGACCTTTACACCATCGGCTACACCATCGGCGCAAGTGGTGAAGCAGCGCGGGACCGCATGCCAGGCCGACGGACTTCAGCGAGTTCGCTCGTGTGGCAGACGCCGGAACAACTGCTTTTTACGGAATATGCGGGCGGCGGCGTGAATATCTCAACGCTGGATTTGCGCACGGATACGATTGAAGAACGCTGGCGCGGGGCCGAAGAAGCGCGCGCGGCCGGCAACTTTCCGAACATGTCGGTGGCGCGCGATGGAATCACCTGTAGCATCGTGCGCAGCAGCTTCGAAAAGCCGCCCGAGGTGTGGTGGGGCAAGCCCGGGGCCTGGCAGGCGGCCACGCACGGCAACTCCGGGCTCAAGGCCACTTGGGGTGAATCTGAGTCGATCGAATGGAGCAGCGAAGGCCAGTCGGTGCAGGGCTGGCTGATCAAACCGGCGAAGCGGTCGACCGGCAAGATGCCGCTGGTGGTGGAGGTGCACGGCGGTCCTTCCAGTTCGGTCACGCCGCACTGGCCGGCGCGCGGCAGCCTCACCGAACTGCTGGTCGCCAAGGGCTATTACGTTCTGCTGCCGAATCCCCGCGGCAGCTATGGCCGCGGCGAGGCGTTTACGCAGGCCAACGTCAAAGACTTCGGATATGGCGATTTGCGAGACATCCTGGCGGGCGTGGATGCCGCCATCGCGAAGTACCCGATCGATGACCGGCGCCTGGGGATTACAGGCTGGAGCTACGGCGGCTACATGACCATGTTCGCGGTCACTCAAACCACGCGTTTTGCAGCCGCGGCGGCCGGAGCGGGAATCGCCAACTGGACCAGTTACTACGGCGAGAACCTGATCGATCAGTGGATGATTCCGTTTTTCGGCGCCACGGTTTATGAAGATCCCGACGTCTATGCCAAGAGTTCGCCGATTCAATTCATCAAACGGGTGCGGACACCGACGATAGTGGTTGTAGGGGAGCAGGACGCCGAGTGCCCGGCGCCGCAATCCTTTGAGTTCTGGCATGCGCTGAAGACGCTGGGCGTGCCGACCAAGCTGGTGGTGTATCCCGGCGAAGGACACATGTTTGTCAAGCCGGCTGATCAGCGGGACGTGGCAACGCGGATTCTATCGTGGTTCGACGGCTACTTGAAGCCGTAATGCGGTGGTTCCGATTTGATGGCTATGGAGCTATGGCTCTCGCGAGCGCCATTGAACGGTCGTGCCTCCAATCGTCGCGCGGCTCCGCGGCGGCGCGGGCAAATGTCCACAGTCGAACGCGCTCGCGATCCACGCAAAGCAGGTCCGCGATGTGGCGGATCGTCCCCTCCGGGTCCGAGCGCAGTCTCTCATCGCAGTTGAACAGGTGTTGCGTCGCGTCGTAGGCCGGATCCCCGACGAATGGCTTCGGATCGATCACCAGCCACGGCTCCCGCTCCGACCGGAGGACGTTGCCTGCATGCAGGTCGGTCGCCAGCAGCACCTCCACGGGTGCAGTGCGCGACAACTCCTTAAAAAGGCGCAGACCTTCACGCACCAGCCCTGTGTCGGGCCACCGCTCGACGTCGACCAGCGTCTGGTCACTCCAATATTCCGTCATAGTCGACAGAGGGCGAAACGGATGCGGCGCCGATGGCGATCGCCAGAGGCGACGCAGAAGCCCTGCGATCACCAGATCCTGTTCGCGCTCCGGCAGTGCGCGCAGCACCGTCCCTGGCTCGCACCGCTCGAGGAGCATGGCGCCGAGCTCATCGTCGGCCTCCAGGAGTCGCACCGTCGGGTCTCCGTTCCAGAAGCGCAGCCCTTGCAGTTCATGCTCGCCTTCCATGTGCGGCATGCCGAGCTTCAGTACCGCGGAAGTCCCGTCCGCGAGCGCCACCTGCGCCACCCACGCGCAACTCACCTCCTCACCGGCAAACGGCGCACCGAACGTCAGCGACCATCGGCGCTCCAGCTTGCGCAGTACCCCGGGCAACCCCTCGAGCCAGGCCGCGCGCTCGCGCGACTTGCGACAGTTCGCGGCGAGTCGTTCTGGGACGTTCAATGCCATGTCTTCATTGTGGCTTTTTCATTATCCTGGATTGCGTTTGTCAAATCCTCCTGAGCTTTAGGATAATAGGCGTATGTTGCGCAGAGATTTCGTTTCGGCGGGATTATTCCTGGGTTCGGGGCTGACCAGTTACACGGGGGCGCGGGCGGCCACCGGAAAGCTGGGGATTCCCGGACCGTATCCGGGGCGGGTGGTGGCAGTTGAGCACGCCGGTTCGATTGTTTCCGGGGTGTACCAGGCCGAGCCGGTGCGGAACATGATGGAAAAGGGGATGCTCGAACTCACCGGGGCGCCGCACTGGGTGGACGCCTGGCGGGTGTTCGTGGAGCCCGGCGACGTAGTGGGGATCAAGGTCAGCCCGGTGGGCGGAAAAACCCTCTGCTCGGACGCCTCGGTACTGAACCGGATCATCGACGGCTTGCGGCAGGCTGGGGTGCGGCCGCAAGATATCCTGGTGTTCAACCGCTATCGGGACGAGATGCTGGCGTGCGGCTACCAGAATTGGATTCCGCCCGGAGTGCGGTACTCATGGGCGTGCCCGGCCTATGACGAAGTGCAACTGGCCATGGACGGCTACGATCCGGACGTTTATATGGACATGGCGCTGATCAAGCCCGGCCAGGATATCAAAGACGACCATTTGCGGCGGTCGTATGCCGTGCAGATTCTGACTAAGCAGATCAACAAGATGATCAACCTGCCGGTGCTCAAGCATCATCAGTCGGCCGGGGTGACGATCGCGCTGAAGAACATGTCGCACGGGCTGGTGAACAACGTGAACCGCAGTCACTCGACGCCCACGTTGAACGCCTGCGGCACCTTCATCCCGGCGGTAGTGAGTCTGCCGGTAATTCGGCAAAAGGCGGTGCTGCATATTTGCGACGGGGTGAAGGCGTCCTACCATGGAGGACCGGGCGCGCGCCCGAAATACGTGTGGGAGCACAAAACCATGTATTTCGCGACGGACCCGGTGGCGCTGGACAAGATCGGGCTGCGGGCGATCGACGCCAAGCGGGTGGCCAGCGGGATGACCACCGTGGCGATCTCAAAGCCGGACGACGACAGCCATTACCTGAACTGCCAGGTGGAGCATATCGAACTGGCGGGGGCCCTCGGGCTGGGCGTATTCGACGATAAGAAAATCGATCTGAAGCGTTTCAAGCTGGCATAAGCGCCCGCATTTTCTAAAGTGGATTCCTCCTGCTCGCTTGCCACGTTATGCGGAAAGTACCGACTCGATTGCGTCCAACAGTTCCCGAGCGTGGATCGGCTTGGACACATACCAGTCCATCCCGGCTTTCAGGAAGCGCTTGCGGTCGCCCGCCATGGCATGTGCCGTCATTGCAATGATGGGGATATGATGCCCCGTGGCTTGCTCGGTTTGCCGAATCGCAGCCGTTGCTTCCATCCCATCCATCACCGGCATCTGCACGTCCATCAGGATCAGGTCGAAGGTATTTTCCTGGCAAGCCCTCAAAGCCTTGGACCCGTCGTCTGCCACCACTACCACGTGTCCCTGTTTCTCCAGGAGCCGCGATGCCAGCCGTTGGTTGACAGCGTTGTCTTCCGTCAGGAGTATGCGCAGCGGCGCCCGTCCCTCTCGAAGGGCATGGCGTGTCACGAGTTTGGCGGGCCTCGCCACCCCCTCGCGCGATCCCAGCACGTAGAGGAGCGCCTCCAGAAGATCGGACTGCAGTACTGGTTTGATCAAGTAAGCTGGGATGCCTAGCTCTTTGCAGCGAACGGTGTCGCCGCGTTGTCCGCCCGAGGTCAGCATCACGGTGACCAATCCGTCGAGTTCGGGCAGCGTCTGAACTCGCTCGACCAGCATGAAGCCATCCGTGTCCGGCATCTGGCAGTCGACTACCATGAGTCCAAACGGCGTCCCCGCCGACTGCGCATTTTTGAGAAGACGGATGGCATCTTCGGCCCCGTCGGCGGAGGATGATTTCATGCGCCAGTAGCTGAGGGTCGTCTCCAGTATCTGCCGGTTGGTGGCATTGTCGTCGACGACCAGGACTCGCACATCGTCGAGCATGGCCGGATCCAGACTGGCGGGTCTCGACACCATGGTACTCGCGTTTTCGAGCCGTGCCGTGAAGTGGATCGTTGTTCCCCGGCCCTCTTCGCTTTCCAGCCAGATTCGTCCCCCCATCATTTCAATCAAGCGAATCGAGATGCTGAGCCCCAGGCCCGTACCGCCGTACTTCCGCGTGGTGGATGTATCGGCCTGGCTGAACGGCTCAAAAATCAGTTTCTGCTTGTCGGGAGAAATCCCAATCCCGGTATCCGTTACAGCATAGTGTAAGGTCACACCACCTTTGTCTTGCGAGGCGGCCTCCACGCGCAGGACCACTTCGCCCCGGTCGGTGAACTTGATGGCGTTGCCGACCAGGTTCAAGATGACTTGCCTCAGCCGGACCGGGTCTCCAACGAAGAAGTTCGGAAGTTCCGGCGGGACGAAGTATGCCAGCTCCAGGTTCTTTTGGTGGGCCCGCGCAGCGAGGGTCTTCATCGCCTGTCCCAGATGGTCCCGCAGATTGAACTCGATGG
>Ga0302326_10016280_pt1 | contig 15576 bp, 11 predicted proteins | sample Palsa_T0_3_FD_202264 | JGI IMG/M metagenome (GOLD analysis project Ga0302326, IMG submission 202264) | Peat permafrost microbial communities from Stordalen Mire near Abisko, Sweden - Palsa_T0_3 | ecosystem: Environmental > Terrestrial > Soil > Palsa > Peat permafrost | place: Sweden: Abisko...
TCAGAAAGGGCACGCGTCGATGCAACTCCGGGTCGTACTCGGTTCCGATCAGATCTCCGAAGCCGTAAGGCCGATCCGGATAGGCGAGCAATGCATTGAGGGCCGTGCTGATCACGGAATGGTTTCCTCGATGCTCTTCGAGCGCCTCTTTGATCTGCTTTTCGAGATCCGCATATGCTTTCGCCAGCGGTTCGTCCATGTCGATGCCGATGACTTCTTCGCGATAGGCTGGTAATTCACTGGAGATGTCTTCCAGTGAGACGAACGCGCCGAGTTCCATGAGAAACTTGCCGAACAGCAGTGGCGATGCGCCCGGTTTGCGTTTGACCTGCTTGGTCACCTTCGCTTTCGAGCAGGCATTCTCTTCGGGCGCGATGATCGTCACTCGCTCGAGCACGCCGTAGCTCTCCGCGAAGTTGCGGACCCCCGACTCGCCCCACTCGTAGCCTTCTGTCACCATCTTGTGTGGTTCCAGGCGATAAAGCACATTGAAAAGGTCGTCGGCGTAACCGCCCATGAGGGTCCCGGTAAGTACGGCGATTCTGTCCACCGACCTCGCCATGGTCCCTAGCGCGTTGCCCTGTGCCGTGTCTCCCTTTAGTTCATGCACTTCATCCGCGATGCCGTAATCGAAGAAATCCGGCATGTAGCGCCCGATAAACTCCAGCGGCGCGAAGCGGCGGATGCGCCCGCCATCGGCCTGCCAGAGAGGGCTGTACATCGCACGCCGATTCTTCCCTCGGTCGTCGGCGGCGTCGCCGATGATCTCGCTCCGCCGTATCTTTTCAAATTCGCTCGCGAGCACGCGCTCATCGTTCACTATTAGCGGCGCGCCCGTGTCAGGATTGATCACGGTCCCCAAACATGGGCCGGACTTCGCCACCGCGTAACAATGCTTCCAAAAGAAGGAAAGCTTTGCCCTGTCTCGCCCAACGATAAAGAACGACGGACCTGGGCAGATCTTTTGCCAGCGATCGCGCGCCGATTTCGAGTTCTTCCGAAGGCGGAGATCCGTGAGCGTTGTGTGCAGGCCTTCACGCACGATCCGGCCATTTCGATAGCGAACTTCATTCACCCCATGCGGATTTGCGCCCGATTGTCCCGGTGTTCGCAAGCCGTCGATGATGAAGACACGCGCGCCGGGGACGGTGATTAGAACCTCTCGGCACCACTTCCCGACGATGTTTGGCGGTGCCATCACCAGAGCGGTGTACGGTCGACCAGCAGAACGCACATGGATCGCGGAAAGGGCCATGAGTGTTTTGCCGGTTCCGCATTCTGCAATGAGCGCAGCGGCCTTGGCACGATGCCAGCGCTTCACGATGCCCATCACCGCCAGACGTTGAGCTGCGAAGGGGTTTCTCAACAACGTCTTGAACCGCTCCGACACGGGATCCTGGGGAGCCTGAAGCGCCGGGTAAATTTGCAGAATGCGGTCGCCCAATTCCTGCGAGAAGCAGCTCAAATATTCGGCGATGGTTGAAGGGATACTCATATGCGATTTTTCCTCCTGTGGTGGTCTCTTTGCATGGCGAACAAAAGGCGAATCTAGCTGATATACTTTGAGGCGTGGTGGGGACCCGCTGCCGCGTCAGCTATCTGGATTCCAGAAACATCGAGCACGCCGTGGATGTCACAGCGGACTCATTGTTTGAGGCCGCTGCGGTTGCTATACGGGCGTTCCGAGAAGGTGCCTTAGTAGAGGAGTTGCCCGTGGCGGGTACAGAGTTGCGGATCGCGGTCTTTCCGTTGCCGGTCGAGCACAGAGTTCGCTTACAACGGGTGGAACAGTGGGCTCAAACCGGTACGGTGAAGAGCCCCGTGGAGATGCTGCGGCGGGAGCGCGTACGCGAGTTGTTAGGGCTCAAGAACGAACGTGTTGGTTAAGCCGGGCCGCGCTGAACGACTGCCAGGGAATCGAGCCGCCCGTCATCAGGAATCTCGATTGTCTTGTCCCTCACAGCCTCCCCGATCCATTCCAAAAACTCCTCTTTACTTCCGACGACGGCGATTGGCCGGTATCCGAGACCATCCAACGGCTGAATGCGTTGTTTTTGTTGCAACATGCTCCAAAACCAACTCGCCCAGGAAGGGTGAACCGGCAAGCCGAGCCGTTGCGAAACCCGGTACAGGACAAACTCCGGATCGTCATCAGACAAGATGATCCGTCCGACATCGCCTTCATCGGCAACTTGAGCGGAGAGGGCGACCAGGTGACGCACGCTGCGGCTACGTCCGGCCACGGCTATGGTGCCGCGGAAGACCCGTGGATCCTTTCCCAGCGTCACCCTTCGTTGAGCGAGGTCGGGGCCGGAAACGGTCACCCACTCCTGGCCCGCAAGTCCAGCCCAGATGGCGCCGATATCGACGTCGTTCCCGAACACTGAAACGAGATGGCAAGTACCCGAGGCTTCCTTATTCTCGGCAGGTTCACTGATGAACCGGTCTAGTGCAACGCGGAGTCGCGTTCTCGTGTCTTTCATCTGCTTTTCAAACTCCAACCAGCCAAAGCGTTCGTGTGCGTTCTTCATCGGCGGACTCCTTTCAAAGACGAGCGCGAGGGCCCCTGTCAAACCAGCTATTCAAGCGTGCCCGTTTCCCCGGTCGCGAAGACGACTGAAAGCTCCTGGACAAAGCGTTCCCGCTCGCGGATCACGGTTGTGCCATCCTCCTCTTCCTCGGTGAGTTTCGTCGTAACCTTTTTACTCTTCCACGCCGCGATGTGGCGCTCTTCGCCCGAGCCAAAAATTCCGTTGATGAGACCAGAGCAAGCGACCAGGCCAACTTGGCCCGCATGCAGCGGTGTGAGTGGTCTTCCTCCGATAACGGTGGGTTCCGGGGCCAGAATTCGCGTGGTTTGCCGGTATGCCGGGGAGTTCGCAACGAGATCCTCCAATTCATCGAGAGGCAGGCCCTTAAACGTCAGTGCTGCCGGCCCACTCGTCGGCACGGCGTATGGGTCGTCGCACGAGTCTGGCAACTCCGGCAAGCTCTCGTACTCGCGCCCGAGCGTGGTGAAGCGATATCGGCCCTCGCTGATCTCGCGGTCACGAAGTTGTTCGCGCTCACGGCGCGTCCGCCGAACGCCCGCAATGAGGACCTGGCGATAGCGAACCGACTCCGGATCGGACAGGCGAAGCACCCGCGCACGTTTGAAGTGGGAAGCGAGAATCTGCGCGCAGTCGGTCGCGCGCTCGGCCGGAATCACCAGAAGGAGTACCCCAACGGGGATCAGCCACCGGAAGATGTGATTCAAGAACACCGCCTCAAGTCGTTCCCGAGCGTTACCTGCGAGCGCCCAGTCGTACGGGGGATTACAAAAGCAGAGCGAGAACGACTCGACCGCGCAATGTGTTTCCAGACAGTTCCCCTGAACAATCTTGGTCAGTGAGGGTCCGGCTTGTTCCGCGCGATAGGCATCCAATTCAATACCGTACCGTCTTGCGCTGGAATCCCGGGTAATCGCAGCGAACGCCGCGCCGTCGCCGACGCAAGGATCCAAGGCCGAAAACGGCTCGATCGGAAAGCGCAAGAGATTTCGGATTCTTTCCGCTTCTCTGAGCGGCAGAGGGTAGTAGTTGCAGCGAACTTTGGCGTTGAGGCGGGACACGCGAACACTCCTATCGTTTGATTCGTGGGTACGACTTGAAACATAGAGTGAATGCCCACTGTATGCTTCCATTTCTGATCTGGCGATCGGCACCGCGTGGGAGCAAAGCCTCAAATCAGTTAATTACAATGCTTGTTGCGGCAACCTCCGGAAGGCGCCGCTCCCAAACTGGCGTTGGAGAGACGCCACGCTTTAAGCTACAGCCGTGCCGGAATCGAAGACAAAAGCCGCCTTCATCAAGCCCATGTTGCTTTCTCCAAACTGAGCGACTGCCAGAGGGAAGCAAGTGGGCATACGAACTGAAGCTGGACGGCTAGGCTTCGGCCGAAAAGCTACATCGATTACGAAGCGCTGTTGCGGCTTCACATCCGCCCAATCCTCGGGACAAGGCCGCTCGGCGCAATCGCCCAGTTCGACATCCAGAGCATCTACGCTCAAATGTTTGAGCGCGGGTTACCATGGTATTTCGCGTTTTGATTATCGGGGGGACCGGGCAGGTCGAGACTGCGGCTCGTTAGGAATAGAGTGCGAGGTTGAAGGCCTTGCGGGCTGCCTCGTCGACTGCCTCGACTGCTTCGGCGAGGTACTCAAAGGATTTCAGAAATTCGTCGAGCGTCATGGGGTATTCGTCGTTGACTGTAGTCGCCGGGAAGTAGTGCCGGAACTTGTCGTCGACGATGCCGTTCTGGTGCGTGTAGAGATGGCGAATCTGCAGGATCTTCTCGATCTCGGCAACCCGCGTGTCATCGAACGCATTGAGTAATTTGATCGTCTGGTTTTCGGCGATAAAGCCTTTGACGCTCCCGCGTTGGAGCTTCTTGAGTTTCTCTTTGGCGTACCAGGTGATGAACTCGTCCATGTCCGCACGGTCCAGGACGTCCTTGACCTTCACGGGCGCGTCCGATTTAAGAGTCTCAGGCTTCGCGAGGTAGATCTGATACAGGAGGCCGGACATGAACGTCTCGAACGTGTCCGCGCAAGACGCGAAGAGGATGCGCATGAGCATCTTGCCTTCGGCATTATCGGTCGGCACGCTTGCGCCCTTCGGGTAAAGAGGGTGTCTGAGATCGTCGAGGATCCGGAGCACGCTCTCGTAGTGGTCGAGCAGCTTCGCGCGTGCCTCGGTGCAGGCTTTGCGATCCTCCGCGAGCGCCTTCCTCAGTTTTTCAATGCTAGGCTCGGTGAGCGGTTTGGCGGGCATTGCCTGCTTGGGCGTGGTGCGGTCGCCGGTCCGAAGGTATGCCTTGCCGCCGAACGATACTTCCTTGCCCGACTGCGGGACCTCTATGACGAAGAGTCGCTTGCCACCGTGGTTGACGTAGTCATAGCTCACCACTGGCGTTGGCGAGAGGAGATCGATCGCCTTGCGCGTGATCTGCACGGAGCGAAATTCATCGCTCAGGCCGTTAATCGTGATCTGTTTGCCGTCGTCGACGACGCCGAGGACAATAGCTCCGCCCTTGGTGTTTGCGAACGCGCACACGAGTTGCGCGATGGTCGCGGCAGGCGGTAGCACGGCCTTGTATTCGAGCAAATCGGATTCGGGCTGGCCGATGCGGTCGAGGGTTTCTTGAGCGATGTCCATAGCGTTATATCGGGAACCGTCGAATCGCGTTCGTCTTGAGTATGTGGCCGAACGTGATCCGCCGGACCTCCGTGCCGGTATCGACCCAAAGCTCGTGATCGACGTAGTCCAGCGTATCTTTTTCCGACTGGTAGTAGATGATCACCGTGCCATCATACGCGAGCCTTACGACGATGTACACGTCTCGGCCATCATGCTTGACACCTGTGTAGATGGTTGTCGCTATCTCTTCGATATCGGTGAGGTCGTACTCGTCAAGCGTCCTCAAATGAGCGATGACCCGGTCTTTGGCGTTCTGGATCAAGGTCTGCACGTAGACAAACATGTCTGTCGTTGGGGTTGATTCGTGGGCGAACTGGACAGCGAGGTTCTTGTCTTCAAGCGCCTTCTTCCACTCATCTACCGACGTGATTCCCAGGCTGGCGATGATCTTCTCAGTGACCGGAAGCAGTTGTGATCCCGCTGTGTGCTTTTCGAGAACGGCTTGCAGCGCATCAACATCCTTCATGTTGAACTGAGTCAGGAGCTGCTTGAGCTGATTGGCCTGCTTGATGTTGTCGAGGATTTGCTCGTCGTCATAAAGCCGGTGCCTCTGCTCATACAGGACGCCGAAGTGCTTCTTGGCATCGTCGGGGTGCTCATGGAACCAGAGCACCAATTCGGCGATTGCGCCCCGCTTGCTGTCGAGGGCATCCCTGTTGCTGAGGAGTTTGTTGACGATCGCTGCGATTTGCGTGACGACGTAGCTCCCGTCCTTTTGGCCGATGTCATTCAGGACCGTGACGATCTCCGGATCGAGGAGGTTATCGCGCAGGTCGTTGCCGAGGAGATTGAGGATGTCGAGAAGCGTGGTGTCAATGTCTCCGGCGTCACGGGAGAGGTCGGCCTTTTTCTTGAAGGTGCCGTTCTGGTTCGGGAAGATGCGTCGCTTGTCGACCACGGCGAGGAAGTCTTGCTCGCTTGGTTTCAGTGCTGCGTAGAATTCATTGAGCCACTCGTGGACGTCTTTTTCATCCCAGAGTTCGCCTCGAAGTTTTTCTAACGTGTCGTCGTCTTCGATGAATTTCGCAACTTGGTCGAACGTGAGTTTGTTGCAATCTTGCCAAACGATTTCGTTCCATGCCTCGACTTCCGATTGTGCTGGCAGTTGGTCGGGAAACCAGGTCTTGCAGCAGCGCCAGATGGCACGCCTGATTTTTTCGCTGGAACCGGTCGGGAACCAGATGTTCGTGTTGCCGTCTGTCGAGTGGATGGGAGCCACATGGCCCGCTGCTGTGCGTACGATCTTGGTCTGCACCAGCGTGTCCCGCATCGGCTTGAGGATAGTGGTGGTGTACCACTTCTGATCGAGCCGGACCAGCTCCGCCGGCGTTGGCCTTATCGTGGCGAGGAGATAGAGGTGCTGCCACTCCTCTTGCGACGCATGGTCGAGCAACACCAAATAGAGCGCGAGGGCTTCCTCGATGATGCCCTTGTTGTGCTCGCTCGGAGGAAACGGCCGATCGGTCTTAGTGAGAAAGATGCCGTCCCGTGGTTCGGTCGGATAGAAGGTTGGGTTGTTGATGACCACCGGGAACGGGAACGCTTCGGTTCCGAGGAGCGGAAAGTCGCAGAACAGTCGAGGGACATTCGGGCCGAGCGGGAGGACGCGAACGCCGTTGGCTGTCTGCTCAACGGGGACAGCGATGGTCGTTAGACCGCTGGTTAGCACGGCGATTGAGGAGGTCTCCAGCTCGGCGATGCCATAGGGATCGGCTGCGGTCACTGAAAGGATCTGCACCTCGTCCTCTTTGCGTTCAACTTCTTCGAGGCTCAACTTTCGATTGGGATGCTCGACGCTTTCGAGTTCCGGCACGAATGCGAGCGTGTAGGGCAGGCAAATATCCAGATCTGCCAGGCCGGCGCTTGCAACTCTTTTTCCGGTTTTGTCGGCGAGTTCGTACCGGAAGGCCGTGTTGAATTTGCCGGGAGTGTACGCGGTGAAGTCAGGGTCGTTGTCCAGACCGAGGATTGATTCTTGCGCGACTTCTACGGCGTTGATGATGTCTTCTAGCTCAGTGCCGCTGCGATCGAGCGAGAGCTTGAACTTCTTCGGCGCAAAGCCCTTTCCCGCCGCCACGCCCCTGACAACGACGCGTTCGGAGAGCAGGTGCGTGGTGAGGAATCCCGTACCGAACCTCCCGGTTGTCGTCGGGCGTCCGTTGCTGTCATTCGTACGCTCCTTAGAGGAAACCTGTTCGATCAGAAAGCGGATGTTCTCCGGCGAGAAGGGACCGCCATTGTGCTTGAAGGTGATGTGCGCTGACGCCCCCTCAAGATCCGCTTCAATGAGCACTTGGACCTTGCCGTCGACGTTCACGTCTTTCGCATTCTGGATCAGCTCCCAGACCCAACGCTTTGCTGCTGTGGGCGACGCATCGACACCGGCGCGCAGTTTGGACATCTGGTCCTGGATTTTTGTCGCGATCGTATGGTTGTGCGCCTTATCCCGCGACGCCGAAAATTGCGATTTAAACGACACGTAGAACCGGACCCTTTCGCCCGAGTGCGCCCGGAAAACAACTTGACATACTCCGCCCAGTCAGATGGTCAGCGCACTCGGGACAAGCAATCATCTTGCATCAGATGATATCATACGATACTGTATGGCAAGGAGGACTGACGAATGGCCCAAGAAGAATGGATGACCATCGAAGAGACCGCACGCTACTTGCAGCTCGGGAAAACAGCGCTCTACGACCTCGCAAGGGAAGGAACCGTGCCGTCCAGCAAGGTCGGGAGCAAGTGGTTGTTCAGCAAGCGCGACCTTGACGCATGGGTGCGGTCGAACATTCCCCTGGAGCAGTTCTTCCTCAAAACCCCTGCGCACATCGAGGAGAACCTGCAGCTCCGCGAGCCGCAGGTGGAGGCGTACAAGGCGCTCTACGACTACTTCAAGTCTGGTGGGAAGATGGCGGTAATCCAGATCCCGGTGGGGTGCGGAAAGTCCGGTGTCGCCGCGATCGCGCCCTTCGGTATCGCCAGGGGGCGGGTCTTGGTGGTCTCGCCGAACCTGACGATCAAGGACGGGATCTTCGAGTCATTGGACGTGACGAACAAACAGAAGTGCTTTTGGCGCAAACGGAACGTCCTCACGGACGAGGCCATGATCGGCGGACCGTTCGCCACAACCCTCGACACGGGGAACTTGTCAGTCTGCGAGAAGTCGCATTTCGTCGTGTCGAACGTGCACCAGCTGTCTACGAACCCCGAGAAGTGGCTGAAGCAGTTCCCGCGTGACTTCTTCGACATGATCATCGTTGACGAGGCGCACCACTCCCCGGCGGAGAGCTGGCAGAAGGTCCACGAGCACTTCAAGGACGCCAAGGTCATCAACATGACCGCGACCCCGTTCCGTGGTGACGCGCAACAGATCGAGGGGGACCGGGTCTACCGGTACCCGTTCAAGAAGGCGACGTTCAAGGGGTACATCAAGCGGATCACCGCGTCCTACGCGGCACCGAGCAAGTTGGAGTTCACCGCGAAGGGTGAGACCAGAATCTATACGCTGGATGAGGTCTTGAAGATGAAGGAGAAGGACTGGTTCAGCCGCGGGATCGCGCTGAGCGACCCGTGCAACCAGACGATCGTGGACAACAGCCTCCAACGCCTGGAGCAACTCCGGGAGACCGGCACGAACCACCAGCTCATCGCGGTCGCGTGCACCGTGAACCACGCCAAGAAGATCGTGGGGCTCTACCAGGCGCGCGGGTTCAAAGCAGACCTGATCTACAGCGAGATGGACGAGGACAAGAAGGTCGAGGTGAAGCGTCGCCTGACCAGCGGCGATCTCGACTGCATCGTCCAGGTACAGATGCTCGGCGAGGGGTTCGACCACCCGAAGCTGAGCGTCGCGGCTATCTTTCGTCCCTTCCGGACCCTTGCCCCGTACATCCAGTTCGTCGGCCGCATCCTGCGCGTGATCGTCCAGAACAGCCCCGGCCACCCGGACAATTACGGTCATGTCGTGACGCATGCCGGCATGAACCTCGACGAGCGGCTCCGTGAGTTCAAGATGTTCGAGAGCGACGACCAGAAATTCTGGGAGGAAGTCATCGGGGGAAAGGAACCTGACCCGCCAGCGGAAGTCGCGAGCGGCACCACGCGCATGCGCCTGAGCGAGCAGGCCGTGGTGAACTACGAGATCGTGGACACCATGATCGAGGAGCAGTTCACGTCTGCTGAGCAGGAGGACATCATCAAGGAGCTGCGGGAGAAGCTCGAATCGCTCGGCCTGGACCCGGAACAAGCAGAGCAGATCGTCCTCGCAAAGACGAGCACCCGCACCACCACGAAGGCAGCGGCACCCTACCAAGTGCTCCCGCAACGCGAATGGGAGACCCGCAAGAAGGGATTGAACGACCACGTGAACCGTGCCGCGAACCTTCTCATGAACCGCCTCGGGATCAACCGGGCGGGTCGCGAGCTCATCAACGCCGGGGTTGCGGCAACGAACAACTTCATCGCGGGCGTCACCCTCATCAATAAAGAACTCAAGAACAAGTACTCACAGCCACGACAGCAGTGGAGCACCGATCAATTCGAGGCCGCGACCAACGATCTCGAAGGAATCCTGAACAATCTCACACGGCGGTACAAGGGGGTGCTCAGTGGCAAAAAAGGGTAAGACGCCATCACTCCTCGCGATGTCCACTGGCACGCCCGAACCGCACACGTGCGGCAGGGCGACGCCGTGCGAGCGTTGCGAGGAGTCCGTAGGGACATACCATCGGTGCTTCCGCATCCCCAGGATGAGCAGCGGCTACACGCACCGCCCCATCTTCTGCGTGGAGTGCACGATCGCCATCATCGAGCAGACGAAGATCGAACTGTCAGCAGTAGAAGAGGAAGTCAGAGGGAAGGGACTAAAACGCTAAAGGCACCTAAAACGGGAGAGGAGTCGCAATCATGGATGAAGAGCTACGCGGGCTACTGGTCGGTCGTATCCAGGACGTCTGCAACGGGCGAGCGAAAGAAGGATCGTTCGCGATCAACGAGGCAGCGCAACAAGTCATCGACGAGATGCGCAGCGAGGATAACAAGCGGTGGAAGGAACTCCGCGACCACTTCGCTGAGCAAGGCGTGATCCACATGGTGAACCGCGTCATCACGCAATCCAATGCCGCCGACCCGGCGCAGCGCAACCTGCCTGGCCTCGAATCCATGCCACTCCTCGTCACCTCCGAGGGGGCGGCGATCCTCACGGAACAGCTCAAGTACGACCGGTACCAATCAGAAGTCAAACGCCTGGAGAAACGCATTAAGTCCTACTCGAATCGGCGGCGTAAGCCAGAGAACTTGGCGATGGACCAGCGGCGGCTCGCAGAGATGAAACGCTTCGACCCGCGCTTCGCCAAGTACGCGGAAGACAACCCAGACCTCACGCTCGCGGAAGCCAAGCAGCTCGAAGCGGCCGTATCAGAACCGCCCAAGGGCGGGCGCAAGCGCAAGAAGAAATAGCCCGGAAGGAAAATCGACCTCGATGAGTGCATCACAAGAGAAGGAAGCACGAGAGCGGCTCATGTTCGGCGGGTTCGCGGCACAGAGCGGCCTGGACATCGACCACGCCTCGATCACGTCCTGCAGTCCGCCACTCCCGGACATCAGGTGCACCATCAACAGCAGCACCTACTTCTTCGAGCTCGCCGAAGTCGTCCCACGGGAACACGCACAAGCTCTCGCGATGAAGGGGGTGTACACCTCTGGATTCCCGGACCCAGACGACAAGGGGCCGAAGGCGATGGAAGCCATCATCCGGCAGAAACAAACGAAGACATACATGACCGATGGCGTGCATGTAGACCTCCTCCTGTACTTCAATAAAGACTTCCCGATCTGCCTCCCGGAGGAGACCAGCGGCGTCGACGCACCCACCGCCATCGACATCGCGATCAGCGAGTGCAAGCAGAACGGACCGTTCACGCGTATCTGGACGTACTGCAGCTGGAACGACGACGCCAAACAACGGGCCTAAAGAACGCCGCCATGACGATACTGACAATTGACGAGATCAAAGAATTCGAACGCGAGCTAGACGCAACGCTGGAGGCACTCCCGTCCCTGTGCTTTGATGGCGAACCAAGGCATCGGCGGAGCCGACATGGACGGGCTACCGGCAGAAGAGATAAGAGTGGAAATCAACTAGCAGACTGTTAGGTCGAGGGTTTCTTGATGTACGGGAACAACCCGTAGCGCGGGATGGCAGGATTCCTCGTGAAGTGCTGGGCCTTCTCTAAGAAGCTCGGCGGTGGATCGGTATTGTCTACGACGAAGATCTGCTGATCGCCCGCGAATGTTTGTAAGTGTTCGTAGAACCGCTGCTTGAGATCAGTTCCCGAAATCCCTTCATCAGCAATACTCGGCTCTTTGTATGCGATCAATGGCGAGTCAAGGATTACGAACCCCGGATGCGGCATCTGCCGGGCGCGGCAATACTCGAAGAGCGCAATCGTGAACGCCGAATACGTGATTGCACACAGCCCAGCGCCACGGCTCCCGCGCGGGCGTTCCCCGATCACCACGTCCCGTGTCTTCTCGTCGAAATACACGTCAGTAGCATCAGGGAAGTGCCATTCGTTCAGGATCTTCTCGACCGTCTTTGAGAAGTCGCGCAAGACCGATTTCGCAATGTACTGCTCGATGTCCGACGGCTCTTCTTGTTCCTTCGATACCTTCGGTGCTGGCGCAGGTGTCGGTTCATCCAGTCGGCGACGCAACGCCTTGATGCGCTTGTAGACGACGTCGGCCTGTCGGATCTTGGCGCGTTTCTCAACGAGCGCGTCATATTGCTTGCGGGCCACAGAGAAATCTGGGGACAACGCGGTATCGATCTGATTCTTGTACTGCTGCCAGACCCCTGCGAGGGTCTTGCGCTGACCGACGATTTCGATGTGCTCTCTTGTCAGCGCTGCGACGGTGCTGTGCAGTTCTGCTTGGAGGAGTCGTATCTTCGCGATTTCGGCGGCGGCCGCCTGGGTCACGGCGGCGACGTTCCCATCGCACGCCGCGTTGTGGTCTTGGTTCTGTGGCTGTGCGCCACACAACGGGCACGCCATTGGTTCGCGCAGGATGAAGAGCTGGCCGGATTCCTCGATAGCGACGAGGCGTTTGATGTCGTTCGTGTACTGCGCGTCGAGCAGCTTGAACCGCTCTTGGAGTTCCGTGATCTCGTTCTGTCTTGCCGTCAGCGTGCTGTGCTGGTCATAGACTTCTTTGCGCTGTTGGCTCGTGAGTGAGAGCTGTCCTTCCATGACTTTCATGGAGGCTTGCACCGTGTCGATTTGTTCTTCGATGGCGGTCTCCGCGGCATCAAGACCCTCAGGTTGATCGGTCAGCGTCGCGAGTTCTTCCTCGTACGTGTAGATCATCTCTTCGATGACGTCGGGACGAACCGCTGGTTTGGTGACGGGTTTGGTCTCCTCCAGTTCCGCCGTGACTTCTGGCGTGATGGCGGAGTCATCGATGCCGGTGAGGAGAAGCTTGAAGACGCCGTACTCACGGGTCTGGTCCTGATACTGGCCATCGTACAGGGGAGAGGTGGCTTGTGTGATTTTCGGATAGATGATGATGCAGAGATGCGCGAGCGCCCGAAAGCCGAGTGACCTATTGACGCCCTCTGTTGAATTCCACAGGATCTCTTTCTTGTCCAGGCCTATCTCTTGCAGCAGCCAATGCGAGAGGTTGTTGTAGTTCTTGATCGTGTGAATCGCCGACAGCGTCTTGCCAGCTTTCTTGTCCTCCGGCGTCGCGGTCACGAGCCCGTCAAAACGACGGAAGTTCCCACCGTCGATGCTCCGCTGAATCGTGTAATCTTTGCCCTCAGCCGTGGTGATGCCGAGAAGGATGCGGTCGTACCCGACGCGCTCGGGGATGTCCCGGAGTTTGGCGCTCGCGCCAAGCATGAAATCGATGGCTTGGGCAAGAAAGGTTTTGCCGGTGTCGCTCGAACCCCAAAGGATATTCAGTCCGGACGTGAACACGAACTCGGCGGGTTCCTTGGCGGGGCCGAGAAACCGAATGAAGCGCAGCTGCAGTCCCTGGAACGCCATTAGAATAACCCCGGTTGTTCTGGCACCTGGAACTCGCGGGACCACTGATCGTAGACCCTGCTGAGGAGCACGCGGATATCGTGGTCGCTCATCTCGCTGAACCGGTCGACCACCCAGACAGCGCGGTCCTTGAGGTCGTCGAGATACTCCGCCGTGAGCGCATCAAGGAATGGTCCGGCACTATCCTCGGCCTGGTACATGAACCCGTTCGGGGTGGCGTGACGAGCGATGAGGCCACGGCTCATCATCAGCATCAGGCCACGCTCGATGAGTTGGCGTCGCACAAGCAGTTCGCCGGAACGCAACGGGAGCGCGGGATGAATGCTCGGGGGCCCGTCCACGTCTTTGGTATGGACGAGGATGTAGTCGAATTCGAGAAGCCGTTGCAGGTCGAGTTGGTCCGGGTAGGACTCTGCCAGCAGGATGAGCGCTCTGACGCCGGTCTCTATCGGGCTGTTGAATGTCTGCGTTTCAGGCATTCTTTTTCACCCAGATGAAGCGGTCTTCGTTCGCGAGATGGTGGCAGAATCCCTGCTTGTCCTTCGTCTGGACGCGGACGCAGAGCGCGTTGCAGTTTGGCGTGAGCGTTCCTGCATGGCTGACTGTTGACCGGACGCGAGCGAGACCGTTCGCGTGATCCATTTCGTAGACGTCCACGGCTCCGTGGTAGATCTCGTCCCTGATCGCGTCGAACGCACCCGGATCGATGCTGTCGCGAAAGTTCCGAAGGGACTCTGCATGGTAGAAGATCTCGCGTGAGCGGTTGAAGTGCTGCTCAATCTCAGGATACTTCGCGAGCTGGGCGGGGTCGTTCAGTTGCACCGAGAGCTTTTCCGAGTACACCTCGAAGAGTTGCTGAACGTACCGGCTTTCCTTTGCCTGGATCGTCGGGGGTGGGAGTTCGACGGGCGGGCGCTCTGGGAAGCTGGCGGGTCCGAACCGGCGGATGTAGAAGACCGTGCCCGCGTGGTCCTTGATCATCTGCGCGACCGGGATCATCTTGAAGATCGTAAAGTCGAACTGTTCCAGGTAGTCCTTGAGGGTGCCGTCGAGCGGCAGTTCCTTGGTTGCGGTGATTTCGGTCTTGCAGTATTTGTCCCAGTTCGCGATGAGCTCGGCCTTGAGCTTGTCCGGTTTGAGCAGAAGCTTCTTGAGCTTGAGCCCGAGTCCTTTGGACGCGGCGAAGTAATAGTTCGTAGGCGGCGGGTACTCGCCGATGCTGGAGTAGTAGATGATCTTGCCGAGCTCAATCCAGATTTGCGATGGCATCAACTCGCACGCGTACCGCTTGCACTGGATGCAATCCCACGGTCCGTTGAATTGGTTGTTGGTGTGGAAGCCCAGGATGTCGAGGCCCATGTCGCCCGCTCCCGTATACCGGATGACCTCCTTATACTTCTTCTCCTGCGAATGTGCCCATTCCTCGGTGAAGTCCTCCCAGACCTCGGGCTTGAAGGTCTGGATCAGGTCCGCAACCGGGAACGCCATGCCGGACGAGGCCGGCGTCGTCCTCGACCCGGCGCTGCCGAACTTCAGTGTTCTGGAACTGCTGGCAAGCGTGTTGGCGTCCATGCTGTCGTGGGCAAATTACGGAAACAAAATCGGGTACTATTGTTTCCCGTGGATTAAATGGTAAGGTACGAGAATATCAGAAGTTCAGGCAGCACGGGGCACACTCTTCGCACACAGAACCTGATTCGCTCGGCTCTAAACCAAAGAGGCCGCTCGATCGCTGACGCCGCCATCACTGATCGAAGCGAATCAGTGTCAATTGGCGCCGGCGGCGTCCGGCTCCGTTCTTGACCGATTCGTCAGGATTACTCTTGAGAAACGCCGAATGGGTGAGAAGTCGCTAGCATCCCGTTGATGTGCGCCCTCCTGTCCTGATCAGCCTCTCTCTCGAGAAAAGACCGTTCTGCAGATGGTCGCGTCGCCGGTGTCGAAGGCGCAGCGATAAAATAGAGCGGGATCTGCTCATGAAGCGGCCGATCTTGCTCCTCTGCCGGGCCGCCTTCAATCAGATCGAGCTTGATTATTGAGATGGCTATGCCCAATCGTGATCTCATTCGCGTTTCTGAAATCGCAGATTGGTGTTTTTGCCGAAGATCCTGGTATTTGAGCGCCCACGGCGTCGTCCCCAGCCTGGTGCAAATTGAGAAGAGGCACGCCGGCGTTGACTATCATCAGCAGCATGCTCGCAGTGTGAATCAAGCCCGGGGCGTAATGAATGGCGCAACTCGCGCTCTGCTCGTTGCAGTGGTGCTTGCTGCGGTCTACTGGTTCTGGGCCTACGC
>Ga0302326_10016282_pt1 | contig 15575 bp, 12 predicted proteins | sample Palsa_T0_3_FD_202264 | JGI IMG/M metagenome (GOLD analysis project Ga0302326, IMG submission 202264) | Peat permafrost microbial communities from Stordalen Mire near Abisko, Sweden - Palsa_T0_3 | ecosystem: Environmental > Terrestrial > Soil > Palsa > Peat permafrost | place: Sweden: Abisko...
GCGGGCCGCCTGGCAGATGACCTCCTTTGTCAGCCATAACATGGTTGCCGAATTCGCCCCGGAAATCGCTCACGTACTCCACAAATTCCACTTCCCCGACCGAGTCGCCGATTCATTCCTGCCCCCCGACCGAAAATCGGACCGCCAGCCCTGAACCTTGCCCGCTCGTCTGTTTCGTTCATCAGACACTGCGACTCGCAGCCAGAAAACACATTCCTCTTGACAATCAAGAGGAATCATAGTCTCCTCTTGTCTATCAAGAGGAGACGCCATGCCCGAACCGCCTGATAATTCCAATTCCAATCTCAAATCCAGCGATCCCATCTCTCAGGATCTTGTCTCGAAAGATCCCGGATCTAAAGAACCCGTCTCTAAAGATCTAGTCCAGGGCACCCTCGAGATGCTCATCCTCAAGACTCTGGCCCTTGAGCCAATGCACGGCTACGGCGTAGCCCTGCGCATCGAACAGATCTCCAACGGTGTCTTCCGCGTAAATCCCGGCTCACTCCTTCCCGCGCTCAGCCGCATGGAGCGCTCAGGCCGCGTCCAGTCCGAATGGCGCGCCACAGAAAACAACCGCCGCGCCAAGTACTACCTGCTAACCCCCCGCGGCCACAAAGCCCTGACAGCCGAAACCGCCCAATGGCATCGTCAATCCGCTGCCATAGGACGCATCCTCGAAGCCTGACGCGGCTTTGCCGGAGTTTTAGGTAAGCCAAGGCTTCAGCCTTGGCATGAAAGCGCAGCAGAAAGATCAAGGCGGTGATGGATGGGGTCCTTCCCATCCATCACCGCCCGTATCCCAAACATAAACAAACGAGGTAGCCCGATGAACCCGTTCCGCAACCTGATTTCCGGCCTCCAATCCCTCTTCCAGAAGCGGCGCGTCGACCGCGAGCTCAACGAAGAACTGCAAAGCTACCTCGAGGCCTCCGCCGCCGACAAGCGCAACTCCGGCATTGACCCCAAAGCCGCCCGCCGCCTCGCCAAAATCGAGATGGGCAGTGCCGTCTCCGTCAAGCATCAGATCTGGTCCTCTCGTTGGGAATCCACCATCGATGGCGCAGTTCAGGATCTCCGCCTCAGCCTGCGCACTCTCGCCAAAAGCCCCGGCTTCACCCTCGTCGCCCTGCTCTCGCTGGCTCTCGGCATCGGCGCCAACACCGCCATCTTCACCCTCCTCCATCAGGTGCTGCTCAAGAACCTTCCCGTCCAGCATCCCGAGCAGTTGGTCACGCTCGGCGATTCAACCAATAGCGGCATAGTCGGCGGTGTTGACACCGGCGCCTACGGCTTTTTCTCCTGGGACTTCGCCCGCCAGCTCCAGGCTAACCCTGGCCCATTCCTGGGATTGGCTTCCTACGGCAGCTTCGCGCCCACCGTCAGCGTGCGCCCGCCCAGCTCCGGCGCCGCCGTTCTCACCCCCGCCAGCATCGTCTCAGGCAACTACTTCCAGGTCCTGGGCGCGCAACCTCTCTTTGGCCGCGCCATCACTCCCCAGGACGACGCTATACCTGGTGCCGGAGCCGTCGCCGTCCTCAGTTATCACTTCTGGCAGCAGTCGCTTTCCACCGATCCCGCCATCCTCGGTAAAACCATATCCATCAACGGCACACCCTTTACCGTCATCGGAGTCATGCCCCAAACCTTCTACGGGCTGAAACAGGATCTCGATCCCATCAGCATCTGGGCGCCGGTCAGCATGCAGACCGCCATCATCCAGGGCGAAAACCTGCTCGTGCCCCACTCCGGTCTCTTCTTCCTCAATATGTTCGGCCGCCTGACCCCCAGCGCGACGGCCAATAAAGGTGCGCTTGCCCAGTCGCAGCAGTGGCTCAACCAGCAGGATCGCAACGCGGTGCGCGAAAGCGAGGGCGCCCACATCACCCCCGCCCGGCAACAGGAGATCAGTCGCGACGAAGTGCCCCTGCATCCTGCCTCCAGCGGCGTTATGACCATACGCGGTCAGTACGGCGACTCGCTCCAGATCCTCATGGGCGTCGTCGCTCTGGTCCTGCTCATCGCCTGCGCCAATCTAGCTAACTTCCTGCTTGCCCGCGCCGCCACTCGTCAGCGCGAAATCGCGACTCGCCTGGCCCTCGGCTCCAGCCGCGCACGCATCGTCCGTCAAAGCCTCATCGAAACCCTGCTCCTGTCCCTGATCGGTGGCGCTGCGGGACTGGTTCTGGCCTTCGCTGCCACCCGCACCCTCATCACCTTCTTTAGCAACGGACTGCCCTACACCACCCTCAGCCCCGCGCCCGATCTTTACGTGCTGCTCTTCACTCTCGGCGTCTCGCTCTCGACCGCGCTGCTGTTCGGACTTGCTCCGGCACTCACCGCCGCCCGCACCGGCGCGGCCGGCTCGCTCAGCTCCAACGCGCGCACCGCCCAGAGTAGCGGAGGACGCGCCTCGCGCATCTGGCCTAAGGCTCTGGTCACCGCCCAGGTCATGCTTTCGCTGCTGTTACTCGTTGGCGCAGGCCTTTTCCTCGGCACCCTGCGCAACCTGCAAAACCAGGACTACGGTTTCGAGCGCACCCACCTCCTGCTTGCCGACTTCAATCCCAAGCTGGTCGGCTATAAGCCCAGCCAGACCCCGGCCCTGCATCAGCAGTTGATAGAACGCATCTCCGCGCTGCCCGGCGTCCGCTCCGTCGCTCTTTCCGCCACTCCGCCCATCAGCTATGGCTCTTGGAGCTCCAACATCGAGATTGCCGGCTACAAAGCCACGCCCAAAGAGAACACCAACTCCGTCCTCAACCGCGTCTCCGGCCAGTATTTCGAAACCGCTGGAATTTCGCTCGTAGCCGGCCGACCCATCAGCCCCGCTGACTCTGCCACCAGCCTGAAAGTCGCCGTCGTCAATGAAACCCTCGCCCGTCACTTCTTTCCCCAAGGCAACGCCCTCGGCCACACGCTCACTATCGACATCGACAGCGTCAAAGGCCCCTGGCAGATCGTCGGCATCGCCCGCGACACCAAGTCCAACGACCCTCATTCCACTGAAACCCGCATGATGACCTACATTCCCATCGTGCAGATCGAGCCCTTCGAAAGCCCGGTCGACCCCAAGGCCCCGAACGAGACCCGCAAGGAAAATCAGGACCGCTACGCCAACACGCTTCTCGTTCGTACCGCCGGCGACCCCGCCAAATCCATCGCCGACCTGCGCGCCGCCGTCCTCGCCGTCGATCCCAACCTGCCCCTGCTCCGCGTCAGCACCATCCAGGAGCAGGTCTCCTCGCTCATCAGCCACGACCAGCTCATTGGCTCGCTCACCGGCATCTTCTCACTGCTTGCCCTGTTGCTCGCCGCCATCGGCCTCTACGGCGTCATGAGCTACTCCGTCGTCCGTCGCACCAGCGAAATCGGCATCCGCCTCGCCCTCGGCGCACAAACCGGCACCGTCCTCTGGATGATCCTTCGCGAGTCGTTGCTTCTGCTGCTCATCGGACTCGGACTCGGCCTGCCGCTCACCCTGGCCTCCACGAGAATCGTCCGCGACCAGCTATTCGGCATCAAAGCCCTCGACCCATCCACCTTCGCCGTATCCATCGCCATCGTCGCCGTCATGACATTGCTCGCAGCCTGGCTTCCAGCCCGCCGAGCCACCAAAGTCGACCCCATGGTAGCCCTGCGCTGCGACTAGCCCCGCTAACTCGCTAACCCGCCAACCCCGCGAAGCGGCGCTAACTTGCCAAGAGGAACCCCATGAACTTCCTAACCAACCTGAAAACCGGCCTCCAATCCCTATTTCACAAGCAGCAAGTCGATAGGGAACTGGATGAAGAGCTCGAAACCTACCTCGAAGCTTCAGCAGACCACAAGCAGCGTTCCGGCATGACCCCGGAAGCCGCTCGCCGCCTCGCCAAAGCTGAGATGGGCAGCTCCACCTCAGTCAAGCATCAGGTATGGACATCCCGCTGGGAATCCACCCTTGATAGCCTCGTCCAGGACCTGCGTCTGGGCGTCCGCGCCCTAGCGAGAAGCCCCGGATTCACCCTCGTAGCCCTGCTGTCATTAGCCTTGGGCATCGGCGCCAACACCGCCATCTTCACTCTGCTCAACGCCATCCTGCTGCGTCCGTTACCCGTCCAGAATCCGCAGCAGCTCGTCCTCTTCGGCGAAGGCAAAGCCGTCGGCAGCACTAACGCCCTGCCCGACGATAGCTGGCAGCTCTTCTCCTACCCCTTCTACCGCGAATTCCTTAGCAAATCCCAGGCATTTTCCGGCATCGCCGCCATCAGCAGCATCCAGTTCGGCTCTCACGCCTCCGTCGCAGGCGGGCCGCTCGAAAACCTGCGCATCGATCTAGTCTCCGGCAACTACTTTTCCGTGCTCGGCGTCCCTCCGGCGCTCGGTCGCACTCTCGCTGAAGCCGACGATCAAGCCCCCGGCAGCGGAACCGTAGCCGTAGCCAGCTATGGCTGGTTCCAGCGCCACTTCAATGGCGACCCCAGCGCCATCGGCAAGACCATACGCTTCGAGTCACACGATTACACCCTCGTCGGCGTTGCCCGTCCCGGCTTCTTCGGAACCACCGTCGGCCAATCCACCGACCTCTGGGTTCCCTTATCCATGGAAAAGGAAATCTCTCCCGGCTGGAACGGCCTCACCGAAAAGTTCTTCCAGTCGCTCTACCTCATCGCGCGTCTCAAGCCAGGCGTCTCCGTCGAACAAGCCGGCTCCCAAACCAACCTGCTCTTCAAGCAAATCCTGCGTAGCGACTACGTCGGCTCCAATCCTTCGCCAAAGGAGCTCGCCAGCATCCAGCACGCGCATATCCTTCTCACCTCAGCGGCACGCGGACTATCCCGCCTGCGCTACGAGTTTTCGCTGCCACTCGAAATCCTCATGACCATCGTCGGCCTGGTTCTGCTCATCGCCTGCGCCAACATCGCCAACATGCTGCTGGCCCGCGGAGTAACTCGATCACGCGAAATCGCCGTCCGCATGGCGCTCGGCGCATCGCGCTCCCGCATCATCGTCCAGCTCCTCACTGAATCCGCACTGCTAGCCATCCTCGGCTCAGCCCTCGGCATCGCCCTCGCCTGGAAAGCCAGCGCAGTGCTCCTGCACATGGCCACTCCCGGCCCCACCCTCGTTCCCATCAACCTCACACCCGATCTTCCCGTCCTCGCATTCACCCTGCTGCTCACAGTCCTGACCGCGTTGCTCTTCGGCATAGTCCCCGCTTTGCGCGCCACGCGTCTTGAGCTCACCCCAGCACTCAAGGAAGGCCGAGGCAGCGCACCCCGATCCACCCGCAACACCCTGGCTCGCGGCCTCATCGTTGGCCAGATCGCCCTTTCTGTCCTGCTCCTCGCCGCTGCCGGCCTGTTCCTGCGCAGCCTCATCAAGCTCACCAGCACGGACACCGGCTTCAACAAGCAAAATGTACTCGTCTTCGGCCTCGACGAATACGCCGCCAACCTTCCCGCTCCCACGCCAGGAGACAACCGCCTCGTTCAGCTTCAACAGCAGATCGAGCAGCGCGTACAATCCCTCCCCGGCGTCCAATCCGCCAGCTTCTCCATGTTCACTTTCAATGAAGGAGAGTGGAGCGACGACCTCACTATGCAAGGCGTCCCGCACACCTCCGAGAACAGTCAGGACGTCCTCTACAACGTCGTCGGCACCGGCTTCTTCTCCACCTTTGGACTACCTCTGCTGTCCGGCCGCGAATTCACCACCCAGGACACAAACACTACCCCCGCCGTCGCCGTCATCAACCAGACCATGCAGCGCCGCTTCTTCGGCAACCAATCCGCAATCGGCCACCACTTCGGCTTCGGCGAAGATCCCGCCCACAGCAGCGACTTCGAGATCGTCGGCGTCGTCAAAGACGCCAAATACGTAGGCCTCGGCGAGAGCCAGGAAGTGGCCGCCTACTTCCCTTACGCGCAGCGCATTCAATACTTCAGCAACTTCTCCGTCCGCTATCAGGGCGACCCAAGACCCGTCATCGCAGCCATCCGACAATCCATCGCCCAGGTCAACCCCAACATCCTCGTAAGCTCCGTCTCCACTCTCGCCCAGCAGGTAGATAACTCCATCGCCACTCCAAAATTGATCGCCCAGCTTTCGGCCTTCTTTGGAGCATTAGCCGTCTTCCTCGCCTGCATCGGCATCTACGGCCTTCTAAGCTACTCCGTAATCCGCCGCACCAATGAAATCGGCATCCGCCTCGCCCTCGGCGCGCAAAACAACGCCCTGCTCTGGATGATCCTCCGCGAATCCCTGCTTCTGCTCGCCGCCGGCCTCGCGCTCGGCCTACCCATCGCCCTGGCCTCCACCGGAGTTCTGCGCCATCTCCTCTACCAGCTCAGCCCCAACGACCCATGGACCTACGCGCTCTCGATCATCATCGTCGCCGCCATGACACTGCTCGCAGCCTGGCTCCCAGCCCGCCGCGCCACCAAAGTCGACCCCATGGTAGCCCTGCGCTGCGACTAAAACTCTTTCGATTCGAGCGTCAACAAGACTTCGGGTGCCCCATCCATTGTGCGTCCTTTGCACAATGGGTGGGCTACCACAGATATTCACCTCCCCTGTAAACGGTTGGACCTAAAACGCTCTAAATCCAACTGAGCGCAAGCTTCCGTGCTGCGCCTCAGCAGCGAAGGTGATTGCCGCAGGCGAACCCCTCCAAAAATTGGCTTGACAATCCATAACCATATGGTTATTGTTTAATGCCAGAAAGGACAACCCATGCAAATCAAATTAACCAGCGTCTTCGTAGACGATCAAGATAAAGCCCTCAAGTTCTACACCGAAGTTCTCGGCTTCCAAAAGAAGCACGAATTCTCAGCGGGCACGTACAAATGGCTCACAGTGGTCTCCGCCGAAGAGCCCGAAGGCGTCCAACTGGTTCTGGAGCCCAACAACGCCTACAACCCCGCCGCAAAGACGTATCAACAAGAGATCTTCCGGCAAAGTATACCCGCAGCAAATTTCTTCGTCGGAGACGTCCAGGCGGAGTACGAAAGGCTAAAGCAACACGGCGTAACCTTCACCAAGGAGCCAACCAAGACGACGGGATCGACCATCGCAGTGCTCGACGACACCTGCGGAAATCTCATTCAGATAACGCATCTGGACTGGTAGCAACACGACCCGAGACCCGAAGGGAGGCTCTGCATGAAAGCCGTAGCGAACGACGTTTTCAGGGCCCTCGCCGACCCAACGCGCAGGGCCATTTTCGAGGAGTTGACCCGGCACGGCGAACAAACCGTTCACGCATTGACGCACTATGCCGGCGTCTCCCAGCCTGCTGTCTCCAAGCACCTCACCGTGCTGAAACGGGCCAAGCTGGTGCGGCATCGCCACCAGGGACGCGAAACTCACTATCGCGCGCAGCCCGATGCGCTGGCGCCGCTGGCTGATTGGATGACTCTCTACGGCGCCTTCTGGCGTGACCGGTTTGACCGCCTGGAAAACCTGCTGAACAGGATGGAGTCATGAGTGACCATGAGTAATCCAACAGAAAGCACCCAGACCCTCATGGTCGAGCGTGTATTCCCACACCCGCCAGAAAAGCTATGGCGCGCGCTCACCGAAAGCCCGCTCATCGCGCAGTGGATGATGAACAACGACTTCGAGCCGGTAATCGGGCACCGGTTCCAATTCCACACCGACCCCAAACCGAACTGGAATGGAGTTGTCGATTGCGAAGTGCTGATCGTCGACCCATTGAAAAGCCTGTCCTATAACTGGGGCGTTGGAGGACGCGAATCCGGCCTTCAATGGGTCGTGCTCTGGACCTTGACTCCAGCAGAAGGTGGCACCCACGTCCGCATGGAGCAATCCGGCTTCAGTCCCGATCAGAAAGCAAATTATCACGGCGCAAAATACGGCTGGCACAAGTTCTTCGGTAACCTCGAACGCCTGATAGGAGAGATGGAATGAACTCGAAGGCAAAATCGATTGTGTATTGGACAACGACCATACTGGTAGCGTTTTTCATGACCGGCGGTCTCTCGCAAATTTGGCAATATCACGCCAATCCCCATGGCGTCGTGCCCGAACTTGGCTACCCCATGTACTTCTTCGCCATCCTCGGAATTTGGAAAGTCCTTGGAGCCATCGCCATACTCGTGCCGCGCTTCCCGCGCCTCAAGGAATGGGCCTACGCCGGCATCTTTTTCGACCTGACAGGCGCAGCCGCATCCTGCGCCGCAGTCGGCGGCTACGGCGCATACGGCTTTCACATCATCGCCCCACTTATCATCGCCGGCATTACAGTGGCATCGTGGGCGCTGCGACCCCCAAGCCGCACCATCGGCATCCTCTTTCCAGCAAAAAACAGCGGGGCGGCATAAACGCACCGCTAACAAGGGCCTTTGTCATTAACAATTTGACGGGTGACCCACGTCTGGCTATCCAAGAAAGAATGGGTGCCCCAGGTCTGGACTCTCAGACCTGGGATAGAAATATCCAATGTGGGTCCGTCGCCGTTGCGTGTAATTAACCCTGTTTGGCGCATAATTAAGGTAGAGTTCAAAGTCCGGCACTCCCCGCAGCATTCCAGTTATCCCTCTGCATCACCACGAATTGACATGAAGTCGCGCTAAGAACTGCGCAAATGTGTCGCATAACTCTGGCTAATCGCGCCATAGCGACACCGAAAAAGCTCGTAAGTCAAATATTCAGTTGAGGATAGGCCACAAAGCAGTACCCCGCCCCCGGTTTTTACCTCCTCTGCCCGCTTTTTCGGCAGTCGAGGCCGCGTTTTTCAGTTCATGCAATTGCATAGCGGAGGTTGCAGGTTACGCTGAGCGCAGCAAGAACCGGTGCGAGAAGTCCGAATGCGAAAATGGGGCGGCGATGAAAGCGCAATTGCTGCGATTCAACGGAACTGTCGAACGCGATCCCGCCATCGAAGCGTGGATGAAAGAGCATGGAGGCGAATTGGGAGCCATCGCGCATCAGTGGTTTGAGGTGATGCGAAGATGCGGGGACGAAGTTCGGGAACTGTTGCATGACGGCTGCCCGGTTGCATGTCTGGGCGATGCGCCCTTTGGCTATGTGAACGTATTCACCTCGCACGTAAACGTGGGGTTCTTTCACGGCGCGGCGCTGCTCGATCCGGCCCGCTTGCTGCAGGGCAACGGCAAGTTCATGCGCCATGTGAAGCTGAGACCGGGAACGGCCACAGACGCCGCATCTCTCGGCAGGCTCATCGAGAGAGCGTACTCGGATATAAAGGCGCGCGTAGAAAACGGCTAGTTCGAGATCCGGTCGGATACTTGCGGAGGTTGCAGGTTACGCTGTGCGCACCGAAAACAGGTGCGAGAAATCCGAATGCGAAAATGGAGCGGCGATGAAAGCGCAATTGCTGCGATTCAACGGGGCTGTCGAACGCGATCCAGCCATCTACTGCCCGTGCTGAGCTGAAGCTGACCAGCCCTGCGGATAAGCGACGAATCCCGGACTCAGTCCCGTGGTCGGGTCATAGACGTCTCCGACAACCACACCGAAGTCGTTCACTCCGGTGAGATAGGTACTGGGCCACGCCGCGTCGTTCACGATGCTGAATACCCCGTCAGGATTTCGGAGAAACCCGTAAACCGAGTTGTCCGAAGGAAAATAGAGTGATCCGGCGACCGTGCCACGATTGTTCAGCCCGTACGGGGAGACCCCTTGTAGGCCTGGAGGTAAAGGAACAATTGGATATCCCGTCGGATTGTCCCCAAGGAATAGAAATGAATATTCTCCATTAAGGCTGCCGTAGGCAGTATCCATCAGGCCCACCACGGTCTGCCAATCGTTCATCGCTTCGCCGCATGTCTCCCCCGGGCCGGCGGCTGCGGAAGTGAGATAGGAATAGGCCTGACGCTCGGGATGCCATATCCAGGTAAGGTTTAGAAAGCCAATCGTGTCACTGGCAGCGCACCCGAGCGCTTCGCCCTCATCGTTGAGGCTGATGGCTGATCCAACATATTCATGCCAGCCTCCCGGAATTGCAGGAAGATCGCTCCAGGCAGCGCCTGAAGGCGAATACGTCGCGACATGAACGTTGAAGCTGGCGTCCTCATAAATGCCAATGATCTGGCCCAGATCGTTAACTCCCTGCAGACTCGTCTGCAGGGCTCCCGGATAGTCAACGTACTGAAGCGTCCCGTTCTGCCAGGTGATTCCGTGATAGTTGTAACTCGAGTCCAGGTACCATCCAACAACCAGTCCGGCGTCATTGATTGCATTCGGCTGAACAAAGGTCGAATTCGGAATGTTGATGTAGATGTACGAGTACTGAACAGAGTCCGCCGGCACGGCAGCGGCTCGCGCAGCAGCGCTGGACCACTCCAGCCCCGTCGATACCTGAGATCGCCGCATTCGCTGTTTTAAGGCTAAGGCGTTCATGGGCAGTGGCGCTTGCGAATGGCTCAGAGCCGTGCCAGGAGGCAACTGCCCCGCGTCGGATGGAGCGAAAGGAACGCCGGGAACCTGAGCCCAGCCCGTGATGCCGAGGCACAGCACCAGAGCGGCAATCAACTGCAAAGACCGTCGGTCGCCTATCCAGCAGGAGACGACTTCGAAGCATCCGAGAAGTTGGCGATCAATTTTCGCGTTCATTTCACCCTCCCTGAAACCGGCGCTGTGCTTGTAGAAGAATCAGAGACAGCCTCTGCTGGCGTGTCCAATCCCCATTCCTGCCGCCAAAGCTTTGGATCGATCCGGAAAACAGTGCCGCACCCGGCGCATGTCGTCGAAGTACCCCCGTATTTAGTCGCGCCGTATAAAGCTCCATCCGCGCCAATCGTCACTCCGCCCGTGGGCGTCGACCCGTCTGTTGCGGAGAACCGGTGCAGCACAGACTCGCGCCAGCCAAGCCCCGGAAAAAGCGGAGGCTTCAGTTGGTACACGATTCCGCAACCGGGATAGGCCGGACAGGCGTTGTCATCGCCGCCACTGAGCGTTGTGCCGTAAATGGTTCCGTCCGAGCCCAGGGCCACGCCAGCGCCGGGAAACAGTCCGTCACTGCCGCTGGTGAAGCTGTAGATCACCTTCTCAGTCCACTCTGCTCCGGGCGCTGCAGGTGGGTTCAGTTCAAAGACACCCCCGCATCCCGCGCCGCCGCAGTTTCTCGGGTCGCCGCCGAACGACACCGTGCCGTAGAACTTCCCATTCCAGTAGGTCAACGCGTTGGGAAAGCCCCCATCACGTTTGCCTTCGAAGTTGTACAGCTCCGTCTCGGTCCACTCATCTCCCGCCGTCGCTGGAGGATCGAGTTCGAAGATTGTGCCGCAATTGACCGGGATCGTAGCAAAAGTCGTCGGTGAACTGAAAAATATGCGTTGGATAGAGTCATCTACGCAAAAAGTTCCCAGGCCGCCCACATTCGTGGATCCATAAAGCACTCCATTCGCGCCCGCGACAAGAGCATTAATCGGGAAGGCCCCATCACTGCCGCCCTGGAATGTATAGATCGTCTCTTCGGTCCAAGACCCGCCGGGAGTCGCCGGAGGCGTTAGCGAATAAACCCCTCCGCACCCGTAAACAGTGCCAAAGACCCCTCCGCAATTCACCGAGGTTCCCGCATACGGAACTGTTCCGTAGAGCACCCCGTTCGCTCCGATGACGACGCTCGCCGCAGGATTCTGCGGATCTCCACCCGGACTGGAGAAGCTGTACAGCTCCGTCCGATTCCACATTCCGCCAGGCGTTGCAGGAGGTGTAAATTCTGAGATGTCGCCTACGTACTCTGGCCCTCCGTAATACGCCGCTACGTAGAGCTCCCCAGCCGGTCCTACGGTTGGAGCCGACACAGGATACGAATAAGTCGGATAGGCATAGATGACGGTTTCGGACCACGATCCACCCGGTTTGGAGGGCGGCGTCAACTGATAGATTGTGCCGCAACCCGTGCAGCCGGACGAGGTCCCTCCGAGGGTAGTCGTGCCGTACAGAACGCCGTTGGCTCCAAGGGCCAGTCCGCCCACTGGATATGCACCGTCAGCACCGCCTGCAAAGCTGTGAAGGCTCTGAGCGCCGCTCGAAAGCAACGGCAACGCCAGAAAGGCCGTCAGTAGTACTCCTCTTTTCCGGAAGGTCGGCGGTTTGGGCGTGTCCTGCGCGGGTGACTGGAGCAGCGTCTTCAGTGCCGCGAGCAATCCTGACAAAGCAATTGTGAATTTCACTGTCCCCTCCTTGATGGTCTGAATAGATACTCGCTCGTTCGGAGCCTGCCGTTCGCGACCATCTCAATGCGTAGCGGGTCAATTGAATTGGCTCATTTTTCTTCTCGGAGACCTGGGCCACCCGCGAATTCAGATTTGCTGTCCTGGTCGTTGTGGGCTGGGCTCAGCTTGTATACGACGCCGCAGCCATAACCTTCACATAGCGACGCTGGACTGGCCAGATCCCCTCCGAATTGAGTGAGGCCGTATAGATTGCCCTCGCGATCCTGAACGAGACCGCCGGAAGGATTATCTCCATCCGCGAAGCCGGTGAAGGTATACAGCACGGTCTCATTGCCGGCGGAATCGAGCTTGTAGACCACGCCGCAGCCGCCATAACCAGCGCAGTTGATATCGGTCAGATCGCCGCCCGTTAAGGTGGCGCCATACAAGTCGGTTCCGATCCGCAGTAACTGGCCGGTGGGCAGCCCTCCATCAGCCCCGTTCGTGAAGGTATGGAGTACCGAGAAATTTCCCTTCGAGTCCAGTTTGAAGGCTACCCCGTATCCCGAATAGGTAAATCCGCTCCCACCCCCAAAGGTGACGCCGTATAGCGTCCCGTCACAGTCCCGGATCACACCGTAGGGAGCCCATCCGTCCGCGCCGCCCGTAAAGTTGTAGAGGACGGTCTCTTTTCCTCTCGGGTCGAGCTTGAAGATCGTTCCGCCGTTGTACGCGCCGCCCGAGTTTGTGGCGCCGTACAGGTTGCCATCTTCATCCTGAGCGAGGGGACCTATAGGAGCCGATCCGTCCGCCTGGGGGCCCAGGAACCTGTAGAGGACTGTTTCTCCTCCGTCTGGGGTCACTTTGAAGACGGTGCCGCAGCTACTGTCGGGACAAGCGCCGGAGACACCTCCTCCATAGGTCGTACCGTAGAGATCGCCATTTTTGCCAAGGGTAAGACTCTCGAAGAACTGTGGGGCAGCGCCGTCCGGTACGCTGGTGAAGCTGTGAAGAATCGATTCGTTTCCGGCCGGGTCAATTTTGAAGACGGTTCCATATCCGTAAGGGAAGGAAGGGGTCCCGGTCCCGCCCGTCTCGGTCATACCGTATACGTTGCCCCAGTTGTCGAGAGTCACGCCGGCCAATGAATTGCTACCGTCCGGCGCGCCGGTGAACTCATGGAGAATGGTTTCTTTGCCTCTCCGGTCGATCTTAAAGACGATACCGCAGCCGAGGGCAAGGCAATAATCGGGATTGAGCATAGTGCCGAATCCCGCGCCATAGATATTTCCATCCCGGTCCAGAGCCAATTCTTCTCCCTCTTCCACAATCAGGCCGTCCGATCCCCCGGTAAAGGTATAGACGACGCTGAAAGTCGGCGGTTTGGGCGTGTCCTGCGCCGGTGACTGGACCGGCGCCATCAGTGCCGCAAGCAATCCTGAGAAAGCAATTGTGAATTTCACTGTCCCCTCCTCGATGGTCTGAATCCGCCTTCACGCGGAACTTCGAGGGTGTCGATTTCCAACTAAATCCACACGCTGCGCAGCTACGCGATGCAACAAAATCCGCACCATTGCAGCACTTTGCGAGACGGCAGGCATCCCCCAAATGGGGTAAGGTCAGAAAGAAGCGGTGTTTGCGGGTCGTATCCTCGGCAGTGTCATGAGGAGGCGAATGAGGTCGCCCTGCCGCCGGGTATCTGTTTTGCCAAACACAGACTTCATCTGACTGCGAATGGTACTTTCAGACACTTTGCGCAATGCGGCAATTTCTTCCAGCGAGCAACCCGTAAGCAAACCGTTGGCAATGTCTGTTTCAGCCGGGGTTAGCCGATACAACTGGCGAAGGATCGCATCCGGAAATGTGATTGGCCGGTCCGGGTCGGTGGCCAGAATCAGGACTCGAACGGACGAGCGGTGCGGAGTCTTGAGGCGAAATGGAGAGACAATGAGTTGGAGCGGACGCTTGCTCGAGCCACGGCCTAGGGCGATCGCACCGCCGGAATTTCCAACGTCTGCTGATTTGGCTGCGGTCACCAACTCCTGGAACTGTTTCCGCTTCGATCGTTCCACTGGCACGATGCGATCGTCCTGCACGAGGATTCCGTCCGATGCGAAGACGAAACCCTGTGCTGCCTCATTTAGATAGATAATGCGGCCTGCTTCATCCAGCAGAATGCAGGCCGTCTCGCTTGCATTGAGTAGCGCCTCTGCGTTCCTTGCGCCCACTTCCGAACCGCGAATAGTACGGCGAATTTTAAGCGCGTTTTGCAGGTGCGGCATGAGCATGCCCAGCAAATCCGCGGAGTCTTGATCCAGGAACGGCCGATCGGCAGTTCTCCATAGGCTTATCAATTCCAGGAATCGCGGACAAATCGAAGAGACTACGCACGTCCCATATTCCAAACCGAATGGAAGCATGATGGTTCTGATCAACGGGTCCGCAATAAAGGTTTCGTGCGGAATCAGTTCATCAACCTCGATAACTCCGACGTGAGGGTTGCGCATAAGACTTCGCCTCACCGGGTCGGAGTATCGATGACCCTCCTGGTATGTTCGGTCCACCTCGGGAGGGATCGGCCAGCCGCCGGAGGCAAGCGTGAGCGTTCCCAAAGCGCTATGGCTGCAGATGAGAAATCCCACCTTGGCATAGGTCATGTCGCATAGACCGGAGAGGAAGACCTGCCATTGTGACTCGTCCAGAGGAGCCGCGTACAGGGTTTCTAAAAGCTTGGAGTAACTCCTCGTGGAAACGGCCATTCCAGGCATCCCTCCGCAGCATCGAAGCGATTATATGGCAATTTTTGCTTTTGATAAGTATTGATTTCCCAAGAGTGTAATGCAGCAAAATGGCGCCAGTTACTGGCGGATTTTGTGCAAGGTTCGCGGACGCCCAATCATTCTTGGATGGTCAGATCCGCGCCACCGGCAGACAATAAGGCGTATCGGCAGGCCTCATTACTCTGACTTTAAGCGGCTGATCAACTGCGCTGCATCAGTAATCTGGCGGGAACAAAATCAGGTAGACAAGTCAAGGACATTGGCGTGAAGTGGTAAAGAACGTGATGGGAAAGGCCAGAGTGGCCACTGTCGAATTCGGATTAGTGAACTGACGTGCCCTGCTCACCAGCGAAGGTAAGATCACATTGTTTATCAACGTCTTCCTCAATGTCGCTCTTTTGGTCATCGGTACGATGGCTACTCTCGCCGCATTCGGCGGAGAGACGTGGCGTGACGGTTCGGAGCCCATTTTAGAAAGAGTCACCACCCGCGGCTGGATCTCGCTGATGTGCCTCGTTCTCGCATTGGCCATTGGCACAATAAAAGAGGTCAGAACAGGGCAGGAAGATGCAATCAAGGACGCTTTGGCAGCCAAGGATAAAGCAGAGGCAGACAGAAAACAAGCCGAACAATCACTCCAGCTCGCAGAGTCAAATTCCCGGCTGGTGCT
>Ga0302326_10016284_pt1 | contig 15574 bp, 9 predicted proteins | sample Palsa_T0_3_FD_202264 | JGI IMG/M metagenome (GOLD analysis project Ga0302326, IMG submission 202264) | Peat permafrost microbial communities from Stordalen Mire near Abisko, Sweden - Palsa_T0_3 | ecosystem: Environmental > Terrestrial > Soil > Palsa > Peat permafrost | place: Sweden: Abisko...
AATCTCTTTCCCGAGTTGGGTGGAAAGACGGCGTCTCATAACTATTCTCTGCAAACGGGTTACTCGCTTGGCTATCACCGGATCAACAGCAACTTTACGGCCGGCTGGAATCGTTCGCTAAGTCAGGCGACGAACTTTTTTACCAACACGGCCGATAATATCGCGAGCGAGATTGGGGTTTTTGGCCCTGGGGGCGCCCCTTTGAACTCCAGCCCTTTGAACTATGGCGTGCCCGATGTGGTGCTGAGCGGAACGACTGGATTGAACGAGCAGCAGCCTAGCTTCAAGTTGCAGCAGACTATCTCGGCCAGCGAGGTATTGAGTTATGGGCACGGCAAGCATAACTTCCGGTTTGGCGGAGATTATCGCAGGGTGCATCAGGATGTGCTGGGTAGTTCGAATGCTACTGGGACCTTCGATTTCACGGGCACAACTGCGGATGCAGCCATCGAGAGTCTGGTGAACGACCAGCCGGCGGGCAGCTCGATTCAATCTTCGACGGGAAAGAGCTATCTGCGGCAGAATGTCTGGGATATGTATGCGCAGGATGACTTTCGCGCTTACTCGAAGCTGACACTGAACTACGGCATTCGCTATGAGTATTTCTCGCCGTATATCGAGAAGTACGATCATCTGGCGGAGTTGGCTGTGAATCAGGGGTTTAATCAGGTCGCTGAGATCTATCCGGGATGCGCGGGAACCTACTGCGGGACTGTGCCGCGGAGCCTGGTTTTTCCTTTTCATGCCGGCGTTGCTCCGCGCGTGGCGATGGCACTGCGGCTGCCGAAATCCACGGTGGTACGGGCGGGCTACGCTATCAATTTCAACAATGGCCAGTTTTCGACATTTGCGAATGCGATGATTCACCAACCGCCTTATGCGAATGTCCAGGAGAACTCAGTTGCAAATGGGCAGGCGATCACGCTTGCAAACGGCTTTCCGGAGCCCGCATCCAGCCAGCGGCCGAATTACTCACTGGAACCGCATTACTCGCTGCCTTACGTGCAGGCGTGGAATATCGATATTCAGAAAACGTTTGGGCTGGGCGTCGTGCTGAACGTGGGTTACAACGGGACCAAGGGAACGCATCTGGATATTACGAGCGCGCCCACGCCTTGCGAAGTTGCGGGCGCACCGACGGTCTGCGAGACCTACAATGGCGTTCCCGTTCCAGCGACGAATCAGGTGCTCTTCAAGTACGAGCAGGCAGAGGCGTTCTCGAGCTTTCATGATGGGACGATCCGGCTGAACAAGCGATTGCAGAAGGGCGTATCGCTGGGCGCTTACTACCAGTATTCACACTCGATCGACAATGCGGGGTCTATTGGAGGCACATCAACGGTGGTAGCGCAGAATTGGCAGAATCTGATGGCCGAAGAGGGCAATTCCAGCTTTGATCAGCGTCATCGGCTCACGGGCACGTACCTGTTCGAGTTGCCGTTTGGCAAAGATAAGTACTTTCTTTCTGGCGGGGGAATAGCGTCCAAGGCGCTGGAGGGGCTTTCGATTTCGGGCACGTTCACGTTTGCTACGGGAACTCCATTGACCCCTTCGTATCAGGCTTCGGAGTCGGAGATTGTTACCAATACTGAGGGTTCGCAGCGGCCGGACCGGGTTCCGGGTGTTTCGCTAACGTCGGGAGCAGAAGGGATCAAGAAGTGGTTTAACCCCGGCGCTTTCACAGCCCCTACAACTGGTGCTTCAAATTATGGATTTGGGACTGCATCGCGTAATTCGATTCCGGGGCCGGGCACCATTTCGAATGGTATGTCGTTGTCCAAGACGGAGCAGTTGGGAGATGCACGGAGTCTTGAGGTTCGGGCTACGGCTAACAATGTTTTCAATACTGTGCAGTACTCCGGCGTGGATACGAACATAACTTCGGCAACCGTGGGACAGGTAACTTCCGCCGCGCAAATGCGGTCGTTCACGTTTTTGGCGCGGTTTCGGTTTTAGGCATGAGGATGACGAAGGTGCTTGAGCAACTCAAACGCGGCATTGCATTGGCGACGGCGCTTTTGCTGGTGATGCCTTCGCTAGCGCAGGACAGTGCAAATCAGGGTCAGGGCAGCCAGGGCTTTGTTCTCAGGACTGAGTCGGATCTGGTGCTGACGAATGTAGTGGTGCGGGATGCGAAGACTGGGCAGGTGGTTCTGGGGCTGAAGCAGAGCGATTTCACGATCCTTGAGAATGGAAAGCCGCAGCAGTTATCCAGCTTTGATTTTGAAAGCGTGGATATGGCCAAGCCGCTGAATGAAGCTACGATCAGCGGGCTCGCCGCATCCGCATTGCATGGGAAGACCGCGACGAGCGGCGTGCGACCTGAGGATCTGAAAGACCATCGGCTCATTGTGTTTTTCTTCGATCTGACTTCGATGCAGCCGGAGGATCTGGATCGGAGCGTCGATGCCGCGAAGGAGTTTCTGACCCACAAGTTGCAACCTGCGGATTTAATTGCGCTGGTTTCGCTGGATACCGAGTTGAAGGTGGATCAGGATTTTACCTCCGATAGGGATCTGTTGATCGGAAAGATCGGAATGTACAACGGGACGGAAGGGACTGCGTTTGCACAGGGCGCGAATGCCAACTCGAACCAGGTGGAAGATGCGAGCGGTTATACGCCGGATGAGTCTGAGTACAACGACGTTAATACTGACCGCGAGTTATTTGCGCTGCGGGCTGTATCGCAGTCTCTGGAGCGGATCAATCAGAAGAAGTCGCTGCTGTATTTCTCTGGTGGCCTAACGCGGGACGGCATTGAGAATCAGGCTTCGCTGCGGGCTGCGATCAACGCTGCGGTGAGGGCGAATCTTTCGATTTACGCCCTGGATACGCGGGGTTTGCAGGCAGTTTCGCCGCTTGGGGACGCTTCTACGGGGAGTTTGCGCGGGACTGGTGCTTATAACGGCGCGGCGATTCAGAATAACTTTAACGCCAACTATGCCTCGCAGGAGACGCTGACAACGCTTTCGGTGGATACGGGCGGCAAGGCGTTTCTGGATGACAATGATTTTGCGCCTGCGTTTGCGCAGATACAGCGCGATTCTTCGGCGTACTATGTGCTTGGTTTTCATCCTTCCAACCCGATGCGGGATGGCCGCTATCGCAAGCTGACAGTGCGCGTAAACCGGCCAGGCGTGAAGCTCGAATACAGGCCGGGATATTATGCTCCGGCGGATTTCAAACACGCGGGCAAGGAAGACCGCGAGCGGGAGTTGGAGGACGAGTTAGCGAGCGATTTGCCGGCTACGGATGTGGCGTTGTATCTGGATGCATATTACTTCCGGCTGGACGAGAACCGGTTCTATGTGCCGGTGTCCTTGATCGTTCCGGGGTCGCAGATACCGTTTGTGAAAGGCGGAGATCGCGACAAGGCTACGCTGGATGTGATTGGAGAAGTGATCGATGAAGCCAAGCGACCGATCGGTCACGTGCGCGAGACGGTGAAGCTGGCCGTGAACGGGCAAGAGCAGGTGCGGCAGAAGAATATTCAATACTCAACGAGCTTCAATCTGCCTGCAGGCAAGTATCATTTGAAGTTTGTGGTGCGCGAGAATCAGAGCGGCCATATGGGCTCGTTCGAGGCGGATATTGTGCTGCCGGATATGCGCAAGGCACCGTTGAAAGTGAGCTCGATTTTGTTGTCGTCGATGCGGGTTCCTACCAAGGCTACCAATCCGCTGGTTCACGAGGGCGAGCAGTATGTGCCCAACATCAGCCATGTCTTTCGACAAGGACAGCATTTGTATATCTTGTACGAAGTCTATAGTCCTGCGAAGGTCAAGCCTGCTGTGGATGCGGCGACCGGTGCAGCGACGAAGGTTGTGAAGGGAAGCATCAACCTGATCAGCAGCCTGGAGCTGATTCAAGGCTCGACGAAGGTGTTTGAGACGCCGGTTGTGCAGGCTACGGCATTGAATGTCGCGGGACGTGATGCGGTCGCGGTGGAACTGGATGTGCCGCTCGATAAGCTTAAGCCGGGGAGTTATATCGGTCAGTTGAATGTGGTGGATGATGCGGGTGGAAGCTTTGCTTTTCCGCGATTTGCGGTCCTGGTGAGAGAGCCGGATGCGGCTGCTGGTTCAGGGGGAGTAGCAACTGGTGCGACAGGATCTGCGGGGACTGGAACAACAGGGACCGCGCCTCCGCAGTGATCTAGAAGAATGATCTGGAGGCGCGGTGTCTGTACTCGGGTTATGCTCTTCGGCCGGTGATGAGGCGGAAGAGGAAGACAATGAGTACGGCTCCGATGATCGCGATGAGGATGGTGTAGATCAAGCCGCCTACCGGGGAGATTCCCAACGCCTGTGCGATGTAGCCCCCGATGACTGCTCCAACGATACCGAGTAGGGTATCGGCAATGAAGCCGTAGCCGGTGCCTTTCATGATCTTGCCAGTAGCCCATCCAGCTATCAATCCAACGATGATCCACCAAATCAAACCCATACTTGTCTCCTCGTGGTGAAACGACCAAGGTTCTTTGCCCTGGGCTAGCGTCCTTGTCGGGAATCCGTGCAAACCAGAACAGCGCGGTTCCTCGATTGAGATGTATTGGGGCGGGGGGAAGATGTATGAGCTGGGCGCTATTTTATGAGGGTGGACTCAGCGATTGATAGTTATTCTGTTGCATCGGAACGCCGCTCGAAGCCATAGGGGCAATGGCGGCAGCCGGATTGGCAGCAGTATCCGCGACGAAGGTGATAGGCCGCGGTGAAGACCATGTATGGGCCCTCGTAGTAGAACTCGTCGGGCTCGGGGATTGGAGCTATGCGGAGTTCGTCGCTGTCATCCGGCGGAGGTGAGGATGCCTGCATGGCTCTATTGTCGCCGATTACGAGTGAGTGATCGGAAGTTCCTGTCTGCGGAGGCTAGTGCGTGTGCTTGACTGGATGTTCCGAGGTGTGAGCGCCGGGTGGAAGCGCCCATGAAAACAGTACGCCGCCACTGCTGGTCACGATGTATTGGCGGCCGTCGAGTTCATAGGTAATGGGGGAGCTTTGCATTGGCCCTCCCGTGCCCGCATGCCACAGGGTTTTGCCATCGCTGGTGTCGAGCGCAAGTACGCTTCCGGTGGAATCGCCGCTGATGGTGAGCCCTGAGTCGGTGGTCAGGACGCCTGCGCCTGAGCCGTATGGGCCGACTTCGTGGCTCCAGCGAATTTTGCCTGTCTGGTAGTCGATGGCTTCGATCATTCCCTTGCCCCACACGCCATAATCGGCTCCAGCCCAGCCGTAGGCGCCGTCTGCGGGCTTGGCGAAGTAGAGGCTGTAACTGGCGCGCGCGTCGACGATGAACAGCCCTGTTTTGGGGTCGAAGCTTGGCGAGCGATAGTTGGTGGCGCCGCCTTCGTCCGGGGCAATCAGGCGGCCATCGGGTTTGGGCTCCTTGTCAGGATTCGGAATTGGTTCGCCATTCTTGCCTACTCCAAGAGTCCAGTTGGCTGGTACGAATGGCGAGGTGAGCAGGCTTTTGCCGTTGGTTCTATCCAAGACGAAGAAGTAGCCGTTGCGCGAGGCCTGCATCAGCATCTTTTTCGATTGGCCGTGAAAGTCTGCATCCACCAGCACGGGTACTTCCACAGCGTCCCAGTCATGTGTGTCGTGCGGGGAGGGTTGAAAGCCCCAGGCCAGTTTTCCGGTGTCGGGGTTGATGGCGACGATGCTGCATGTCCAGTGGTCGGAGCCAGGTCTTACAGTGCCGTTCAAGACCGGCGTCGGGTTTCCAGTGCCCCAAAATATAAGGTTCAGTTCCGGGTCATAGGTGCCGGTGACCCACGTCATGCCTCCGGTGGTGGCATTTGGAGTTCCGGCGGCTGGGCTGGCATCCCATTGCCATTGGGTCGCGCCGGTTTCTGGATCGAAGGAGCGAAGATAGCCGGTCAGGTTGTCCAGGTCGCCGCCTACTCCGGCGATGACATGGTTGCGCACGATCAGTGGGGACATTGTGGACCAGTAGCCTTGCTTGACGTCCGCGATGAGCTTGTCCCAGCGCACCGTTCCATCCTTGGCATTGAGAGAGATGAGGTGAGCATCGGGTGTGGTGAAGTAGAGCCATCCCTTATACATGGCCACGCCGCGATGGCCGATGTGATCGCCCTCTGTGGTGGGATGATTGAAGTGCCAGAGCAGGTGCCCCGATCTTGCGTCCACAGCCCAGACGTTGTCCGGAACGGTGAAGTACAAAATTCCATCGACAAGCAGTGGGGAAGACTTGATCGTCGCGAGTTGGTTGGTCTGAAAGGCCCATACCAGGCTCAGACCAGCAATATTCCCCGGCGTGATTTGCGTGAGGCTGCTGTGGCGCTTGCCGGAATAGTCTCCGTGATAGAGGGGCCAGCTATCGGGTGCTGGATGCAGGATCTGGTCGGGCTCAAGATCTTGTGCCAACAGCGCGCGCGATCCTGCGCCCAGAGTGAGGGCGCCTATGAAGGCAGTGCCGGCGGCGAGAACCAATGCGGATTTCAGGAACTTCATTTCGGAGGCAACCTCTCCGTTCAGTGTGTGATGTACGGTGACCGAATCAGCGCAGCGTTTGCAAATAAGCCATCAGGTTGTGAATGTCGTCGTCGGTGTACTTGGGGAACTGCGCTGCATGAGCATCCACTGGCGAGTCGACGGTGTACTTGATGTTTTCGACGGGCCACGATCGGTAAGTGCCGCTGCTATCGCGCAGTCCGATGGTGAATTCATCGCGATAGGCGAGTGTTCCCGATACTTTTTCGCCTGAAGGAAGGGTCACAGCTACGGTGCTTTTCGCATCTCTGGGATACAACATGCGCTCTTCGAGCCGGAGTCCCTCGTAGCGCCTTGCGACGCCGGCGAGGTCGCCGGTCGGGGAGTGGCATTTGGAGCAGCCTCCAGCGCCATTGAAGTATCGTTTGCCGGATTCGACGTTGCCGGTCTGGAGATCGGAGACGTCCACTCCGCGGCGATTGCCTTTCATGGCAGCGGCTGCGGTTTCACGCGCTCGAATGAAGGCTACAAGGCTGAGTAGTTCCTGATTGGAAAACTGGAAGGCGGGCATCTTTTTCTCGATGCGGCCTTCGCGTACGACGGCTGAAATTTTGGATCCGTCTGCGTCGGTCTGGACAAGCTTGGATTGGGTCAGATCGGGGCCAGTCTCACCGCCCATGGCGTCGCGGCCGTGACAGAAGGCGCAGTTCTGGAGAAAGAGTGCGCCACCGGCTGCCGCCTCGCCGGAAAGCTGCGGACCGCGGCGATTGCCTGCCGGGCCCGCGGTCAACGCAGGCGTCATCGCGGGTGCGCTGTCGAGATATTTGAGTAGAGCGGTCAGTTCTTCGCTCGGGATGGAGGCAAAACCCGGCATGCGGCCTTTGCCGTTGTGAATCAACAAAGTGATCTGGTCGTTCGTCAACTGGTGGTTGATGCCGATCAGAGGCGGAAACGCAGGCAGGATGCCTTCGCGCTGTTCGCCATGGCAGATCGCGCACCGTTTGGCATAGGACGCGCTGCCGATGCCGTCTGGCGTTGGGCTGCTCGCGGGTACTGTAGCTTGCGCGCCCGAACTGGTCGAATTGGTTAGGGCGGAGGCCGCATGAACCGGCTTCTTGTCCGACTGAAAGAGGCCAATCTGCAACGCGAGGAATCCAGCGATGGAGACCGGAATTACCACTGCCCGAATTCTATTCATAGGTGTCGACATTCTCATCCGAGGTGAACCGCTCCGCTGTTTTTACAGGATCGAGATGTGTTTCGCGTGCCCTAACCTGAATATTTGAGCAACCACATGAATCCGTAGTCCATGTGCAACTGCTGATGGCAATGCATCAGCGTGTCACCCGGATTGTTTGCCACAAAGTCTACTTCCACTGTATCCAGCGGCATGATGTTGATAACATCTTTCATCAGACCGCTGAACTTCTTATCGCCGATGCTTACGACCTCGAAGGTGTGCCGGTGAAGATGAATGGGATGCTGGTCTCCGCTACCATTGCGCAAAATCATTCGGTATCGCTTGCCGGACTGCAGCATCAGCGGCTCGAGTTCCGGCCAGGACTTGTTGTTGATGGTCCAGATATCGAAGTTCGTGCCCTTTTTGGCGCCAATATCACGAAATGTCAGAGTAAAGGTTTCGTCCGGTACCGCTGCTGAAGCCGCAGCGGTGGCGAACTGAGAGTAGTCCCACTCGGCCGGCGCTGGGTCTTTCCATACCGGTGCGCCTGTTTTGCCCGCGTATTCCACTACGATGCCGAGGCCCATTTGACGCGCCTTATCCAAGGTAGAACCAAGCACCCAAACGCCGGGCGAATTCATCTCCACGACAGCATCCACGCGCTCCGCTACGGCAAGCGATAGCACCTCGACACTCTTTGGATTCGGCACGGCATTGCCATCCATTGCGATGATTTTGAACTGGTGGCCCGGTAGCGCGAGTATGACATTTTCAGTGGCGCTGGCGTTGAGCAGGCGCAGCAGCACACGCTGGCCCTGCTTTACGCGGATTGGTTCTCCTGCGCCCAGCATGTGGCCGTTGACCGTGGCGTATTTGTAGCCGACGTCGGAGCCGGGGGTGAGCGGCATGTTGGAGGACTCAGCGCGCATGGTCTCAACCATGGGAACGAACGACGGTTCCCAGTGGTGAATGGCGAGGTTGATCTCTTGATCGTAGTGCGCAGGTTGATCCTTACCCTCGACGAGGAGGAAACCGAACTGTCCGCTGTAGGTGCCCGCGGAAAGGTTTTCAAAAGCTCCGGCGTGGGTGTGGTACCAGCGCGTGCCGGTGGGCTTGGGGGTCAAGGTATATCTGAGCGAAGAGCCGGCGGCGATCATCGGCGAGCCCTCTTCCATCGCGCCATCGTTCAGCGAATCGGTGGCCAGTCCATGCCAGTGCACGAGGTCTGGAGTGGCGCTGGCGTTGGTGACATCGATGGTTACCGGCACTCCCTCGCGCAGGCGCAGCAGCGGGCCGGGGACCTGGCCGTTATAGGCGGTTGTCTTGATCGATACGCCTTTGCCTATCTCCAGAGTGCAGGGCTCGATGCGGAGCGTGTGGTCGGCCTTGCCGACGGGCTTGGCCGAGGTCCTGGCTGAGGTCTGGGCCGCCTGCATTGGGACAAGGGCGTGAATCGACTGATTCGCCAGCAATGCGCTCGCCGAGGCGAGGAAGCTTCTACGATTCATCTGTGTCAACCTGCCAATCGGTATATGCATTGAGACGGGATGTGAGGTTCTTGAGACTCAACGGAATTAAACCCACCAGGCTGCTCCCGGCTTTTCTTTGATAATGATTTCGTTCAGGAAGTGGGCTGCGCGCGATAAGCCCTCTTCAGGGGAAAGCAAGCTGTCTTCGTGCTCGATCGAGAGCACGTTGTCGTAGCCGAACATGCGCAGCGTGGAGACAAATTCCTTCCACCACTCGGCTCCATGGCCATAGCCGCAGGAGCGGAAGATCCAGCCGCGATTGCGCTCGTCGGTATACGGCTTGGTGTCGAGCACGCCGGTGCGCGGGAGATTTGCGGAGTAAAGCTGCGTGTCCTTGGCGTGGACATGGAAGATGGCGTCGCCCAGAACGCGGATTGCCGCGATGGGGTCGATGCCCTGCCAGAACATGTGGCTGGGATCGTAGTTGCAACCGATGGATGAGCCCGCAATGTCGCGCAGGCGCAGCAGCGTCTCCGGACTGTAGACGACGAAGCCTGGGTGCATCTCGATGGCGATGCGGACGCCGTGGTCGGCTGCGAATTTCGCCCGCTCGATCCAGAACGGCGCGACGACTTTGTCCCATTGCCAGGCCAGAACATCCAGATACTCAGGAGGCCAGGGGCAGGTGACCCAGTTGGGAGCTTTGGCGTCCGGGGAATCTCCGGGGCATCCAGAAAAATCGACTATTTCGGTTACGCCTAGCTTCTCAGCCAGAAGGATAGTCTTGCGATTAACCTCTTGAAATTGTTTCGCTTGCGCTGGATCCGGGTGGATTGGGTTTCCGTGGCAGCTCAATGCGCTGATGCTCACTCCGTGGTCGGCGAACTTGTTCTTGAATTGATCGAGCGCGGATGCGTCCTCCAGCATACCCAGGTCGCAGTGGGCGTTGCCCGGATAGTTGCCGGTACCCAGCTCTACTGTGCTGATTTCAAAAGTTTTTAGCTTCGCAAGCACGTCTTCCAATGGCAGCTTCGACAGCAGGGGGGTAAACACTCCCAATTTCATTCCGTTGCTTCTCCCTTAAATGGCTCAAACTTCCTGGGTCGCCCCAACTCCGGGCGATTGCTGCGGCTTTTCAGGCTATTTCTTGTCTGGAACATACTGTACCTGCTCCCAGACACTACCGGCAACGTGGCTGCGCAGCATGGCGTCGACCAGGCAGGTGGAGCGGTAGCCGTCGTTGAAGGTAGGCAGCATCGCCGGCTTGGCTTCTGGCGCGCCTCCTTCGCCAATCCATGCGTAGGCGTCGCGCATCAGGTTGCAGAATGCGTCTGTCCAGGATTCCTGATGGCCTCCGGGCAGATGCGTGTAGCGCCGCGCCTCGGGCAGGACGAGCGACGGATCCTTCGCCATCAGCGAATTTGGTTTGTTATGGTAACCGATCCAGAGTTCGTTCTGCTGCTCCTGCTTCCACTTCAATGAGCAGGTTTTGCCGTTTACTTCGAGCACCAGATCGTTTTTGTGACCGGGCAGCACCTGACCGACTGAAAAGCTTCCTTTCGCGCCATTTTCAAAGCGGAGCAACACGCTGGCGAGGTCTTCGGAGGCGACGGTGACCGGCGTACTCTCGCCGGATTTTTTGCCGGAAAAGGCTTCCGCGGATCCGCCTGCGGAATAGCGGGTTGGGATCACTGTCGTGAGGTCGGCGAGGACCGAGGCAATCTTCAATCCAGAGATGTGCTCCGCCAGATCGCACCAATGCGAACCAATGTCTCCCAGCGCAGAACTGGTGCCGCCCTTGGACGGGTCGGATCTCCACGAGTAGACGTTGGGATCGGTCATCCAATCCTGCAGGTAATGGCCATGCACGAAGGTGACCCCCCCGCTGTCGCCGTTGGCGATCATGCTGCGGGCCTGCTGCACCAGAGGATTGCCGCGATAGTTGAAGGTGACGACATGGGCCACTTTGGCAGCGACTGCCGCATTGCGCAGAGTTCGTCCCTCTTCGGGATTCATGGCCAGGGGCTTGTCTGAGATGACATGCTTGCCGGCCGCGAGCGCTGCCAGGGTGACGGGAAGATGCAGGTAATTCGGGGTGGTATTGTGAATTACCTGCACATCCGGGTCTGCCAGCAGGGCATGAAAGTCGCCGTAAGCGCGGTCGACTTTGTACTCGCGAGCCTTCTTGTCGGCGGATTGTTGCGAGGAGCCGGCGATGGCGATAACATCCACGTCCCCGAGGCGCCGGACTGCATCGATATGGTGCGCTGCGACAAAACCGGGGCCGATCAGGCCCATGCCAATTTTCTTCATAGAGCTTTGTAGCTGCCTTCCTGAGAAACGAATTCACTGTAATGAATTCAGTGTAAGGGTCTAGTGCGCAGCCGGCCGTGGGTGAGAGGCAGTGCTGCCGTCCGTCATGCCCAGTGCCCAGCGTACCGCTTCAAAATACATCTTGCGGATGTCGGGATCCTGCCATGCCTCTTCCGTATGACCCAGTGTCGAGTAGAATACGCGGCCCTTGCCGTACATCTTGCTCCATGCCACGGGAAAGTCGTGGTCGGTGCGATGAATGCGCGTGTTCTTCGGATCGAAGTTCAGCTTGGCTGGGTCGAGGCTGAGCAGCACGTTGACCTTGTCGCGCGACCATGCTTTTGGCTGATAGATCTCGTCATACTTCACAAACGTTTTCGGAAAGTGGCGCGTGGCGGGAAAATCCGGATCTTCGTTGATGATGGGAGCATTGAAGGTCGTCCACGGGTGTTCGTCGAACCAGCCGCCAATCATCTCGCCGTACTCAGGCCATTTGTAGTTGGTGTCCAGCGCGGCGTGAATTCCAACGAAGCCCTTGCCGTCATCGTGGATGAATGAGAGCATGTCCTGCTTCTGGCTGTCGTCCATATCCAGCTCGCCGGTGGTGCTGGCAAAGATCAGCACATCGAAGTAGCTCAGATTCTTGGAGTTTCTTCCCAGATCTTTCTTGGTGAGCAATTCGGTGTCTGTGCGCATCTCCGTGTCCCACAGCCCGCTCTCCTGGCCGAGGTTGTAAATGGCGGCCATGGCTGCTGAGACGGAATCATGCTCGAATCCCTTGGTCTGGCCGATCACCAGCACATGCTTGAGGTGAATCTGTTTGGCGTGAGGCGGTGGCGGAGGCATTTCGGCTGTTTGCGCCTGAATGCGGGTGCTCTGAAGGGTGACTGCCAAACCAAACAGGACGAGCCAAATACAGCGGGAATTCCCGGAAAGTCGCAATTGATCTCCTTTAGTGCTCTAAACATCAGGTTGTCCGCGAAGTATTTTGCTTCCCGGAGCGAATTGGTTTGTGGGCTATCCGTGTTCCCGCGGCTTCGTCCGGCCTTGCGCGGCGATGGAAGATTCCATGCGCAGCCCCGGGGGTATTTTTTGCCCGGGGAGAATTCTATTGGCCATTGGCCCAAAGACGCAATGCTTGCGACTCGGGTTGGGCCGGCCGAATTTCGTGGCGAGCCCTTCGATGGCGCCGTTTCGCGGATCGCTGGACAGGAATTCAGCCGAACAAAGACCATTACCGTATCTGCCCAGGCAGTTTATTCGCCGTTGCCGAGGCCAGAGCTTCGTTCGGGATAATACATTCGACAACCCCGGGTTTTGTCGAGTTGTGGTCCTGGGTGCAGGTATCCGGCGTGAGAGTTTGTGCGGCGACGTTCCAGCCTTCGATTTGCAGGACTGGCGTGGCGACAGCGTTCTCCGGCAGCAATGCGGTCAGGGTACGCGACTCTCCGGGGGGTAATTCGATCCAGTTTTCAGACCAGAGGACCGGTGCGATCAAGTCGCCGTTTGGAGTGCGGACAGCTCCGCGAATCTGAAAAGCCAAGGTCGTGGATTGGTTGTCAAGGTGCACGCGCAACTCACGGCCGTGCGGTGTGGTCTCGATCTCAGCGTGAGCCAGGACTTTTGCTGGAGGGAGATTTGCGATTGCGGTCAGATCTTCGTGGCGGGCGGCTGGCGTGTGCGTATAGTCGGTCTTTGTCCAATCGAAGGTGGTGAGCGTCGTCGGCACCCAATAGAAATTCCGGCTGAGGATTTTTCCGGAGGCGTCGGACAGGGTCAGATCAATGAAGAAGATGCGGTCGGGACCCGAATACAGGCCATCCGGTATAGAGAAAACACGCTGAGCGCTGTCAGAGCCCACATCCAGCTTCGCCTCGGATGTGAACAGATCTTTCCACGCCAGATTGTGCACATGGACACTTGCGTGAAGCCCTGCAACGGCCTTATAGGTGCTGTTCACGACCACAATCGAGCCATCGTCGTAGGAGTACTGAATGTGGAGCGGCTCACATGCCTTCTTGGCTCCAAAGTATCCTGCTCCCGCGTCGAGGTAATAGTCATAGAGGTGCCAGATCATGGAGGGCCACGCGTTGTTGAGCATCCATTGGATGACGCCGGTAGAAGTGTACTTATTCTTACTGTAGGCCTCGAACATGGCGCGCTCGGAGTCGTACTCCATCGCTTGTGCGATGCGCTCGTACTCGGCAGACGAGTTGGGCTTGGCGTAGACGGATTCCATCGCCTCGTTGAAGACATTCAGAGTCTTGAATCCTTCACCGCCGTTGTGCAGGCTCCAGGTGGCTGTGGGTGGCCATGCCTCGGCGTCGGGCAGGAACTTTTTCCTGCTGGCGAGAGACGGAATCGCGGGGCCAGGGCTGGTTTCTGTGTTGAATCCATAAGCGCCGCCGTTGTGCTGATCCACGTACCAGTAACTGGGCGCTACGTAATCGTAGGGACCGGTCATCTTCACGCCGCTTGGGCCGGTAACGCTGGTAGAAGTGGAAGTAGCCGATGAAAGAACCGGATTTGGCCAGTGGGTCTCGGCCTCAACCTGAAGATAGACTCGTTCCACGTTGGCTGGGGGTGGATTATCGCTCCCGTTCAACCATACAAGCAAGCTGGGGTGTTGGCGCAGGCGCAGAAGTTGCGCGCGCAGCGAGGCTGCGGCGACTTTCAGATCGTTGGCGGTCCAGTCCTTCCAGTGCTCCCAGTGGTCGCAGCAGCACCAGCCAAGCATCACCAGAATGCCCTGCTGGTCAGCCAGGTGAAAGAACTCTTCGGTTTCGAGTTTGCCCTCCAGGCGGATGGTGTTGAGGTTCATGTCGCGCACCAGCCGAAATTGATCGCGCAAGCGGTTCTCATCGGAGCGCAGCAGCATGTCCTGCGACCAGCCTGCGCCACGAATCAGAATAGGTTTGCCATTGACCCGGAAGAGGCGGCTGCCGTTGGCTGTAAACTCGGATGTGATTTCCCGGATTCCAAAGTCCACACTCTGCTCATCGGATGTGTGGCCGTTAGTTACAAAGCTCATCGCGAGATGCTCCAGATGCGGCTCGCCCATCTGCGAGGGCCACCAGGGCTTGGGGTCGCGGATTCGCAGTTGCGGAAGCTGCTCCGGAGTCAGGATGACGGTCCGGTCTTCATGCGGCGTAAGCTCGACTGGCTGCTCGAAGCGAATGCCGGCGGCCGATCCGGACACCGTGCCTTTCACAGGCTGATCGGAGCCATTGTGCAGCTCGGCGTACACGGTCAAGTCGGCTGAGCTGAGTGTTTCATCGCGAAAGTGCGTGACCGCCATCGGAGAACGCAAGGTCACTGGACCCGTTGCGACCAGGTCGACTGCACCCCACAGGCCCATGTCCTTATCCGGCGGGCAGGGGCTCCAATCGACCCAGTTAATGCCGAGGTCTTTCTCTGTAGGAGCAAACGTCTCGACTGCGAGCACGTTCTTCTCGCCTGGCTTTAAAATACCTGTTACGTCGAAGTCATAAGTGCGGTAGGCTCCGGCAACGTTTGTCGTGTCCGCTATCTTGTGGCCATTGAGCCAGATATCGGCGCGATAGTTGATGCCGCCGAAGTGCAGCCAGGATCGCCCGTCCTTCTGCGCTGACGTGGGAGCGACAAAGTCTTTGCGATACCACCATCCGCACTTGTAAGGGCTGTCCTGCGACATCGGCAGGTTGGAGAAGTTGTCGCCGACGGGATAGTCAGTGCCGGGAATCTGTCGCAAATTCATGCCGAAGTAGGGATCGGGCACAACTCCAGAGGTTGCCTGGGCAGCCAGCACGGTAGAAGGAACAGAAGTCGTTAGCCAACCCTCGACTGGAAACCCTTCCGATGCAATCGCGTCTCCTACAGCCTGAAGCTTGCAAGCCGATTGCAGCCGCCACTCTTCGCGAAGATGGGTTACGTTTCCGGCTTTGAGAAGCGCCGGGGACGCCAGTAACACGAGCAGAGAGAGCGCTAACTTTTTACGCATGAGGACCTTACGCATGAGAACCTTCATTCCTACCTCGGCAAGAAATTCCGGCGAGGCTATTAAATCGCTTGAATATTGGCAATATCTACCCCGCCCATTGACGCTGTCAAGTTTTATCAATGAGCGACTTCCTTCTCTTTTCCGGGAAAACACGTCGGATGATAGGTCCTAAAAACGTCTC
>Ga0302326_10016286_pt1 | contig 15574 bp, 18 predicted proteins | sample Palsa_T0_3_FD_202264 | JGI IMG/M metagenome (GOLD analysis project Ga0302326, IMG submission 202264) | Peat permafrost microbial communities from Stordalen Mire near Abisko, Sweden - Palsa_T0_3 | ecosystem: Environmental > Terrestrial > Soil > Palsa > Peat permafrost | place: Sweden: Abisko...
GCGGCGAACGATGATGACGGGCCCCTCTTCGACCTCGAACGCGAGCGACACCTTGTCACCGGTGCGCGTCGTCTTGGTCTGGATGACGCCCTTGGCGAGACCGTGGGCGTCGAGCACCTCGGCCATCTTCGAGATGGCTTCGTCGATCTTGCTCGGGTCGAGGATGCCGCCGGCCGTGTTGATGCGGCCATGATCCGTGTCGACGAGCCCTTTGAGCTCGTCTTCCTTGACCTTGACGAGACCCCTGAACGAAACAGCGTCGATGGTGACCTTCTGGCCTTCGTGGAGGTCGATGCAAAGGTCGACGTTGTCACCCGCGCGGGCACCGACCACGTTGAGCGACGCGTCGGCGTAACCACGCTGGCGGAGCGCATCGACGAGCTTGGTGCGCGTCGCGACGACCGCGACGGGATTATACGGGGCTCCGCTCTTGGCGTGGAAAGCGTTCTCGAGCTCGGGGGAGTCATAAATGGTGCCGCCGTGGATCACGATCTCGCCGACCCTCGCGCGCCTCTGCAGGATGAAGTGCAAGAGGGGCCCTTGCGGTGAGGGGCGGGCCTCGAGACGCACGTCGTCGTAGTCGCCGAGCTCGTAGAGGTGCTTCATCGCGTCTTGGGTCTTTTGCAGCGTCAGCGTGTCTCCCGTGGCGATGCCGATGGCGGCGCGGGCTCGGGCTTCCTCTATCGCTCCGTCGAAGTCGATGTGGGCGACGCTGCCCGTCGGAGGCGGATCGGTCGTGCCATCCCCTGCCTTGGCGGCGGCCGGTGGAGGCAGCTCCTTCGACTTGCAGGCCGCCTCACGACGCTCGGCGGGTGTGCTCTCCGGTTGCGTGCTCGTCTTTTGGGGGACCCGCGGCGGGATGAACTCGTCATCGCACGCGGCGCAGAGGAGGAGACCGATGAATGCCGCCGAAAACGCCTCGCGTCTCACGAGCCGCTCCCGATCCGGACCTCGACGTACGTCTTGGCGCGCAGCTGGGCCATCCAGTCCTCGCGCAGCGCTTGAATGCGCTCCTGAAGGAGGTCGTTGACGAGCTCGCCCTTCAGCTCGTCATAGCTCTTGAGGTCCTTCGGGTCCTTCACCTGGCGTTTCATCTGGTCGTAGCGGGCGCGGAGATCCTTTTCCTCGATGCGCTGCATCTGGCTGCTGCGCATCAAGAGGAGCTTGCTCTCGACGAGCTGGCGATGAAGCGCGTCCTTGAGCTCGGGGACGGTGATGCCCTGCTTGTCGACCTCTTTGAGGAACGAGGTCACGCTCGTGTTGTTGCCTTGCGCGAGCTGCTCGACGGCGTGGTCGACCTCGTCGGGCGCCACGGTGACGGCGAGCCTCTTGGCCTCCATGTCCTCGAGCTGCTCTTCGACGAGGTGGTCAGCCACCTGGCGCATGATGGCATCGGTGATTTGAGCGAGCGTCGCGTGCTGCGTGCGGGCGACGAGAGAGGCGCGCGCGCGCACCTCGCTCAAGAGGATGACGTGATCGCCGACGAGGGCCGCCACGCGATCGACATAAGGGCTCGATTGGAGGTCGAGCGCGCCAAGACCGAACGACAAAAGGAGGGGAGCGATGAACACGGCGCGGCAGACTAGCTCAAACTGGCTCGCAAGCCACTCACGGATGAACGTGGGGAGCGCGGACGGTGAAGACGAGCGCAACGGTGTGCTTGGCCGCGTCCATCTCGACGTTCGGCTCGACGTCGGTGTCGCTGTGGCCGAGCGTGCCGTTCAGCGCCTTGATGTCCGCGATGATCTTCAGCGTCGCGGTGCGGTTGAAGACGTCGCCGCGCTTCTCGGTGACGAGCTTCATGTAGTCGGGTTTGGGTGCGAGCAAGTCCCCCCGAACGTCGAAACTGCCATAGCGATACACCGGCCCGTCCGTCACTTGGAAGACGACGGTGACGACGTCGCTCTGGCGCTCGAGTGATTGCTGGATCTTGTGCTCGAGAAGCCCGTGGTCGTAGAGCCACGCCGACATCACGAGGGGATCGCGCTCGAGCACCGCTTCGTCGATCACGTTGCCGCGGACGTTCGCGGTGTCCTCGCGGGCAAGGAGCGCCGAGAGCGGCCCGACGTACGCGCTGCCCCGGACGTCGATGGCTTCGAGGGTGACCTTCGAGCCTCGGTCGAAGCGGATGCAGACATCCACGGTGCGATGGGTGTCGTCGCTGAAGTCCGACGTGAGCGAGAGCGCGAAGTCGGGATAGCCTTGCTGTGCGAAAGAGTGGGCAAAGGCCATCCCGGCCGAGACGATCGCGACGGGGTCGTAGACGACGCCCGTCGAGAGATGCAGCGCGTCGGTCTCGGTATTGTTCGTGAAGACCTCGCCGATGAGGCGACGCAGGGCGACTCGAAAGACCACCGCGATACGCCCGTCGGAGCTTGGTTCGGTGTCGATGGTGATGTCGTCGAACTTGCCGGTCTTCCAGAGGCGCCGTGCGGATTCGCGGGTGTCGTCGAGCGTGAGACGTGCGCCTATGCGCACAGGATTGAGAACATCGGCGTCGACGTCGACTCGGCCCCCCTTCCCGTCGACGACACTCACCTGCCCGACCACGCCGGACATCGCCGCGCTCGATGCGCTGTCGGCCGAAGCCACCCAAGGAGCCGCGACTGGGACGAGGTGCTCGCGACCGCAGGCGGTGGCCTTCCGCTCCGCGAGCGTACGCGCGTGCGATCGGGGCGTGGCGAGCGCCACGGGTTTGGGCGCTGCAGCTGCACCCCCGCACGCGCATACGAGCGTGATCCAGATGGGGAGCCGCCTCACGTCCCGAGCCTCACTTCATAGTACGTACGCGCACGCAGGGCTTGGTGGAGCTTCTCGAGGCCCTCGTCTGGCTTCGTCACGTCGAGCTGGCGAAAGTTGAACAGCTTGCCCTGAAGGAGGTGCGCCCGGGCGACGGCGCGGAAGGAGCGATCGGTGTAGCCCTGATCGCGCGCGATTCGAAAGAGCTCCATGACGCTGACGTTGTGGTCCTTGGCGAGGCTCTCGAGCGCGGCGTTGACCTCTGCTTCGGTCTCCGTGAGGTGGACGCGGTCCGCCTCGCGCTCGACGAGGGCCTCGTCGATGAGGGTCTCGCACGCGTCGTGAAGCACTTTCGCCGACGCTCGCGCCCGCGCCAGGGGATCTTTGTCTTGAATGAGCTTGAGCTCCGGAGCTGCGCGCTCTTCGACCTCGCTCAAGAAGATGATCTGATCACCGACGACCGCCGCGATGCGATCGACCGTCACGGCTTCGGCACGCCCATGGGTGAAGACGACGGTCGCCGCGACGAGGATGTATGGTAGCCGCATGAGCGTGCGGGCGCGCATGGGCTTTCTTACGAGCGCGTCGCTCACGCTCTTCCTCGCCCTCACAGCGCGCGCCGATGCCCCGCAGGATTCGGCACCCAAACCGGAACGTCGCAACGGGCTCGTCATCGGCGGCACGGGGCTCTTCTCAGCGGGCACTGCGGCAGGCTACCCGAACCTGGCCTCCGAAATCGGCGACCCGACGTACTACGGGGCCGGCGGTGCGATGGCGGGTGGAGGGGGAACGGGCTTCGTGATGGGCGCCCTCGCTGACACGCTGAGCTTCGGGCTCTTCATCGAATACACGCTCATCGCCAACAACGACTGGAGCTCGGAGGGGATCGGCGGCGGCTTCCGGCTCGAGGCGTTTCCCTTCTTCGTGCTCGTGCCCAAGCTCCGCGATCTCGGCTTCTTCGGGCAGGTTGGCATCGGCAGCGCCAACCTCAGCGCCGAGCACGGTGCGTACCCCGGAGCGAGCGGCGTGCAGTCCTACATCGGCGTCGGAGTGTTCCACGAGTGGACGCTTGGGCGACTGAAGCACGGCCGGTTCACGGTCGCTCCCAGCATCGAATACGACTGGATCGGCGCCCGCGCGATCGACCGCAGCACCATCGGCGTAGGTCTCCGCGTCGCCTTCTACAGCGGGCCCTGACCCGCGCGGGACCTCAAGGAGTTGCGCCAACCACGGTTCGGTTGGTAAACCTGGGGCATGCTGGATCTCACACGCCGCGAGTTCGTCGGTTCTGCCGCGGCGGGAACCGCTCTCCTTCTCACGGGCGACAAGGCCAACGCCGATCCGCCCGTACAGCTTGGGGCGACCTTGCCGCAAGGGTTTCAGCCGCTCGTAGCGCCCGGGCGTGTCGTCCGCATCAAGAAGGCTGGCTCGCTGATGCCGAACCAGATCTACCCGAAGGCCGACGACGCCAAGGCCATGCTCGAGCGGGCCATGACGGAGCTCACCGGGAAAGCCTCGCTCACCGACGCGGTGAAGCTCTTCGTGCATCCGCAGGACAAGGTGTGCGTGAAGGTCAACGGCATCGCGCTCGCGAACATGGCGACCAACAAAGAGCTCGTGATGCCCTTCATCGAGGCGATGATCGCCGCGGGCATCCCGGCCGCGAGCATCACCGTGCTCGAGCAGTACACGAGCTTCCTCATGGGCACGCGCATCAACGCGCTGAACGTGCCGAGCGGAGTGAAGGTCGCCGTCCACAACAACGCCGACGCGACGATGGAGTACCGGATGATTCCGGGCACGGGCGTGCAGACGAAGTTCGTCCGCGTGCTCACCGAGTCGACCGCGCTCATCAACTTCTCGCTCGTGAAGGACCACTCGATCGCGGGCTACACCGGGGCGCTCAAGAACATGACGCACGGCTGCACCATCAACCCGCACGACTTCCACCTCCACCATGCGTCGCCGCAGATCGCGATGCTGGCAGCGCAGGATGTCATCAAGTCGCGCATGCGCCTTCACATCAGCGACGTCTTCAAGGTCACGTGTCACGGCGGCCCGCTCGACAAGCTGCCGCAGTACCGGCTGCCCTACGAGGCGGTGATGGCATCGACGGATCCCGTCGCGCTCGACACGATCGGTTGGGAGATCGTCGAGCAGCTCCGGGCGCAGAAGGGCCTTCGCACGCTGACGGCGGAGGGGCGGCCGCCGGCGTACATCCAGGCGGCGGCGACGCTCGGCCTCGGGGTCGCGGACCGCGCGCGGATTCAGGTCAAAGACGTCACCATCTAGGGCATGCAGCGAGCGTGGCTAGCAGCGATGGCGGCTGCGCTCGGCGTGAGCGAGGCGGCATGCCGTGGCGATGCCAAGGACGGTCCGGCTGGGGCGCGTGACGTGTCGACATCGGCGACGTCGAGCGCATCCGTGGCACTTACGGAGCCGTCCCCGTCGAGCAGCGCGTCGGAAGCTCAGTCCGTGGCTGCGGATCCGAGCGCCGCTCCATCTGCGAGCGTCGCGGTCACGGCGCCATCGACCGCAATCGCGCAAGCCGATTTGCAACGTGTGCTCGGCTCGCTACCGAATGGATCGTGTGGCGCGAGGCTGAACCAGACGTGCGGGGCTCCCCTCGGCACGGGCACCGTCCGCAGCATTGGCAACATGCGCAACCAGTCGTGTGGCGCCATGATGCCGCGCTCGGATACGTCGGGGCGCACGACTGCGGTCGCCACCATCCAAACGATACTCGGTGGAGGGATCGCCGGCGATGACTCCGTCGTGGGTGCTGTGAGACCGCAGCTGCGCGCGTGCGCCAATCACGCGCTGCAGTCCGAGCCGACGCTGTCTCAAGGCAAGATCATCGTTTCGCTCGTCGTCGATCCGAGCGGCCAGGTGACGAGCAGCACGGTGGCGAGCAACGTCGGGCTCAGTCAGTCTGGCGCGGCTTGCATGGCGATGAGGATGCGCACGCTTCGTTTTCCGGCTGGCGCGGCTCGCACGCTGACGGTTGCGATCGTCCAGTCGAAGAGCAACACCTGAATCAGGCTCAGCTCAGCTCACCGCAGTGAGCTGCGTCAGTCCACAATGTCGGGCCCGTCGGCGTGATGGCGCACAAGGAGGTACGAGTACTTGAACGTCGATCAGGGGAGGGTCTTCGAAACGGCGTCGAGGTGCACGATGGCTCTTTGCAGCACCGCCTCGAGCGCGCGCGTGTCGCACGTGGGCGGGCCGTCCTCGAGCTTCACGACGAGCGAGAAACGTCCGTGCGCGAGGCCCGTGCGACACCCGGGCTCCTTCGAATCGAACTGCACGAAGTGCGTGGCCTCCTCGTCCGTCGGCTTCCGGCTGACGTGAAACTGGAGGCGAGCGCTTCCGACATCGAGCGCGCCGGTGCAGTGGTCGCGCTCCTGGCTGATGTACCGAAACAGGCTCGGCGTGGATTGCGCGCGCCGGTCGAGCGCGGTGGTCACCTCGTCGGGGACGAACAGCGCATTACAATCGATCGAGGGCGTGGAAGGCGCCGATTCGCCGAGCTCGCGAGTTGGTGTGCTCGCAGTGGGCTCACCGTGTGGGGCGGGGGCGTCCGCGGCGGGCGCGCAGCCAATCGCGAACAGCAGTACGACGAGTCGTTTGCTCGAGCTCACAGGCGCAGGATACATCGATGCGCTCGTCGTTTGCAGCCCGGGCTTGGCGAACCGCGGACTGTCATCCCCGGAACACCCGAAGAGCCCGGACAACCTCGGCGACGGTGGCCTTTGGTTGGACATGCGGGTGGATCAGCGGCACGGCTTCGTCGACACTCTTGGCAATGATGGGTCGCGTTTTCGCGCCCGAGAGGGTCACGAGTGCCGTCATCACCATGCGGCCCGCGCTGAGCCAGAAACCGTCCCCCTCGATGACGGTCACCGACACGCGCACAGCATCGCTGCGCTCCCGCATCAACCGCGCGGCGTATGCCCGAACCTCCTGGTCCGGCAGCGCGACCTTCGGCAGTGAGATCGATACGGCCACCTGGTCACCGTATCGCTTCTCGATCATCACCCCCGCGCGGCTCGTCGCGTCGAGCGCTTCGATCGTCACAGCACCGCTCCAGAGCATCAGCAGGACGTTTCGCCAGGTCGACACGACGTAGCCTTCGCCTCGTTGATATTCGCTCGGAGTATCTTCTTCGGCGCTGACCATTAGCCTCGACGATAACCCAGCCCGTTCAGTTGCGTGCGGGATCGGCTCAGAGCTCTTCGGGCTCCAATTCTAGCGCGACGGGCACACGGGTCGATCGTTTCTGCCCACCGTGTTGAACGAGACCGCCGTCGTATGGCGCTTGGTCGAGATCGCTGCATACGAGCCAACGTCGTATCCCTGAGCACACGACATGCCTGCACCGATAGCCCCCGTGCTGCCCGTATACGTGACCGTGATCACCGAGCCGGAAGTCTTCACCAGGGGATCGCCGCCGCCTCCGCAAGGAGATCCTCACTCCGGCCGGGTACACCCACAACGCGTCGCCATCGGCTTGGTCGACGAGGTAGAGCGAGCCAGAAGCTGCGCCGACGGGTACCCCACCCGGTAGCTCGTCGGGCCAGGGGGACCCGGAGCCGTCGCTACCCTCGGCCACACAGGGGAGACCGATCGCATCGCCGCATAGGGCCGTGGGCGTCGACGCATCGCGGTCACACGACTTGCCGAGCGCCTTGCACGCATCGCGCACGCTCGCGTAGCGAACGCCCGCCGTTTCCTCCTCACCCTTGACGATCCCACACGGCCGCGACAGACGTGCGCGCACGACGCCGTTCGGTCGAAACCCGAGCGAGAGCGCCGTCTCCTTGAACGCTTCGTCGCTGTTGCTCTTCGCGTCGGCGAGGAGGGCCAAGTTGAAGTGAATGGCGCCGAGCAGGTCGTCATCGGCGGCGACATCGCGCGCGCCGGTGAGATCGACGCTTGCCCCATCGAGGTCCTTCGCGCGAAGCTTCGCGTATCCACGCTCACCGAGCGAGCGCGCCTTGAGCGGCCCCGTGCACGCACCCAATGCGGACACTGCACTGTCGTAGCTCTTGAGCGCAGTCGCCCAGTCTTTGGCCGCGGCTGCTTTGGCGGCGTCAGCCAGACTCGTGCGAGCCCGAGCTTCATCCTCGGTAGCGCAATCATTGACGACGGGCGGCGCCACGAGCGCCGAGGGAGATGCGGAAGCCATCGATGCCGACATCGCCGGGCGCTCGACCATCCCCGTTGCGCTCGGAGCGCTCGTCGTGGGGCTTGCCTTGGTCTCGACGACTTGCTGCTCGTCGTGTCGACAACCCCATGCCCATACAACCAGCGTCAGCGCAACAAACCGGGTGGGTGCCACGCGCACAGAGTAGCGCGGCCGCGCCAGCAATGCTGGGCGCTCTTCTGACGGCGAGGCGAAGTTCGGGTAGTCTTATTGTGCGCTATTTTATCCGGCGTGAATGGAGGACGCTTGAGGAAGTTACTGCTTTGCGTGTGCGCTTCGGTCGTGGGGTGCGTGGGTGACAACACGGTCGTCACAGGTAACGACGCGTCGACCGATGTCTCGACCGATCAATCGATACCCGTCGACTCGGGGAGCGACACCACGACCGACGCGACGGACGCCCAGTCCGACGTCGTAGACGCGGCAAAGATCAACGAGCTCTATCTCGTGGCGAGCACCGGCGGAATGACCCCGACCACCTCCATCGAGGTCATCGACCTCGCACAGGGCAAAGCCGTCCGCGACCAACAATTCTCGGGCATCGTCGCCTTGGCCTACAGCGCGGGATCACTCTACGTGGTGCGTGGTCAGGGACAGCAGCGCATCTCCGTTGTCGATCCCGTGGCACTCACGGTAACGAGCACCATCACACTCGCGTGGGACCCGACGGGCGCAGTGTTCTCCGCCGACGGCACGGTCGTCTACCTCACACGCGGCGCGGGCTACATCGAACAGGTGAAGCTGCCTGCGGGCTCTCTCACGGGCGAGATCCAGGTGCCGGCGCCGAGTGGCGAAGGCGGGACCGCGCAACCCCTCGGCATCGCCCTGAATCATGCCCAAACCCAGCTCGGCGTGACGAACGACTTCGACCAAGCTTGCGTCGCGACGGTCAACATCGCCGGAACCACGCTCTCGGTGGGCAGCAACATCATTCCGCCTGCCATCGTCAACAGCAACTGCCTTCGGCAGAACGATCAGCTCGCCTTCTCGGTGGACGACGCGCGCCTCGCAACCTGGGACACGAACTGCGGGACGATTGACGTCTACAACACGGCCGATTTGAGCCGTGATGCGACGGCGTCGGCCCAATACACCAGGCCATCCGGCTCCGCCCTCGGATCGATCATCTACGACAACATCGCGAACGTCTGGGCGGTCAACGTCGACACCCTCTATCGCGCACCGACCGCAGGTGGGTCCACATCGTACGTCACGACCGCCAACACATGGGCGCTCCTCACGACCGACGTGCCGTTCACGACCCTATGGGCCATCGCGTACGATCCGCACAACGACGGCATCTTCACCGTCGACCCGACGACCGCCACCACGACGCGCGAGCTGTGGGACCTATCGCTCATCCCGTCGAGCGCCAACATCACACACGCCATCTACGTATCGCGTTAACCGCGGGTTGAGCGCGCGCACGAGCACACAAGCGCGAGCGCGATGGTCGACCTCAAAAGGCGGCGACGGTGATGCTTGCGCCAGCCGACCATCCGAGCGCGGGGTAAACATCGACGGTCCCGAAGAGACCCATCGTGAACGCAACCGAGCCGCGGTCACGCTCCCCGCCAAGCACCCAGTCGACCTGACTGCGGCCCGCGATGCGCGGTTCCCAGGCATTGAAGTCGCCGATCGCCGTGTACCGAAAGCCGCCGAGCGCACCGGCCCGCCAGAGGAGGTCGCCGAACCTGAGCTGGGTCTCCGGTCCGATCATCATGCTCGTGTAGAGCGTGGTCGTCTGGTCGACGGGGCCGAAGGTCGTCGTTGCTGCCGACATGTTGTCGGTGAGCGCGCCGATCTCGGTCGTCGCAGCGAGGCCGATGACGCGGACCGACGACGGGTAGAGATGCATGGCCATCGTGTAGACGAAGCCGATCGGTTGTGGCGCGCCGAGCGCGCGGCCGGTGTAGTGATAGACGCTGTTCTGAGCGTTCCACGTGTCGACTGTAGAGAAGAGCGTCGCCTGGAGCGTGGGTTGGACGATCGCAGTGCCCATGTCGACCGCGAGCTTCGGGCTGTCGTCGAAGAGCGCTGTCGGCGGACGTTCCGCGCGGGCTAAAGGCGCGAGCAGCCCGAGCGCTAGGACAGCGCGTCTCGTGAACGTCGCGTAGGCGCTCATGAGGACCCCGCATCGCCGCGCTCGAGGGACGGGTCACGTTGGCACACGCTCGTGCCCGCTGTGGGCATTTGGAGGTCACAGACGTATGTGGCTGTGTACCCGCAACCCGTCGCGACGTAGGTCGAGTGATCGATGTACGTCAGCGTGATCTCGTTGGAAGGGCAGCCGAATTCGGCGCTTGCCCGTTGGAGCACAGCGCTCCGGTAGTCCGCGTCGGAGCCGTCTGACGCGATGGTCCCACACCCTGTCACGAGCACGAGTAGGCACGAGAAAATGGGTCGCATGACTCCAGCCTTCGCAACGAACATGCCGGGCATGCCTCACACCCCAATCGCCCTCATCCCCGGCTCGCTGAACATCGGCGACAGCCCGACCATCCACGCGATGGTCCAGACGTGCGCAACCCACGGGCGCCACGTCCTGACCTTCAAGACCTTCTCCATTCCGATGATGACGGCCTGCCCCACGAAGAACGCGAGCATCACACACCTTCGACCGCGTGCTTGCTCGCCACATATCGCGAGCAGCGGCGCTCGACCTTGCGAGCGACAACATTCGGGTGAACGTCGTTGCGCCTGGGCCGACGCTGACGGGGATGCTCGATCGTGTGACCGATGGTCATCCGGAGGTTCTCGCCAAGCGCGTCCCGATGGGCCGCGCCGGTACGCCGACCGAGGTCGCGCGCGCGATCGTGTGGATTGCGTCCGACGAGGCGTCGTTCGTGAACGGAACTGTTCTGCAAGTAAACGGTGGCATTAGCGCGACGTGATGTGCAAAGAGCGCGATCGCAAGACCCTGGTCTTCATTCGATGTGCCACGTCAAACCGCCATCGTACGTCTTGAACCACGTTCCGTCCCAAACGTTGTCGCCTCGCTTTATAGAGACGGTCACGTCACCGCACGTCGGGTTGTAGACGCGTGGAGCGGCCCAGAACTCGACCGAGCCTCGAATGTAGCCATTCGGCACGAGGGGAGCGGGCGTCCACTTCTTGCCGCGGTCGTCGGTCTTGAAGACGACGAGACCGCGTGCGGGGGCTTTTGCTGTGACGACGACGCACCAAACGGTACCGGCACCATTGAACGCGCAGGCTGGGTCGCCTTCTTCGGTCTTCGCGAGCTGCCCTGCGGGGCCCCACTTTGCTGGGTCGAAGCGTGCCACGACCGTGAATGGATCGATGTCGTCGAGGTCGGTTTGGGCGGTGACGCTCCGCGCGGGCGGCGGTGGTCGCGTGTCGGCGCTGGCGGGTGATGTTGGGTGAGCGCTCGCGCTCGGCGCCGGGGCGTGCTGCGACGTGCAAGCGGTCGCAGAGGTAAAGAGGACAAGCGCCAAGCTGCGCAAGTTACAGCCTGTGGAATGAGGGCATGCGAGAGAACGCTCCGCTGCGCTTTTGTATGCCGAGTCGCTTGTCTGAGGCTCGACGTGCTCGAGCTGCTCGAGCGACACCCATCGGCGATCGAGTCTCGACGTCCCATCGACATCGGGATCGGTTCCCTCTATTTCGGTGCAAAGACGAGGAGGCGCGCGGTCTGCTGATCCACGATGAAGATGGCGCCCTTCGAGTCGGCGACGGCGTTGCGCGCTCCTTCAGGGATGTGGGTCGTCTCCGCGACCGCAGGTACGCCACCGTCGCTGATCTCCACCGTGCTCAGACGTGATGCTCTTCCGGTTACGTACAACCGCTTCGTCGCCGCGACGTAGTCAATCCCGTAGACGCCAGCGCCGGTGTCGAGCTTCCCGAGCAGTGCGCCGTCATGAGCGCCGTCGTGGACCTCGAGGCCATTGTTGATGCAAGCAACGAAAACGAAATCCCGCGCGCTGTCGACGGCGATGCCCGCTGAACCGGCGACCATGTCATTGCATCCGAACGGCCACGACGTGAGGAGCGCGTGGGTCTTCACGTCGAAGGCAAACACACGGCTCTTGGTCGCGAGCTTCGTGTAGAAGCGGCCGTGAAGCGGGTCGAGGGCGCACTCTTCGGGAAGGCCACCGGCCTTGATGACGAGCTTCGTCTCGAGCTTGTCAGGCTTCGACGCGTCGAGGACGACGATCGAGTCCTCCCAAGGCGTCGTCACCCAAAGCTCCTTCGAGGCAGCGACGTAGGTGAGGACATCCGGCGCCGACGGAATGTGCAAGCACCACCCGCGCTGCAGCGTGGCTTCGTCCACGACACAGACTTCGCCTGCCGCCCGATTGCCGATGTAGACGACTCCGTCTCCAACCGCGGCTGCGTGCGGCCCCTCCATGTGTAATCCGCGACGCCCGCCGACCTCCGTCGTCTTGAAACCGCTGACCTCTGTGAACGTGCTCGTCGCAATCGTGAAGACGCCCACGCTCCCTGTGTCGAGCAGGGGTATCCACACCCGGCCGGCTGCGCCGTCATAGGTGATCAGCTCGAGGTTGACGGGCCCACGCGAGGAGGGAAGCGGATAACTCTTGGCGCCCCACTCCGCGTAACGCGCGACGGCCGCGGATGCGAGCGCGCTCGGCGACACGCTGGGCGCGGGTCGCGGCGTCTCGTGTGAGGCCTTGTTGCATGCCACCCCGAAGACGAGCAGTAAGCCCAAGCCTGCGGCTCGCCCTCCGCTTCCGACGAGGTCCATACTCATGGCAACATACCCGATGACAGGGATAGGCGTTTTCACGCAACACGCGCTGGCGGCGGGTCGATGGGACGGCATGAAGCTCGTTCTTGCGTTCGCCCTCCTCCTCGGTTGCGCCGAGACCACTCCGCTCGGTCCAGCGCCAATCCCGCTGCCCACGCCACCCGAACGCGCGCACTCGGTGGTATCGCACGAAAAACAGGACCCACCGCGCGCGACGATTCGGCTGCCGGACGCGGAGTACACGCTGCTCGAGGCGCACGACCTCGGTTCGCTCCACGAGTCAATGGGGCGCTTCATTCAGTTGCGGTACTCCGTCATCAACCTGGGACGAGCGCCGGCACCGCTACTCGATCCGCCGCGTATCGTGGATGCTTTGGATCGTCAGTTCAGCCGCTCGGATGTCGAATCGCGCCATCTGCCGGCGGGCGCGGCCGTTGTGCGTATCGAGGACGGGATGGAAGAAATGATGCCCAACGTGCGGCGAGAGTACTGGACCGTCATCGAAGTCCCGGCGGACGCGACCGAGCTTCGGTTCCTCGTAATGACGTTTGCTTTCGGTGGCCCGACGAAGTCGGTGGCTCTCGGGCTTTGAGGTCTTGTCTCCCACTTAGGCATTCTGACTGTTCAATGCCTCGATCCAGGCCACTTCAGTGCCCCAAATCACACCGCGTAGCGTTGTTCTTTACTGTGTAAATAACTGTGGACAGCGTGCGTGTCTTGTCGCAAATAGCGCGCATGCCGAAGTACGTGACGGTGGCGTTCGCCATGTCCAGCGTTCTCTTGTGCTTCTCGGCCTGCAGCGGCGGTTCCGGAGCACCCGGTGATGCCGGCGCCACCGCCGAAGCAGGTGAAGCGTGCGATCCCCACGGGACATCCGGAACCACCTACGTCGACTCGACAGCGGCGTGGGGTCTCGCGGGCGTCACGGGCAATCGCATCGCGAGCGCCGATCTCGACGGCGATGGTTACCCGGACTTGATCATCCACGCCATCGACTCGAACGAGCGCACCACGCTCGGCACGAACCAGCTCGTGTGGGTCTTGATGAACCGCCCGAATGGAAGCGGCGGGCGCATGTTCGTCGACGCCACGGTGGACAGCGGCCTCTTCCAAGTGCGCGGCGGGAGCACCACGCAGCTTCGCTCCTCGCAGCTCGCGAGCATCGGCGACGTCGACAACGATGGCGACCTCGACGTGTTCACCGGCACTTACGTCGACCCGACGAACCCGACCACCGACCCAGGCGATCGAAGCGAGATCATGCTCAACGATGGCACGGGGCACTTCACCCTCGCGCCCATCTCGGATCCGCATCCGCCGCTGACCGATCTCTGGCCGACGAGCGCCGCGACGATGGCCGACGTTGATCACGACGGCAAGCTCGATCTGTTCGTAGCGTTTTGGTACGCATATTACGGAGAGACGTACAACGGCGTCCAAGCGCAGCTCTATCACGGCGCGGGCGATGGGACGTTTGAGTCGATTACGAGCAAGGCGGGTCTCACCACGACGGCCAACGGCTTCGCGCAGGGAACGAGCACCCGGCCCGCTTACGGTGTGACGTCGTGCGACATCGATGGTGACGGCTATCCGGAGCTGATGGTCAGCGCGTACGGTCGTCAGTGGAATCAGCTTTACCAGAACGATGGCACGGGCAACTTCACCGACGTCGGCATGCCCAGCACGTTCGCGGCGGACGCGGATCTCCACTACGCCGACAACCAGTTCTTCCTCTGTTACTGCACGCTGCACGCGACCGAGGCGGACTGTGCTGGCGTCGCCGCGCCCGAAGTCGAGTGCCCCACGCCGGCCGATGCCGACTGGGCCCCGGGCGTCAGCGACCAACCGTGGCAGCTCGGCGGCAACAACTTCTCGACGTACTGCGGCGACCTCGACGGCGACGGCAACCTCGATCTCGTCAACGCGGAGATCCGGCACTGGTGGGCCGGCGAGTCCGCCGACCCTTCCCAGATCCTCAAGAACACATCGAGCGGTGGATCCATTTCGTTTCAGCGACTCGATGACGCCACAACGGGGCTCTTGTGGCCGCACGCGTCGGTGGATTGGGACGAGGGCGGCATCATGGTGTCAGGCGGCGACCTCGACAACGACGGCCGCGAGGACTTCATCATCGCCGCGAGCGATTACGACAACCAGTTCGGCCTCGTGTTTCACCAGAAGCCCGACGGCACCTTCGAGGAGGTCGGCGCTCAATGGGGCTTGCATCATCCTTGTATGAGCGGCCTCACGATCGCCGACTTCGATCGCGACGGCGACCTCGATGTGGTGGTGGGCTCGGGCACCGCGCGCACCTGCTCGTCGATTTGGAAGACCAACGAGGTGCACTTCTACGAGAACACCGGAGCGAAGGGCCAAGGATGGGTTCAGCTGCGCCTCGTAGGTGATGGCGCGACGACGAACACGAGCGCGTTCGGCGCGCGCGTGACACTCGCCGCCGGCGGGACGAACATCGTGAAAGAGCTTCAGGGCAGCCACGGCACGTTCGGAGAGCAGAACGACACGGTCCTCTCCTTCGGCGTTGGCGCTTGCACGAGCGTCGACTCGGTCACCGTACGCTGGCCGAATCAAGCGCTCAGCACGGACACGTACACGAGCCTCGCCGCGGGGAAGATGTACGACCTTCACATGGGCGACCCGGTGGCTCACCCGATCGCGTTCTGAGGACTTCAGCGAGGCATGGATGGATGGGATCGGGATCGATCATGTCCGCGGACCGATGCGATCCCCTAGCAGCTTGCGCGCGATCCCATGTAGCTCGGGTGCGATCCCCATGCAGCCTAGGTGCGATCCCCATGCAGCCTGGGTGCGATCCCCATGCAGCCTGGGTGCGATCCCCATGCAGCCTGGGTGCGATCCCCATGCAGCCTGGGTGCGATCCC
>Ga0302326_10016287_pt1 | contig 15573 bp, 12 predicted proteins | sample Palsa_T0_3_FD_202264 | JGI IMG/M metagenome (GOLD analysis project Ga0302326, IMG submission 202264) | Peat permafrost microbial communities from Stordalen Mire near Abisko, Sweden - Palsa_T0_3 | ecosystem: Environmental > Terrestrial > Soil > Palsa > Peat permafrost | place: Sweden: Abisko...
CCGTGACATTCCACCCTTTTATCCACCTGTACAACGATGGACTCGATCCGGACGCGCCCTTCGACGAGGACAACTGGGAGCTGTACCACGTGGCCGCGGACCCGGCCGAAGTAACCGATCTGGCCGGCGCCGAGCCTGACCGGCTGACGGCGATGATCGACCTCTGGTGGCAAGAGGCGGCCAAGTATCAGGTGCTACCGCTCGACAACCGGCTACTCGCCGCCCTGCTCGACCCGCGCCGGGCTCCAGACGACCGCGTCACGCAGGTGGTGTGGCCGTTTGGCGCCCCCATCCCGGAAAACCGGGTGTTGAGCGTACGCAACCGCCCGCATTCCGTGACGGCAACTGTCGTGATTCCGGCCCGAGGAGCTGACGGCGTCCTGACCGCCATGGGGACCGTCCTCGGCGGGTGGAGCTTTCATCTTCTCGACGGTCACCTACGTTACGTAAACAACTTCGTAGGGGCGGCGCGCCACGTCGTGTCGTCGCCCGTGCGTGTGCAGCCGGGAGCCCACACCCTCGCCTTCGAGTACCAGACCGAGGGCAACTTTCGGGGGCATGGACGCCTGCTCATCGACGGCGATCTCGTCGGTGACGGCGACATCGCCCAGGTCGCCTTTTCGCGTTACAACATCACCGGCGGAGGGCTCACCTGCGGATGGGAGCAAGGGCCGGCGGTGGGCGAGGGCTACCAGGCGCCGTTCCGCTTCACGGGCCACCTGGAGCGGGTGGTCCTCGCGGTCGAGGGCGCCGAGCACCGCGACGCCCAAGCGGAGTTCGACGCCATCATGTCGGAGCAGTAAAGCCCCAAACAAACCTTTACTTCAGCACCCTCTCGGACATGCGCATCAGCCGGGCCAGGTTGCCACCCATCACCTTGCGGACCTCCTCTTCAGGCAGTCCTTTGAGGTCGTCGACGAAGCTGATGGGGTCAGCCATCCCTTCGGGATGGGGGAAGTCCGAGCCGAACAGCACCTGATCTGCCCCTAGAAGGTTGACGAGCCCCACCGGGTCCTCCTCGTGGAACGGGTGCACGAATATGTTGCGCTTGAACACCTCGACGGGGTCCTCCTCGAACACTGTCGGCGCGCTGTGGTAGGCGTGCTCCATGTCGTCAAGGAGCGGCCGCACCCAGTTGCTGCCATTCTCGACGGGGGCGAACTTCAACGTGGGGAACCGGGTGCAGAGTCCGTGGCCGATGAGCGAGGCGATGGTGTCGATGATGGGACGACCCTGGTGCCCGACGATGGTCGCGAAGCCGGAAACGCCGGAGAACGGCAGCATCTCACCGCTGCGGACGCCCTCCCATTCATTGAGGTAGCGCTGGTAGCCGCTGTCCGAGGCGTGCATCCCTACCAGGATGTCCGCGGCCGCGACGCGCGCCCAGAACGGGTCGAACTCCGGCAACGCCGGCGACCGGGATCCCATGAACCCCGGCACGGGCGCGGGGCGGATGAGTACGACCCGGGCGCCGCGTTCGAGCACCCATTCGAGCTCCTCGATGGCCCGCTCCACGATGCAGAGGGTGATGACGGGCGTGGGAAAGATCCGGTCCTCGTAGTGGAACGTCCAGTGCTCGTGCATCCATTCGTTGAGGGCGTGGATGACCGCGTGGGTCGCCGGCGGGTCATCGCGCAACCGCTCCTCGAGCAAGCTGGCAAGCGTCGGCCACATGAGGGCCCGGTCGATGCCGAGCTCGGTCATCAACTCCAGGCGAGGCCCGGGATCCCGGAACGCCGGCAAGGCGCGGATCGGCTTGCCCATGATCTCGCGACGCGACTTTCCCTCCGGATTGCCGTGCTTGAAGTACTCCTCCTGGGCACCGGGAGCGGCCACCACCTCGAACGTCGGGTTGGGGATGTAGTCGCTGATGACGTTGCGCACGGCGATCTTGGTTCGGCCCGCCACTTGCACGTACTTGATCAATCCGGCGTACGCGGGAGGGAGGAACTTGGTGAACGCGTCCTCCGTCTCGTACATGTGGTTGTCGACGTCGAACACCGGATAGTCGAGCACGCGTGACGGCATGAGCCCAATGCTATCAGGGCGGTCAGCCGATGGAAAACGCCATTTTCGCCGGCGCCCACTAGGGTCGGTCGCCGTGAGAGCGATCGTGTGCAGGAAGTTCGGTGGGCCCGAAGTACTCGAGCTGGACGAGGTCGATGATCCCACCCCCGCCGAGGGCCAAGTGGTGATCGAAGTCAAGGCGTGCGCCATCAACTTTCCGGACCTGTTGATGTTGGCCGACCTCTACCAGTTCAAACCGGGCCTCCCGTTCATCCCCGGCGGCGAAGTGGCGGGGACGGTCCGAGCGGTCGGGCCGGGCGTCGAGGGAATCACGGCCGGCGACCGGGTCGCGGCGTCGGCCGGCACCGGCGGACTCGCCGAACGGGTGGTGGTGTTCGCCCGGACCGTGGTGCCGATCCCTGAGGGGCTTGACTTCTCCGAGGCGGCCGGCCTCCTCTACGCCTACGGCACCTCCCACTATGCGCTTCGCGACCGGGCGGCCCTGCAGTCCGGAGAGACCCTCCTCGTGCTCGGGGCGGCGGGAGCAGTGGGACTGGCCGCGGTCGAACTCGGCCACCTCATGGGGGCGCGAGTCATCGCCGCCGCGTCGAGTGACGAGAAGCTGGCGCTCTGCCGCCAGTACGGCGCCAGCAATACGATCAACTACAGCACCGAGGACCTCAAGACCCGGGCCCGCGAGCTCACCGATGGCGCGGGCGCGGACGTCGTCTACGACCCAATCGGCGGCCCCTATGCGGAGCCCGCCCTGCGCGCCACGGCCTGGAACGGGCGCTACCTAGTGATCGGATTCGCCGCCGGCGAGATCCCTCGGTTGCCGCTCAACCTCCCTCTCCTCCGCGGCTGCAGCGTGGTCGGGGTGTTCTGGGGTTCCTTCGTCCAGCGCCAGCCGGAGGACCACCGGCGCAACGTCGCAGAGCTGACCGGGTGGTGGCGTTCCGGCCAGCTGCGGCCTCACGTGTCGAGCACCTACCCGCTCGAGCAGGCCGCCGATGCCCTGCGCGAGCTGGCCGAACGCCGGGTGCTCGGCAAGGTGGTCGTCACCGTTTCCTGAAAAGGATCTCCTGGGTCAACACCGCGCCGAGCCGGCCCGAGCGATCATGGATCGATCCGGCATACAGGCCCCGCGCCCCACCGGCCTTGAGGGGCCACGAGTCGAGGAGCACCCACTCGTCAACGTGGATGGGATGGTGGAACCACACCGCATGGTCGAGAGTCGGCCCGCCACGGGGAGCCCCGGGCACGGTCCCGTCGGCGAATCCCGATCCGACATCTGAGAGATAGGTGAGAGCGCAGGCGTGGACGACGGGATCGTCGGGAAGAGATCCCACGACTCGGGCCCACATGCGGGCCGGCACCGGCCACTCGTCGGCGTCGTAGGGTCGGATCGGCGGGAAGGGCCGCACGCGCAGCATGGTGTCGAATGGTGACCGGGCCGCGCGCTCGGGTAGGTCCTCGGGTGGGGTCGATGCGATCTCCCGGTCACCGGCGAACTCCGGCCCGTCGGCCGATTGGTGGAACGACGCGGACATGCTGAAGATCACCTCACCCCGCTGGAGGGCAACCACATGACGGGCGGAAAAAGAGCGGCCGTCGCGGTCCCTCGCAACCTGCAGGATCACCGGATGTTCGGCGCGTCCAGGGCGGAGAAAGTAGCCGTGCAACGAATGGGGCAACCGGTCCTCGGGCACCGTGAGAGCAGCCGCCCGCAGGGCCTGCGCGGCGACCTGACCGCCGAACAGGGCCGGACGCTCGACGGCCCGGCTCTCGTTGTACCCGCGGTACAAGTTGGTATCGAGCTGCTCGATGTCGAGCAGTTCGACCATATTGGCCACAGCGTGGTCGGGCGCCACTAGCAGCGACCGCTCAGCTGTGCGGGAGATCCCGGAACGGGATGTCCCGATCAACGGACGGCTCCTTGGGCAGGCCCAGGACCCGCTCGCCAAGGATGTTGCGCATGACCTCGTTGGTCCCGCCGGCGATCCCCGCGGCCGGGGCGACCAGGACCATCTGGTTGGGCCTTTGGGCCTCATTGTCGCCTTCGGACCACGCAGTGGCGGCGGGACCGGCCAACCGGCAGGCCACGTCGGCGGCCCGGCGGTTGAGGAGAGCGCCGCTCAGCTTGGCGACGGACCCTTCCGGGCCAGGGACCCGACCGGCTGCCACGGCCCCCCTGATCCGCAGGCCCACCATGTCGAGCACCCAGTACCGGATGAGCAGGTCCGCCAGATCCTGACGGACGAGGGGGTCGTCGACGAGGCCACGGCGGTGCGCCAGCTCGAGATGGAGGGCGATGGGGGTGAGCGGTGAAGTCTTCTCGGTACTGCGGCCGGCGCCGATCGCGACCCGCTCGTTCATCAAGGTGGTCAGCGCCACCCGCCAGCCCTCGCCGGGCTCACCGAGGATCTGGTCCGCAGGTACGCGGACGCTGTCGAAGAAGACCTCGTTGAAGTTGGCGCTGCCATTCATCTGGCGCAGCGGGCGTATCGTCACTCCGGGCGCCCGCATGTCCATGACGAACATCGACAGACCCTTGTGCTTGGGTTGGTCGGGATCCGTCCGGGCCAGGACGATGCCGTACTGGCAGTAATGGGCACCCGAGGTCCAGACCTTCTGCCCGTTGAGGATCCACTCGTCCCCGTCGCGCACCGCCGTCGATCGCAGGCTGGCCACGTCCGAACCGGCCGCCGGCTCGGAGAAGAGCTGACACCAGACCTCCTCGCCGCGCGCCGCAGGACGGACGTACCGCTGCTTGTTCGCCTCGGACCCGTGGGCGAGCACCGTCGGGATGCACATGCCGAACCCGATCGTGTAGATCCCGTCCGGGATCACGAAGTCGGCCGCCTCCTCGTTGAAGATCGTCTGGTACCTGCTGGGCAGGCCCTGTCCTCCATATTCCTGCGGCCAGGTCAGGGCGGCCAGGCCGGCCTCGTAGAGAGCTGCCTGGTAGGCCCGCGCCGCCGCTAGAGCCTGGCCGGGGACCGGACCCCCGATGTCGGAGAGCTCGTCGTCAGCCGCCCTGCGCGAGGCGTGGTTGTCGAGGAACTCCCGGATCCGCGTCCGGAAGCCGTCCTCGTCGACAGCGGTGTTGTCGTGGTCGGTCGAAGTGACGGTCATTCGCTCTCCAGTTCCGGAGTGATCATCCGATCTTGGTCGGCCCAAGTTAGGGGGGACGCTACCGAAGGTTGACGCCGATATCACCTTTTGCCCGTTCGGGCCGATCGTTCCAGCCAGCCCATTCGTCGTTGTAGTTGACCACCTGCCCGTGTAGCGTCCCGCGACAACTTGGGAGGGAACTGGCAAGACCATGGCGACAGTGAAGTCGGCGGATAGGCCGCACGAGACCCATCACAAGCCAGGCCCGCACCCGGGCGGCGGCACCAACGCGGATCGATTGAACGACACTGTCCCGGACTGGCTGTCCAACCCCTCGTCGCCCCTGCATCTCGGGTCATTCGTCGCCCCAGGGTCGAAGCCCCGCACCAATCTGCGCGCCCTTCGTCCCGACGTGGTCCTCGGTCTCCAGCGAGTTGCCGGCAACCGGGCCGTGCAACGCTTCCTCTCGCCGTCAGCTACGCCTGTCCAGCGGTTCAGCATCACCCCGGCCGACTTCGACGCCAGCATCGGCAAGTCCACCACTGGCTTCCTGGGTATCGGCGCCTCGAGTTACGCCACCATTCGTAAGACCTTCAGCGACTATCTGAAAGCGCGCGACAGCGCCAAGCCGGACGTGCCCCGGCAGGTAAAGCTGCTCGAGCGGCTCGACGACCTCTGCACCCGCTGGATCAACGACCACCGGGGCGGGACGTCTGCGCAGGACAAGTCCCGCGTCTCGATCATCAAAAGCCTCGTGGACGAGATTACCCCTGAGCGCGCCGCGTTGTCGCGAAAGCTAGCTCAGGGCGTCTACCTGGAGAACGCGGCCGACAAGACCGGGGAGCACGGCCTCGAGGCGCTGACGGTAGAAGGCATGGGGGCGGCCAAGAAGGCACTCGGTAGGGGCAAAGGGGGCTTCGCACCCGGCCCGGAGGGACAAGCCCTGTCGGCGGCGAAGGGCTTGAGCCCAGCCGAACAGACCGCCATCGGGATCTACTCGGCCCAGGACTACATGTACATCAACCCGGCGACCGCCAACAGTCCCGGATGGATGGCGAGCCAGACCGACAAGTCCGATCCGACGGCCGCAGCCAACAAGTGGGACGAGCTCCACGCCACGCCCGAGGGGAAGAAGGCCCTCATGCAGGAAGGATCACTGCACGCCGGCGTCGCCATGCAAGGGCTGTCCAAGATGGACCCGTTCGTCGGAGACTGCTACCGCGGGGCGACCTACACCGAAGCCGACTTCCAAGAGAAGATCGGTGTCGGCAAGACGGTGACCTTCAACAGCCTTACCAGTTCGTCCAAGGCGATGCGCGTCGGGCTCGGCTGGGCGAGCAAGACCACCCCAGTCAAGAACATCGCGGTGTTCTCGATCTTCTCGAGCACCGGCGGACGCGACATCTCGCAGCTGTCCATGTACAAGAAGGAAGAGGAAGTCCTCATCCTGCCCGGATCGTCGTTCGTCGCCGTGTCCGTGACCGAAGTCGTCGACGGCCTGACCGGGTATCCCGAGGTGATAGAGAAGATGAAGGAATCCTCGGCCAAGAAGTGGTACATCGTGCACCTGAAGCCGGTCCCCAAGCAAGGGGCGGCGGCCCCGAAGGGAGCGGCGGCCCCCTAGACGGCTGCTGTGTTTTTTGTGATATTCGACATCTATGTGGTGGGCGAATATCACAATGAAGGAAGTGGCGGTGCCCCTTGGGGGTGAAATCTGCCGAGGTCGTTTCGCCGGCGCCTAGACCTGCCGTCGTTGGTCTGCAACAAAGGCGGCCGAGCCGGCGAGGAAACCCCCAACGTCGGCGGCTTTCTGCGCGGCCACCTCCCCGAACCACTTGGGTACATAGACCTGAGCGGCATTCCGATCGAGGGCGTCGAAGACGGCCGCGACCAGCTCGACGACTGGTATCGGTCTTACCGGAGCGTCGAGCACCGGGTCGTTGTCGGGAAGGGAGAACAGCTCGGTGTCGACCAGGCCCGGATACACCACCAGTACCTTGACGCCGGTCTCCCACAGGTCGACAGCCATAGCCTCGGAGAATGCGGTGAGGGCGGCTTTGGAAGCGTCGTAAGCGGACTCCCCCGGCGAGCTCAGGGTGGCAGCCACCGACGACACGTTGATGATGCGGCCTTCGCCCCGCTCGATCATCGCCGGCAACAGGGCGAGCGTCAGGCGAACCGGGCTCAGATAATTGATGTTCATAACCGATTCGACGGTGGCGGAGTCCAGTCGGGTGACGTGCCGGCGCTTGGGGATGCCTGCGTTGTTGACCAAGACATCGACCCCGCCCAACTCGTCGAGAGCTGCGGCCGCCAGCGCGTCGACGGCACCCGCGTCGGCCAAATCGGTCAACCACATCCTCGACTCCGGAGAATGGACCCGGCATCGCCCGAGCACCTCCGCCAGCCGGTCCTGGCGTCGGGCACACAGCCCGACCACCGCGCCGCGGCGGGCGAACTCCTCCGCCAGACCGGCGCCGATACCCGAGGATGCGCCGGTCACCAGCACCCGTCGGCCTACAAGATCGACCACGGCAACCGGACGATTCGTAGCGGTTTCATGCGTTGCGTATCATATTTCGCGCCATGGCCGATGCCTACGAGGACATCGACGTGAGCGTCAAGGACGACATCGCAGTACTCACGTTACGGCGACCCGAGGTCCGCAACGCTCTACGCCACCAGACGTTCGCGGAGATCGAGGACGCGGTGCTGGGTTGCACGGCGCGCGTGCTCATCATCACCGGCGAAGACCCCGCCTTCTGCTCCGGCGACGACGTCAGGGCCATCATGGGGTCGGGCGAGCCGCGGCCCCGCCTGCGCCGAACGCCCCGCCTTACTCCGGCGGCGGACGCGCTCCTCTACAGCGACATCCCGGTGATCGCCGCCGTCAACGGAGCTGCCGTCGGGTGGGGCATGGAATTGGCGCTGATGGCCGACTTCCGGGTCGCGTCGGAGCGAGCCCGCTTCGGGGAGCTGTTCGTCTTGCGAGGGCTCGTCAGCGACCCGGCCGGACTCGGCCGCCTCGCCCAACTCGTCGGGCGGGAGAAGGCCGCCGAGCTGCTCATGACGGGCGACATGATCGACGCGCCCGAAGCCCTCCGGATCGGCCTGGTCGGCCGACTGGTGCCCCACGATTCGTTGCTCGACGAGGCTCACACCCTGGCGGCGCGGATAGCAGGCAACCCGCCGCTGGCGGTTCAGGCCATCAAGGACGGGTTGCGCCGGGCCCTCGACCCGGACTGGGCGTCGCTCGGCCGGTGGGTAAGCGAGACGCTGGACCGTCTCTTCGATACCGACGACCACCGGGAAGGCGTGCGGTCCTTCCTCGAGAAGCGCGAGCCCAAGTTCCAGGGACGCTGATGAGCGGGGAAGTCCCGCTTTCAGATAGCGGACCATCGGTGGTGGCAGGATGAGGGGATGACGAGTGAGCGCTTGGAGGTCCAACGTACGATCGCAGCTGAGCCCGCCACGATCTTTCGGCTGCTGAGCGACCCGCAGGGTCATGTGGCGATCGACAGCTCCGGGATGCTGATGGACGCCACGGGCGAGCCCGTCACTGCGGTCGGCGACACCTTCGTCGTCCACATGGACCGCGAGGCGCTCAACGACTACCCGATGGGCCGCTACGACGTGACCGTCACCATCACCACGTTGGTCCCTGACCGCGAGATCGCCTGGACGATCCTCGGCCAGATCCGCCCGCAGATCGGCCACGTCTACGGCTACACGCTCGAGCCCGCCGAGGAAGGCACGCTCGTCACCTCCTACTACGACTGGTCGTCCATCGACCCGGTCTGGAAGGAAGCTGGGATCTTTCCGGTCCTCTCAGAAGGCGCGCTGCGCGCCACCCTCGGGATCCTGGCCCGCACGGTCGCACGAGGCGCCGCCGCAACACCATGAGTTCGGTGCCTGCCGCGGCCGACGTCGATCGCCTGTGGATCGGTCTGCCGTCACCGATCTCTGACCGCGTCGGGGCGGGTGGCCATCCCTGCCAAGGGCTGTGGTGGGCGCCTCGCGATTCGTCGCCACGGGTCGCGGTCATCGCCACCCATTACAACGTCGACTTCTCCGAGCACTACCTCGCCCCGTTCCTGGCGGCCAGGGGGCTCGGCTTCCTCGGGTGGAACACCCGCTTCCGCGGTGACGAGATCCACTTCCTCCTCGATCAGGCCCTCGTCGAGATCGGCGTCGGAGTTCGGTGGTTGCGCGATCACGCCGGCGTCGACCACGTGGTGTTGCTGGGCAACTCCGGGGGCGGCTCGCTCATGGCCGCCTACCAGTCAGAAGCGGTCGAGCCGGTCGTGCGGCCAGCCCCGGGAATGAGGCTGGCCGCCGGCTTGGACCAACTCGTAGCCGGCGACGCCTTCATCGCGCTGGCGGCGCACTCAGGCCGGCCCGAGGTGCTCACCGCGTGGATGGACCCGTCCGTCGTCGACGAGACCGACCCCATCACCGCGGCTCCAGACCTCGACCTCTGGAATCCGCACAACGGTCCTCCCTACACTCAGGAGTTCGTCACCCGGTATCGCCAGGCCCAGCGGGACCGCAACAACCGGATCACGGCCTGGGCCCAGGATCAGCTCACCCGCCTCGAAGGGACGCCGGCGGGCGACCGGCTCTTCACGGTGCCACGGGTGTGGGCCGATCCCCGCATGGTCGACCCCACCCTCGAGCCAACCCAGCGTGAGCCGAACAGTTGCTACGCCGGCGACCCCCACTGGGCCAACTACAGCGTCTGGGGTATCGGGACGTGCTGCACCCTTCGTAGCTGGCTTTCCATGTGGAGCCTCGAGACCTCCCAGTGCCAGGCCGCACCCCATCTGGCCAAGGTCACCGTGCCGTCGCTCGTCATCAACGCCGATGCCGACACCGGCGTGTTCCCAAGTGATGCCGAGGCTATTGCCGGCGCCTTGGCATCACCGGACAAGACCGTCATGTCGATGGCCGGCGAGCACTACTTTCGCCAGCCGGCCGGGGCCAGGGACGCCGTCGCCGACCGCATCGTTGATTGGATTGCCGAGCGGTTCAAGGTCTGACGCCGGCGGGGCCGGCGGGCCGCCATGACGAGCGGGGCGAGCCGGCGCGAGCCGGGGCCGGCGGCGGGGCCGGGCCGAGGCCGCCAGGACGGGCGGGGCGAGCCAGGGCGGGCCGGGGCGAGCCAGGGCGAGCCGGGGCCGCCAGGACCGACCGGGCCGGCGGGGCAGACCTGGCGTTTTGGTAGCAAACTCGTTTCTTGGTAGGGCGGGCGACCAATTCGGGTCGTGACCAATTCGGGTCTCCTACGCGACAAAGAAACGGGATTGCTACCAAGAACAGCCGAGGCTCTGCGGCCCGGCGGGCCGTGCCAGTCGACCGGGCAGGCCGGCTGCCGCCGGGCCAGACGTTCGGATCCATGCCACGCAACAGGTAGCTGCCAGATGGAGGCGCCGGCCCGCCGGTGGTGCCATGCTGTGGGTGTTCTTCCAATCGACGAGCCAGGCTTGGAGACAACGTGACCGAAGACCGAGCACCAGGTCCGCTGCGGGTGCACGTGGACCGCGACAAGTGCCAGGGGCACAACCGGTGCTACAGCCTGGCGCCCGAGTTGTTCGACGTCGACGACATGGGCGAGGCGTCCGAGCGAGGCGACGGCGCGGTGCCCCCCGAACTGGTGGACAAAGCCCGGCGGGCTGTCGCCAACTGTCCCGAGTACGCCATCTCGATCACAGAGGTCTCAGAGGTCTCAGAGGTCTCAGAGGTCACGGACAGCACGGAAATCGGAGCCACCCCATGACCACTCGCCACCCCCCGGTCACAGATTGGGCCACGGACTTCGATCACACCGACCCGACCTGGGTCGCCGACCCGTTCCCGATATGGGACGATCTGCGCAGCAGGTGCCCCGTCGCCCACAGCGACCGATACGGCGGCACCTGGCTACCAGTCCGCCATGACGACATCGCCGCGGTGGCTTACGACACCGAGCACTTCACCTCTCGTTCGGTCGTGGTGAGCGAGGTCCGGCCCGGACCCGAGGACCTGCCTGCACCGATCGGAATTGCGCCGCCCATCACCTCTGACCCACCGTTCCACGCCGTGGCGCGCCGGATGCTCCTCCCGGCGTTCGCACCGAAGCCCATCGCCGCCCTGGAACCATTTACCCGCGACCTGTGCCGTGAGCTGCTCGACGCCACCGCCGGCAAGTCCGAGTTCGATGCCGCCGTCGAGTACGCCCGGCACATCCCGCTGCGCGTCATCATCGGCATGCTCGGTTTCCCGCAGGAGGACGCCGACATCTTCCGCCACTTCATCCAACAGGTGCTCGAAGACGTGGACATGTCCGCGGAGGAGCGCCTGGCCCTGATCGCCGACGGCGAGATCGACGCCTATATGGACGCCCAGATCGCGGCGCACCGGGCCGAGCCGCGCGACGACCTCACCTCTTTCCTCGTCAGCGCCGAGCTCGACGGCCAGAAGCTGCTCCCCGAGCACATCCGCGGCACCATGGTCCTGCTCATGATCGCGGGCATCGACACCACCTGGTCTGCCATCGGTGCCGCGCTCTGGCACCTGGGCTCCCACCCCGACGACCGGCGCCGCCTGGCTGCCGAGCCGGTGTTGATGGACACCGCAGTCGAAGAGTTGCTCCGTGCCTACGCGCCCGTCACCATGGCCCGCCTGGTGGCCAAGGACTTCGACCTCGGGGGCCAATCCCTCCACGAGGGGGACTGGCTGCTGCTGCCGTTCCCGGCGGCCAATCGCGACCCCGAAGCCTTCGCAGACCCCGCTGAGGTGCACCTGGACCGGGCGGACAACCGGCACGCCGCGTTCGGTCTCGGCATCCATCGCTGCTTGGGTTCCAACCTGGCCCGCATGGAGCTCCGGGTGGCCCTCGAGGAGTGGATGGCGCGCTACCCCGAGTTCGAGGTGTCCGACTCCGCCGCCGTGACCTGGTCGAGCGGCCAGGTACGCGGTCCCCGGACCCTCCCGGTGCGGGTGGCCTGATCCACTTACCGGAAGAGCAGGGTCACCAGCTCGAACGGTCGCAGCGCCAACTCCACCGACTGTCCCTCGCTCGCCACCGTAGCAACCTGGCGCTCCAGCAGGTCGGTGCGGACCACCGATGCGAAGGGAAGGTTGAGCGTCACCCGGGCCGGACGGCGTGATCCCCACACCTCGCACAGCCGCACCACGATCCCCTCGGAGCGGTCGGCCCACTTGAGGGCCTCGACGTTGACACCGGGCCGGTCGATCGAGATCAGCTGACCGGACACGCCGGCGGCGCCCGCCACGATCGTCAGAGGAAGGTTAAAGGACTCGGCCTCGGCGATGACGCCCGCCTCCCTGACGTCACCGGGGTGCGGCAGCAGGGCATAGCCGAAGTGATGCACGCCCCGGTCAGCTTCCGGATCGGGGTAGCCCGGCCCCCGCAACAACGACAGGCGCATGACGTCGCCGCGGATGTCGTAGCCGTACTTGCAATCGTTGAGCAACGCCACCCCGTATCCCGCCTCGCCCAGGTCCGCCCACCGGTGGGCGCAGACCTCGAAGCGGGCCTCGTCCCAGCTGGTGTTGGTGACGGTCGGCCGCTCGACGTGACCGTGCTGGATCTCGAACGTCGCCCGAGACGACCGGATGGCCACCGGGAAGGCGACCTTCAAGAAACGGTGCCGCTCTTGCCAGTCCACCTCGGTGTGGAACTCGATCCGCCGCGACCCGGCAGCCAGCGACATGGTCTGGGTGATCGTCGAGTCACCGAAGCGGCGCACGAAGCGGACCCCGCATCGGCGCGGGTCCCGCTCGACGATCTCGATCGACTCCAGCTCAATCAAGTCGACGACTTGGTCGAGATACGAGCGGTCGACGTCCCAGGCGTCAAAGGCCTTCGGGTGGTCCTCGTGCAGCTGAAAGACGTTCCCGCGTTGACCTGCGGCCAGCACCTCGCGCCCGCACTCCTGATCCCACACCGAGGTGAGAAGTCCATCGGCGTCCCAAGTCACCCGGAGCCGGTCATTTTTCAATGAGGAGTCCGTGACCTCTACCGGGCCGAAGTCCGGAGCTGGGGCGCCGCCGTCGACGGAGGCCCAGCCGCAGGCCGGCACCGACACCACCGCCAGGCGACCGCCGAGCTCGACGACCTCGGTGCGATCGTGGGAACCGGGGTTGAAGGCGACCAAGCCGGACGGAGCACCAGCGAGCACCGTTTGGGCCTCGGTGATCACCCCCTCGGCGACCGCGGCCACCTCGGCGTGGTCCCGGGCGGTGTCCTGGTAGACCCAATGAATGCTGGAGCCGGGGATGATGTCGTGGAACTGTTGCAGTAGCAACAGCTTCCAGGCCCGGTCGAGCTCGTCGCGGCGGTCGAGACCGGCTGCCACCGACCACATCTCGGCCGCTCGCAGGGCCTCCTCGCCGCGCCGGTTGGCCCTCTTGACCTCGGCGAGGGTCGTCAACGTCGCCCGGTGCGCCTCGAGGTACAGCTCCCCCACCCACGTGGACAGGTCCGTGGCATCGGCGCGGACGCGGTCCAAGAACTCGGCCACCGTGCCGATCTCCACCCGCGGCAGCCCGACCAGGTCGGCCAGGCGACGGGCGGACTCGAGCATGGGGCCGGTCGGGCCGCCGCCTCCATCGCCGTACCCGTAGGGGTAGAGGCTGCGTTCGGATCGGCCGTGGTCCTGGTAGTTGTGCTGGCTCTGAGTGAGCTCGCGGACGGAGAAGTCCCCGTTGTAAGTGTTCGCCGGCGGGAAGTGGGCGAGGACCCGGCTGCCATCATGGCCTTCCCACCAGAAGGTGGAGTGCGGGAACACGTTGGTGTCGTTCCAGCTCATCTTCTGGGTGACGAGGGCGGTGACACCGGCTTGGTTGGCGATCTGGGGCAATGCCGCCGAGTACCCGAACACGTCGGGAATCCACAGCTCGTGGGTCTCGATCCCGAACTCATCCGCGAAGAACCGTTTGCCGTGCACCAGCTGACGGACCAGGGACTCTCCGGAGGGCAGGTTCGTGTCAGCCTCCACCCACATCCCGCCGACTGGCTCCCACCTGCCCGCCTGGACTTGGGCCTTTATCTGTTCGTACAGGGTGGGGTAGCCGTCTTTGATCCACTGGTACTGGAGGGCCTGGCTGCACGCGAAGCGATGCTCCGGATAGCGCTCCAACAGCCGCAGCTGGTTGGAGAAGGTACGGGCGCACTTTCGCTTCGTCTCGCGCACCGGCCACAACCACGCCGAGTCGATGTGGGCATGGCCCACCGCGGTGATGGTGTGTGCCGACGTGGAGCCCGACCCGAGCAACGGGGCCAGCTGGGCCCGGGCCGTGACCGCGCTGCCGGCCACGTCGGCGGGATCGACGGTGCGGCGCGCCACCTCCAGGATCACCTCGGATCGGTCGCGCGCGTCGCCGGCGAGCTGCTGCAGTACCCGAAGGTCGAAGTACAGCGCTTCGACCTCGCGGTCGACGGTGGCCAGGTCGGCTTGACCCAACACATACAGGGGGGCGCCGTCGTAGTCGGGCATGAGCAGCGGCCAGTCCGCCAGCTGCCAGGGTGGGATGGGATTGGCGGCTGCCTCCACGTACAACTCGACGGGCTCGCCGCCGTCCGCCTTACCCGTCACCAAGCACCCGCGGTGCTTGTGGTGCAGACCCTGGACCGGCCGGCCTTCGCGATCCCAGATCTGCCCTTCTGCCGTGAAGCCCACCATCTCGTCCCCCCCGAGGTGGACCACGGCGGCGACCTCATCGCCCGCCCAGTCATCGGGGATCGAAGCCCGCAGGCGGAACCAGGTGGTGTCCCATCGTCCGCCCCAACGCCCACCGACCGCGAACGGCTCGAATGGCCGCCCGAGCGCTTCGACCGCGGGGATGGGTTCGCCGTGCACATGGTGGGCGGCCACTTCCAAGGGGTGGCGCCGGCGATGAATGGCGGGATGTACCACCTCGCGTACGAACCGTCCGAGCTGATCGATCGGTTCGCTACCAGTAGTCACGGGCAGGAGCCTGCCATACGGACAGTCCTGTCCGGCGCCGGCATTGAGGGCGCCGGTTCGCACCCATCCGATATAAGTTGCATAATAGAACTAACCGCGCTAGGGTCGGTGTATGAGAGAACCCACCACCGAGCGCCGCCGGCGCACGAGGGTATTCGCCATCACCGCTCTCGGGGCGTTCATGGCGTCGCTCGACCTGTCGATCGTCAACATCGCCTTTCCCGCCCTGCAGCACTCCTTCTCCCACGATTCGAGGGCAGTCCTGGCGTGGGTGATCACCGCTTACACCATCGTGTTCGCTTCGCTGTTGGTCATCGCCGGCCGGACCGCCGACCGGATCGGGCGTCGCCGGGTGTTCTTCGCCGGCCTGGCCGTCTTCAGCCTGGGCTCGGGGCTGTGCGGGTTGGCCCCGACGGTGGCGCTGTTGATTGCCGGGCGGGTCATCCAGGGCGCCGGAGCGGCGGCGATGGTGCCGTCCTCG
>Ga0302326_10016288_pt1 | contig 15573 bp, 12 predicted proteins | sample Palsa_T0_3_FD_202264 | JGI IMG/M metagenome (GOLD analysis project Ga0302326, IMG submission 202264) | Peat permafrost microbial communities from Stordalen Mire near Abisko, Sweden - Palsa_T0_3 | ecosystem: Environmental > Terrestrial > Soil > Palsa > Peat permafrost | place: Sweden: Abisko...
ACGGACGCTGCCTCCGAGACGGGAGAGACCGCGGAGCGCGATGCACTTGCGGCACCGGCTTCGGACGGCACCGTCGCGGGCTTCGCGCTGCCCGACGGTGCGGGCGGCGCATCCGGCTGCCAGGCGGGCACCTACGCGGGCCAGTACACCGGCACCTTCCAGACGATCGTGCCGACGACGGGCCCCGTCACGATCGTTCTCACGAAGTCGACGGTGTCCGTCGGCGAGAACGATCTCGTCACGAACGGCGGAACCTGGGACACGACCTGGGGCCCCTCGGCGGGGGACGCGTCGCTGCCCGTCGAGGAGGGCCACGCGCAGCTCGTCGGGCAGCTCGATTGCACCGCCGACACGTTCACCGCCATGGGCGAGAACGCGTACTTCACCATCCTCGGCCAAGACGCCGGCACCTTCACGCTCAGCCTCACCGGGACGTACGACCCCGCGGCCGAAACGATCTCCGGGATGTTCACCTATATGTCGAGCGACGGCAGCGGCGGAGGCACCTGGCAGGTGACGCTCACCGAGGGCGGGACCTAGCTCAGGCCCTCGGCCTCGAGCGCGGCTTTCACCGACGGGCGCGCCATGAGGCGCTGGTAGTAGCCCGTCAGGCCGTCCGGCAGATCGCCCTTGGCGAAGCGTTGCCACGCGCGAAGCACGTAAAAGAGATAGCCGTCGGCGACGCTGAACTGCTTGCCGAAGAGGTACTCCTTGGAGCCGAGCGACTGCGCCGTGTACGCGAGCCGGGACGCGAGCTTCTCTTTCGCGGCGTGCTTGTATTCGTCGTTCACGTTCTGAGCCAGGAGCGGCGAGAGGCCCTTGTGCATCTCGGTCGCGACGAAGTTCAGCCACTCCTGCAGCCGAACGCGGTCGAACGTTCCAGGCGGCGGCGCCAGGCCGGCCTCGGGCTTCAGGTCGGCGATGTACTGCACGATCGCCACGCCCTCGGTGAGCACCTGCCCGTCGGGGAGGCCGAGCGCCGGGATGTATCCCTTGGGATTCACCTTCAGAAACGAGGTGCCATCGGCGAGCTTTTTGCCCAGCTTGAAGTCGACCTTCTCGAGCGAGAACGAAAGGCCCGTCTCGCGCAGCGCGATGTGCGGGGAAATCGAGCATCCACCGGGCGTGTAGTAGAGCTTGAGCATTGGTTCCCTCCCGTTCTCTCTACCACGACTCGGCGTGGACGAGGGACGGCCGGCCTGCGCGCAGACGCGCCTACCAAGCCACGCTGGCCGGCAGCAAGGCCACGCCCGCCAGCGCCACGATGAGCACCGCGAAGAGCGCGAAGACGCGGCGGTCGCCCTTGGTCTCGGGGTCGGCGTGAAAGAGCGTGAATACGGCGAAGGCGCCGACGAGCGCGGGCATCCACTGATGGGCGACGATCGCCGTGACCGCGGCGATCGCCGCGATACCCCCGCGCTCCTGCCGCGAGAGCGCCTTCATGCCGCGCGCGCCGTCGAGCTGCCAGACCGGGATCAAGTTGAACACGTTGATCCGCGCCGCCACCGAGGCCACGCTGAGCGCCACCGCGGAACCCGCGAGCAGGCCGTAGGCCGCGGCGGCGCACGCGGCGACCAGGCCCCAGAGCGGCCCTGCGAGGCCCGTGCGCGCCTCTTCGTGCGCGTCGGTCGGGTATTGCTTCATGCGGACGAACGCGCCGAAGCCGGGCACGAACATCGGCGCGGACGCCTCGATCCCGTAGCGCCGGAGCGCCGCCACGTGGCCGACCTCGTGCACGTAAATGCAGGCGACGAGGCCGATCCCGAACCCCGCTCCCCTGCCGCTCATCCAGTTCGCGTAGACGAGCATCGAGAGCAACGTCGGGATCTTCAGCAGCCCGAGCAGCAGCAGCTTGGCGTTGCCGAGAAGCAGCACCAGGATCGCCTTGGACTTGGCGAGCGCCACCCCCACGGCGGCGACGGCGGCGCCGACCTTGCCGCCCTTGCCCACCGGCTTGGGCCGCGCGGGCGAGGCCGGGCCGCGGCCGTCGATGGCGGCGCTCAGCGTCCGCATGCGCTCCGCGATCTGCGCGCGCTGCGTCGCGCCCGGGGGCAAGAGCTCGGTCGCGCGCCTCCACGCCGCGAGCGCCGCGGTGAGATCGCCCTTGGCCTGCGACGCCTCGGCCTCCGACGCCAGGCGCCGCAGCTCCGCCGCGTACACGAGACGCGAGCAGCCGGGGCACGCGAGCAGACCGTTGGCGAGCTCGGCGCCGCATTCGTCGCACACGCGAACCATCGCCTGTGACGTCACGGCGACGGCGAGACCCCCGCGCCGCGCCCCATGCGGAACGGCCCCTCGAACACGATGGGCACCCCTTTCGTGAGCTTCCACGCCTCCCAGAGACCAAAACCGACGATGAGCAATCCGAGCGGGGCATGCGTCGCCTCGAGAAACGGCGCTTCGAGCGCGATGCGCACGACCGTGTCGACGTGCGGCACATCGAACGCCCTCCAGATCTCCGGCAAGTAGCCCATCGTCGACGCCACGTAGGTCAGCGCCACCGCCAGGATCTGAAAGCGCGTCCCGCCCACGCCACCGGACGCCCTGCGGACCACCTTTGCGACGACGAACCCGATGCCGATGGTGACCAGAGCGATCTGGATACGGCTCGCCGCCACGAAGGCGGCGTACCCGACCCCGCACGCGAGCGCGACGCCCCCACCCTCGAATGCAGCCTTGGCCAGCGACGCGCTGGACGTCGCCTTGGCCACGGCGGCCTCGATCCCGTCGCGGCACGATCCGCACACCGCGCCATTCCGGAACTTCCAGTACTGGCCTTCGATCGGTCGCTTGCAGTTCGTGCAGGGCGCCGTGGTGGGCTGGCTCGGGCCGTACTCGGCGCGGTCGAAGTCGATGACGGTTCCAGGTTCCCCCATCGGCAGGCCTCCAGCAGGCGGGAGGGTAGCCGAGATCGCGAGGCCCGACCTGCGGCAGGTTCGCCCCCGCGTTTTCCTTTTGTCACCTGTCGGTCGCACAAGCGTGCGATCAGGGCTTGGTGACGGCCGCAGCGAAGAAGAAGCACCAAGAGCTCCCCCACTACGTGAACCGAGAGCTCTCGTGGCTCGAGTTCAACCGGCGCGTGCTCGACCAGGCCGCCGACCCCACGCGGCCGCTGCTCGAGCGGGTGAAGTTCGTGGCCATCTTCGGCTCGAACCTCGACGAGTTTTTCATGATTCGCGTCTCCGGGCTGCACGAGCAGCTCGACGATGGGTCGGCCGTCCAGGCGCCCGACCAGATGACGACCAAGGAGCAGCTGGCGGCCGTCCGGGTCGCCGTACAGGCCGAGGTGGGGCGCGCGGCCGACCTCCTGCTGCGCGAGCTCTTGCCCGAGCTCGGGCGACAGGGCATCCAGATCCAGACGTGGGCCTCGCTGTCCGAGCCGATGAAGCAGTGGGCTTCTCGGTACTTTCGCGAGTCGGTCTACCCGCTCCTCACGCCGCTCGCGGTCGATCCCGTCCACCCCTTCCCGTTTCTCTCCAATCTGTCGCTCTCGCTCGCCGTCGAGGCCACCGACCCGGTCACCGGCGAGCGCCGGTTCGCACGCATCAAGGTGCCCGAGAGCTTGCCCCGGTTCGTCACCCTTGGCGGCGCCGACGGCCGAGCGGTCCACCTCTTGCCGCTCGAGGAGCTCATCGCCCACTCGCTGGACGACCTCTTCCCCGGAATCGTCGTCGACGACTGCCACTTCTTCCGTGTCACCCGGGACATGGACATCGACATTCTCGAAGAGGAGGCGGCCGATCTCATCTCCGTCATCGATCGCCAGCTGCGGCGCCGGCGCTTCGGGGCGGCCGTGCGCCTCGAGGTGGGCCCCGGCCTGCCCGAGCGCGTCCGCAAGCTGCTGCTCGACAAGCTCGAGCTCGAGGAAGACGACCTTTACGAGACCAAGGGCCTGCTCGGGCTCGCGGGCCTCTTCGGCCTCGCGGGGCTGCCGCGGCCGGAGCTCAAGGACCCGACCCTGGTGCCGAAGGCGACCGAGTGGTCCGGCCCGGACGACATCTTCGCGGCGATCGCCGAGGGCGACATCCTTTTGCACCATCCGTACGAGAGCTTCGGCACGGTGCTCGAGTTCTTGCGCGCGGCGGCGGATCACCCGGACGTGCTCGCGATCAAGATGACGCTCTACCGCGCGGGCTCCAACTCGGAGACCGCGGCGGCCCTCGTGCGCGCGGCGGAGCGGGGCAAGCAGGTCGCCGTGTCCGTGGAGCTCAAGGCGCGCTTCGACGAGGAGAACAACATCCTCTGGGCGCGCGCCCTCGAGCGCGCCGGCGCGCACGTGTTCTACGGCGCCGCGGGGCTCAAGACGCACGCCAAGGCGCTGCTCGTCGTGAAGCGCGAGGGCCACGGCCTGCGCCGCTACGTGCACCTGTCGACCGGCAACTACAACGCGAGCACGGCCAAGCTCTACACCGACACGGGCCTTCTCACGTGCGACCCCGACTTTGGCTCGGACGCCACGGAGCTCTTCAACGCGCTGTCCGGCTTCTCGCGAACGCCGGCGTACCGCAAGCTCGCCGTCGCTCCCACGAGCTTGCGCTCCACGCTGCTCGCCAAGATCGAGGCCCAGATCGGCCTCACCAAGGCGTCGAAGCCGGCCAAGATCTTCGCGAAGCTCAACGCCCTGGTCGACCCGCAGGTGATCGACACCCTGTACCGCGCCTCCGCGGCCGGCGTCGCCGTCGAGCTCGTGGTGCGCGGCGTCTGCTGCTTGCGCCCCGGGGTGCCGGGCCTCTCCGAGAACGTCCGCGTCCGGTCGCTCGTCGGCCGATTCCTGGAGCACGAGCGCGTGCTCGTCTTCGGCGTCGGCCCCGACGCCGAGTATTTCCTGTCGTCGGCCGACTGGATGCCGAGAAACCTCGACCGCCGCGTCGAGCTCCTCTTCCCCGTGCTGAGCGAAGCGATCCGCGAGCGGCTGCGGCGCGAGGTCATCGAGCCGATCGAGCGCGACAACTGCCGCGTCTACGAGATGCACGCCGACGGCACGTACGCGAGGCGGCAACCGCCGAGCGGCGCCACGGCCGTGGATGCGCAGGTGCTCAATCTGCCGCAGCCCGCCACCGCGGTCTAAGAGCGGAACAAAAGACCCTGGACGCCGACATGTCCGGCGCCGTATGTGGTGGTGGCCCAACGCCCTCGCGGCGCGCCTCGTAACCCCCCAGGAGGAATCGACTATGAAGACGACTGGACTCCCCTACGTCCTGGGCGCGGCCAGCGCGTTCGTGCTCGCCGGCAGGGCTCCGAAGGACCGCAAGGACCGCCCGGTCCGGCGGCAGACAGCGACGCTTCGACGTTGCCGCCCATCAGCGGCGTCACGCTGGGCACCGTTCCCCCGAACACCGTCACGATGCTCATCGTCGGGAACGCCAAGGGCAGCGGCGACGGAACGACCGGCCCCACGTCATTCCCCCTCATCGGATTTGGCCTGACCGGCACGGTGCCCATCGGCAGCGGCACCAAGGGCGAGAGCGCCAGTGGAACCGCGACGATCACGATCGGCGCAACCTTCTCCACCGACGCGGCGACGGCCAGCCGCTTCGCCGTCCTCGCCGACGGCAGCGGCGCCGGAGTCGCCTCGACCACCGACCCGGCGGTGGACCTGCCGTTCGACCTGCCTGCCGAGAGCGTTCTCGAGATGCTCACGACCGGCCGGCACCTCTCGCAGGTGCTCGTGCAAGTGTTCGACAGTAGCGACACCCTGGATGCAACGTACCGCATCGTCGATGCGCAGCCGGCCGTCTTCACTGTCACGGGCCTCGCGGCCGACATTCAGTTTTCTGCGAGTGAGATCGAGGTCCAGTTTCCGGCCAGCGGCGATGCGGGCACCGACGACGCCGAGCCCGATGCGGACGACGGCGGTTCGAGCGGCACCGTCACGGTCGGGTACAATATCGGGCAGAACAGCCCCAACTGATGAAGCGATTCGAATGGATCCTCGCGGCCTTGCCGCTGGTCGGGTGCAGCTCGACCAGCTCGCCCGCGCCTGGGAATCTGCCCGATACCGGCGTGGGCAGCAGCAGCGGGGCCACAGGGGGCAGCTCCGGAGCGGGAGCCGCCTCGTGCACCGGCAGCCCCGTCGTCTGGCAGGACGACGGCACGATGCACTGCGCCTCGAGCGCCGTGGCGATCTTTGGCTCGGACACGATCTCGAACCCGCTCGACGGCGGCCCCGAGACCATGCTTACGCTGGAGCTGGTGGCCACGCAGGACAACACCTCCTACGGGTTCACGTTCATCGTCGACACGTCGGCACCCACCATCAACGGCACGTACAGCTGCACCCCGGTGGGCGCGTCCGTCGCCGAGCTCACGTACAACGAGATCGGGGTGTTCAGCACGAGCGTCGTCAGCTGCTCCATCACCGTGACCGTGACGCCGACCGACGGCGGCCACGCCGTCGCGACGGGCACGTTCTCCGCGCAGCTGGCCGTCACCGACGGCGGGACGAAGACGCTCTCCAACGGCACCTTCGATCTGCCCGTGACGTACGAGTCGCAGTGACCGCGCGCTGACCGAGCCCATGTCGGCGCCCATGTCGACCAACGTACGGGCGAGGGAGCAAGCGCATCGCGACGGTTCACAGGGCCCTCGACGTGACGATACGATCGAGCCGTCATGGCCGTACCGGGTGGATCTCCGCCGCACGCCGCGCCCCCCGCGGCCACGGTGACGATGGAGTTCGAGCGGCCTGTCGACCAGGTGCGCGCGCTGTTCTTCGACGTCGACCTGGCCGTTCGATCCAAGATCCATCGGGGCGTCCGCCTGCGATGGCTGCCGCGCCTGCCCAACGGCGAGCGCCACTTGAAGCAACAGACGCGCGTCGTCGACTGGATGCAGGAAGACGAAGTGGCGATCGACGAGGGGCCCGGCGGCACGTGGGTCAAGCGCTTCGTCGACGGGCCGAGCCTCGGCTCGAGCTTCGTCGCCGCCTTCGAGGCGGGAGGTCCCGCGAGCACCCGCGTGGAGCTCACCGCCTTTTTGGGCCCCCGCGGCTTTGCCCAGGGCCTCGGCAAGCTGTCGCTGCTCGGCCTCGAAAAATCGATGAAGCGCGTGCTCGGCGAGTACAAGCGCGCGCTCGAAGGCTACGACCCGGAGCGCGCGCGCGATCGCGTGCTCGGCGTCGTCGCGCGGTGGACGGCCGCCAAGGCCGCGATCCAGGCCCTGGACCCGGCCGGGCGAAAGGCCGCGGCGGGCACCCTGATCGAGACCGCATGGTCCATCGCCGCGCTCGACGAAGAAGTGGACGACGCGGAGAAAGACGCGCTGCGCGCCGTCATCGGCGCCCTCTGGGACACCGGCTACAGCGAAGCGATGGAAGAGCGGATGACGCAAGCGGCCCTCGGCGTCGTGGGCAAACAGGGCGCTCAGGCGCGCTGCGAGGCTCTCGGGCAGAAGCTCAAGGCGATCGGGATGGTAGAGCACGGGATCGCCATCGCGGTGCTCGTGGCCGAGGTGAGCCACGGGCTCGATCCGGCCGAGCTCGTGGCGCTGCGACATCTGGCCGGGGCCGCCGGGGTCGAGGAAGCCGAGCTTCTCGCGCTCGTGCGCAAGACGGATGAGGAGCTCTTTGGGGTCGAGGACGGGGGAGCGATGTCGCGGTTCTTGTGAACCCCGACCTCGACCCCGAGGGCGCGCTACTCGATCACGCAATAGCTCGGGAACCCCGAGGGCAAGCCATTGGCGTACGGGTCGGGCTTGCCCTGGCCGAACGGGTGATCTTTGAAAAACTGCCACGCGACCGGGGCCAGGTTCGTCAAGCGCTCGTAGTCGACGTGGTCCCCCTGGTCGTTGCAGTCGATCACGATCGGCGCGCCCGCCGCCTCGGCGGCCGACTCGAAGGCCGTCGTCGATGTCGCGAGCAGATCGCAGTTGGTCGCCGTGAGGCTGGTGCAAGCACCCGCGTCACCGGGCGTGCCGTGCGCGCCGATGAGCGACGGCGCGTTCGACGGATCCTCCATCGCCGGCGGGTAGCCCACGCCGCCCGAGTACACGATGGTGCTCGCGAGATAGCCCGATCGCGCGTACCACATGTAGCCCGTCTGCAAGGCGCCCGCGCTGTAGCCGGCAGCGTGGATGTGCGTCGTGTCGATGTTCAGCTGCTCGATCGCGCACGCGATGATGAAGTCGGCGTAGTTGATGTCGCCCGTGTACCAGACGTCGTCGCCGGTATTGGTGCCGGTCGTCGACGTGCTGACGGCCGACGCCACGACGCCGCCGAGACCCGTGATCGTGGTGATGTTGCTGCCGAGGGCCGTCTCGGCCTCCGAGTACGTCGTCCCCGTGGCGTGCCAGTAGATGACGATCGGCCCGGTGGCAGTCGCCGCCTTGGAGCCGACCCAGAGGTTCCACGACATCGCCGTCCCGCTGAGCGTGAAGCTTTGCATGCCTGTCGTGAGCGTGGGGCACGTGGCCGCCGCGGTGGGCAGGTCCGGCGGCGTGTGGCCGCCGCTCGCCGTGACCCCGCTGCTCGATCCCGACCCGCCGCTCGATCCCGACGAATGCGACCCACTGCTCGACCCGGACGAGTGCGCGCCGCTGCTGCCGGCGCCGCTGCTCCCCGTGCCGCCGCTGCCGCCGCCGCCCGGGCCGCTGCTGCCCGTACCGCTGCTCGAGCCGTTGCCAGACCCGGAGTCGTCGTCCGAGATGCTGCTGCCCGGGCCGACAGAGCCACCCGGGTTCGCGCTCGACGAGCCGCAGGACACGAGCCACCCGAGCCCCACGAGGAATCCGCCCGCCGCCACCACGCGCAAGCCACCAAAGAAAATTCGACCCATGACAGCCCTCCCTTGAACCGCGGTCACGACAGACGTCGTCCGCAAGCAGCCGTCATCGTCATCTGCGCTCGCCCACCGGCCGTTGCAAGCCGTTTCCGTGGCCCAAGCGGCGAAATACGCTTGCGAATCCGGTGGGCGCGTTCGTTTGCAGCGAGGCTCTATCGCGCGAAGGCGGCGCGCGGCGGGACGGAGGCCACCCATCTCTTTCAACGGGCGGCCTCCCCTTCCCTGATTGTCACTCACCTCACGCCGTCGTCGTCACATGCCCGGTGACGCCCACGGCGGTGCCGCTCGCGGCCGGCGAACCCGGTCCGTTCGCGGCGCCACCGGTGGCCACCGGCTGCAACGGCGGCGCGACGGGCGCCGCGGCAGTCGCGGGCGGCGCGGCGACGATCGTGGTGACCGTCCCCTTCACCGCCTTCTTCTGCTTCCTTGACGACGTGGGGATCGGACGGCGCGGCGATCCGGCTGCTCGCCATTGCGTGAGAGCGGAAGGAAGAGCCCAACGCGATCCGGGGACCAGGCCTCGTAGAGCCTCTTCGGCCGTCACCAGGCGAACCCCGTGTGACAGGGTCGCGGACCTACGTGGCAACTCAAGCGCGCGCGGTCGGGCGGACTCCTTGAACGCGATCCTCGAGGGCTTTCGTGGCCGCCAATCCCCGGTGCTACCGTCGCCATCGGACGTGCCGATAACCAAGGGACGGTGGCGGGTGATTCGGTCGCGCATCCTCGTGATGCTCGCGGCCATCTTCGGCACCTCGTGCACGGCCGCGCGGACGCCGGTCCGGCCTGCACCGCCCCCGCGGGAAGCAGCGAACCTTGCACCGCTGCTGCTCGAAGCCCCTCTAGTCGTCGCGCTCCCACCCGCCACGGACGCCGGACTCGTATTCCCCGAGGTGGTCCGGCACGCGATTCGCCGGGGTGCGCCTCTCGATGGTCGCTCTGCGCTCGATGTCGTCGAAGGCAATCTGGTGCGGGTTGACCTCGCGACGGGCGCGATGGCGATCCTGAGGTCGCGGTTCGCGGTCCTCTCCCAATGTGTCGCGGTCCGCCTGGCAACGGATACGGTGCTCCTTTGCAGCACTGCAGGTGACTACGTGCCGACTCTGACCGCGGAGCAGCTGACGGGACCGTTTGTCGTGTCGCACGTGCTTGAGGAAAAGCCGCTCCTGGAGCAGGGGGGCCGATGGTTTTCGTCGGACGCGCGTTACTGGGTGAGCGACGACGGTGGCATCGTCGGCCGGGGGCTATTTTGCAGGCCTGGGCCCAACGCCACGGGCTCGCGCGGCATCGGAAACGGGCCAATCCCATTGTTCGCGTGCGCGCGTGCCGCGGACGGTACCTGGCGGCTGCAGGAGGTCGACGGAGGCTCGTACGATGTACCCCGGTTCCAAGCCGTTCGATGGGTGCCGCGCGGGGACGGCGCCGCCGTGCTGGTGGTAAACGCCATCGACGGGAGGGCTGACGCCTGGGGACTCGTCGATGGCACGACGGGCGAGCTGCATCGCTGGACCGTCGCCCCCGACGCCGACGTGCAGAGAGCGCTAGGGGTCGTGGGCGGCTGGGGCAGTTGCGCCAGCGAGATGTCCGAGACGTGCGTCGACCGAACCTGGTCGCTGACGACCACCGGGGGGCTTCTCGGTTGGATCCTCACGGGCGATGCGATGGGCCGCATCGAGATCTCCGCCGATGGGACCGCCCACCGATCCACGCAGCGGTTCGATCGGCTGCTCGCAGCAGGACCGGTCGCCCTTGCGCGGGCGAAGGACGCCCGGGTGCTGCAGACCTTGGACCATGGAGCGACGTGGAACGAGATCTCTTCTTTCCCACGAGAGGTTTGCGATGCTTGGCCGATCCCTTGGGGGACGCGCCTCGAGGCCGTTCCGTCGATCACCAGCCCGCAGGACCCCGGCCCCCTTTGCGACGTCCCCGGCAAGGGGTGCGTCAGGCCTGCCGTCGCCGCCGCGCCTCCGCCTCCGCCTCCGCCGTATACGGTCTGCTCGCCGGTCGGTTGCGAGCTGGGAGGGTGGCTACGCGTGGGATGGTCGATGCCCTGGCCCAACGGTGCTCGCTCGCCGTGACTGTGCTTCTTCAGGGCGCGAAAGGCGAAGAATGTGGGCGCTTCCGTTCAGGCTGCAATTTGACCCGCGTTGGCTCGATTGTCACGTCCCTCCGGGTTGAATAGCCTCCGGTCTCGATGGCATCGGGGCCCTTCGACGTGGGTCGTCAAGAACGAGTGCGACTGGGTCTCTTCACCGTCGTGGCTTGGGCTCTCGGAGCGTGCGGCTCACCGGCTTCGGGCGCAGAGAACCCCCCATCCCCGCAGACGGTGCGCGTCGATGGGTCTGTCCTCGACGCGGGCGCTCGCCCGATTGCGGACGCGACGACGGACGCCCCCTCTGCTCCAATGGGGGCGGACTCCTCCGACGAAAGCGACGCGCCGATGGACGCGACGTCGGCCGGCGAGGCGGCGAGCTGCACCCCCGCATCAAGCCCGGCAAGTTTCGCCGGCGCCGCTCAGAGTGCCGGCTTCTCGGGCTCTGACTCGGCCTACTATGCCCTTTACGACGATACTTGCCAAACGACTACGGACTGCGAAGAGGCGTGCGTGTCTGCCGGAGGCACCAGCGCCTCTTGTTCAGCTGCATCAATGTGCCCATCCGAGTCCGACGGACATGGAATGTGCGTTCCACCAAGCTATTGGCTCAACGTCGCTGGTGCGCTTTCACAATCCTCCTCAAGCGGGAGCCCCGGCGGGTAGGAAACGGTAGCGCCATCCGCGGAGCAAGAGGTCCGTTCAGCTCGCTCCGCCTGTCACACGGGGAACCCCGTGTGACAGGGTCGCGGACCTACGTGAGCGTCGAGGAGTTGGTCGTCGTGCCGTTGCCCAGTTGAGCGAAAGCGTTGTACCCCCAGCACTCGACCGTGCCGCCCGAGAGCAGCGCGCACGCAGCTTCGTCGCCCACGGAGATGGCGGTCACGCCGCTCAGGCCGGATACGGCCACGGGCGTCGTCGAGCAGGGACTTATGCTGCGGCAGCCGCCGTCGGCCCCCACGGCGATGCAGCAGAGGTCAGGGCCGGTCGTCGCGCCGTCGCCGAGGTAGCCGTCGGAGTTGTTCCCCCAGCACTCGACGGTACCGTTCGACAGGAGCGCGCAGGCAAACGCATCGCCCGTGGAGATGGCCGTGGCCCCGCTCAGGCCCGATACGGCCACCGGCGTCGATGAGTTGGTCGTCGTACCGTTGCCGAGTTGACCGAAGGCGTTGTAACCCCAGCACTGGGCCGTGCCCGCAGACAGAAGCGCGCATGCGAACTCGTCGCCCGTGGAGATGGCCGTCACGCCGCTCAAGCCGGAAACGGCCACGGGGGTCGACGAGCTGGTGGTCGTGCCGTTGCCGAGCTGACCGGCACCGTTGTCACCCCAGCACTCCACCGTGCCGCCCGACAGAAGCGCGCAGGCGGAAAACTCGTCCACGGAGATCGACGTCGCGCCACTCAGGCCGGAGACCGCCACGGGCGTCGAGGAACACGCCTGGATCGAGAAGCATGTGTCAGGCCCGGACGTCGTGCCGACGCCGAGTTGGCCCGCCTGGTTGTCCCCCCAGCACTGGACAGTGCCGTCCGAGAGCAGCGCGCAGGCCGATTGATAGCCCGCGGAAATGGCCTTCACGCCGCTCAGGCCCGAGACGGCCACGGGGGTCGCCGAATTGGTCGTCGACCCGTCGCCGAGCTGGCCGTCGCCGTTCTCCCCCCAGCACGCGATCGTGCCGCCTGAGAGCAGCGCGCAGGCCGAGGAGCTGTCGCCCATCGAAATGGCCGTCGCGCCGCTCAAGCCTGCGACGGCAACGGGCGTCGGTGAGCATGGATCACTTACGCATATGTCAGGGCCGGTGGTCGTGCCGTTGCCGAGTTCGCCGTATTCGTTGTCGCCCCAGCACTCGACGGTGCCGTCCGACAGCAGCGAGCACGCGGAGTTGCCGCCCGCGGTGATGGCAATCACGGAGCTGGGCGGGCCGCCGTCGCTTGACGAGGCACCGCCACCCGACGAGCTGAACGAACTCATGCTCGATGAGCCGCCGTCGCTCGACGAGGCGCTGCCGCTGGACGAGCTACCGCTCGACGAGGCGCTGCCGCTGGACGAGCTACCGCTGGACGATCCGTTGCTGGAGGATCCGCTCCCGCTCGACGAACCACTTGAGGCGCCCGCGTCCGAGCCGGCGTCGCTCGAAGGGCTGCTGCTCGATCCGGAGCTACCCGAGCCGCTAGTCGACCCGGAACCGTTGCTCCACCCCGATCCGCTCCCGCCGCTCGAAGACGCAAATGCATCGTTACCGCTCTCGCCATGGGGATTCGATCCGCTGGAGCAGCCCACCGAGAAGCCGACGGCCAGGCCAGCGAGCGCCGCGAGCCAGGTGAATGGCTTTCCCATGTCGTGAGCGCAGCGCAGAGGGCTACGGCTGTCAACCTGGGTGATCCCGAGAAACCATCGCCGCCAATTGTCGCGTGATTCGCCGGCAAACCGCAGGCTTGAAGAGACCGCGGGCAGTCTGGGCCCCTGATGCTCTCGGTGATACTCCAGTTCATCGCCGCGATGATCGCGTACGCGGTCAACGAGCGGATGGCAGGGCAGCTCGACTACCTGCGCGAGGAGGTCTGGTTCTCACAGAGGCCCTTGCGGCGGCAACCGGCAAGACCCGGATCGATTTGAGCGCCGAGCAGTGGCGCCGCCTGTGGCTCATGGCTCAAGGAGGCCAGCATGGGCGATGTGGATACCACGTCCGGCAAGGGGGCGCGCCGTGCCCGGTCGCCCGGGCCGCTGGGCGTGCACGAGTAACGCACCCTCGCCCCATCAATCCTCTGCCCACCGGAAGCTCCAGGGCTCCGCAAGGGCGATGTCTGCGCACCGGCTCGGAAGCCCGGGGTGGAACCGCGCGTCGATGGCCTTGCGGAGCGGATCGTTGAAATCCCCGGCGGCCAGCTCGCGGAATACCAGCAGGCGCGTCTTTTTCAGCTCGTCTAGGAGCGCGGCGCGGTGCGGCTCCTGCGACGGCATGAACCACGAGTCATACTGAAAGAAAAACGGTCCTATAGGCGAGTGCACCGTCCAGCCCCACGGCTGGATGCCGTTCGTGCCGATGAACGCGTAGCGCTCCTCGCCGACGCAGTCGAGGGCGCGATCGATCTGCTGGGCCGCGGTCTTCGCGGCCGACTCGCGGCTCTTCAGTCTTGCGAGCTGCGAGTCGAGGTCGGGCCGGTCATGGGAGGCGGTGGCGGCGACCAGCCCCAGAACGGCGGCCGCCGAGCCGAAAGCGACTGCAGCGCCAGGGGCGGTGCCGTCCGGGAGGAGCCACGTCACGAGGACGGCCATCGCGAACGGCACGGCGGGGACGTACTGGTGATTGTAGTAGCGTCCGCTCAACCCGATCGCGAACGAACAAAGGGACAGCGCCGCCGCCCAGCGGATCGTGATCGAGAGTGCTGATCGGCGCTCGGCCTGCTCGGCGACCACCGCCGAGAAGCCGGCTCCGGCGAGTGCGATGCACAGCCCCGGCGCGTAGCTCCAGAGATCGTCCCAGGGGCGGCCCCACTCGAGCGCTCTTTCGAGGAGGGAGCCCGTGTGGATAGGCGCATTCGAGAATGCGGCGTGGCCGAACATCTCGTGCAGGTACACTTGGACGTATCCTCCGAGCGCGCCGGTCACCAATAAGGCCGCGACGTCGAGCAGCCCGGCGAGCCCGAGCATGCCCGAGATCTCGGCGAGATCGCGCAGCGAGCGCGTATTGACGAGCCCCACCGCGATCGCAGAGAGCAGGAAGGGCTCCTTGGTCATGCACGCCGCCGCGACAGAGGCGCTCCCGGCGAGGAATCTCGCGCGCGTCAGTGGGGGGGATAAGTCCGGGCGTCGGCTGCAGACCCAGATCCAGGGCACAAGGACCGCCGCGCCGAAGGACTCGACCTGGATCTCCCCAGAGCGTACCGCCGTGTAGAGCGCCAGGGACACGCCCCCCAGGACGGCGAGGGCCGCCTTCGCGGCGAGGTCGTTGACGTCCCTTCTTTCGCGCAGGACGAGAAGGAGCGGCGTGACCGAGACCGCGGCGATGGCCGCGACCTGAACCCACGTGGCGAGCGCCCAGCTCCCCACCGTCTTGAAACTTAGAGCGAAGAGCAAAAAAATGAGCGGCGGCTTCGTTTCGAAGAGGCCGGAGTAGAGCGGAACGTGATTCAGGATTCCGCGGCCGACGGCCGCATAGATCGGGGTGTCGGCCGTGATCGGTCCGCGGGCCTCGTAGGCGAGGCGCGCCGCCAGGTCCCATGCCGCCCACGCCATTAGTGCCACGGTGGCGCAGGCGACAAGCGCGCGGTAAGGCTCTCCCTTGCACCACACCCATAGCGCCCGCAGAGGGCCTCCACTGGCGAGCCGACGGCTCCAAGTCGGCAGGAGCATGGGCGCGCGAAGGTAGGGGCTGCGCCTTCTCCCGTCGAGGGAAAAATCGCGCTTCGCGCGCGGTCCGCGCTCCCTTCCGGCGCCAGTTGTGAGGCTACCGCCCCATGAATTCCGTAGGCGCCGTTAAGCGGTGCTTGCAACACGCGCATGAACGGGCTCTGGCCTCGCGACACGAGCTAGCGTTTCCTATTCGCAGACGTCGTCACTTGTCCTTCCGGCTGTGGCATTCGGTTTCGTTCTCGGGAAGACTGATCCTCCCCCGTTCTCACGGACGGTCTGACTATGCCGCAAAACGATTCATTCGCATCTTCAATTCGAACTCGATCGGACTGACGTAGTCGAGATGCGAGTGCAGC
>Ga0302326_10016289_pt1 | contig 15573 bp, 15 predicted proteins | sample Palsa_T0_3_FD_202264 | JGI IMG/M metagenome (GOLD analysis project Ga0302326, IMG submission 202264) | Peat permafrost microbial communities from Stordalen Mire near Abisko, Sweden - Palsa_T0_3 | ecosystem: Environmental > Terrestrial > Soil > Palsa > Peat permafrost | place: Sweden: Abisko...
ATACGAATCGCTGGAAATCGCACGCGGTGGCTCCTCAGTCAAGGTAATCAGCTTGAGGACACGAAGTTACAAGCACTGATCTATCTTGTCCACAATGGGAGAGCGCGCCCGGCACAACGATATAAAAATCGAATAGGTTCGTTCCTTAGAATCCGGAGGGACTGTGGCGCCGTTCGTCCGGCGGCACACGCTCAGTCACGCCGTGAAGCGTGCGAACGAAGTTGGCGCTGACCACAAACAAATCGCTTGCGACCGGCTGCCAGTAAGTGATGGCGCACAGCATCGCAGGCACCTTCGATGGTTTGGGTAACTTCAGGATGAAGTGTTCTCCGTCCATCCAGTAATGAGCATCGACAAAGACCACCCCGCTTGCCGTCACGCTGCGAAGCGCCACCGTCCACGACCGGTGACGGGCTGCATCTGAAGAGGGGCGTACTTTGGCGCGCGGCGCCAAGACGGCGCGCGGCGGCAGATTCACCGGCGCGGCTTGAGAGCCCATCCGGAAGCTGTCACTGAACCGCTCGCCCTTGAGGCTGTCCACAACTTCCCGCAGTACGTCCGCCGTCAACCGCATGCCAAACCTCCACTAACCCGCATCAGCGGCATTTGCACGATGGCATGGATGCCAGCACGAGCGTCAGCCTACCCAAGAAAGGGCTGGAATCCTTCAAAACCGGCGACCGGAACATGTGCACAAGAATAGTGCAGCCCGAGGTCCCACCGAACGCAGCGCGCACAACTCCATCTGTATCTGGTGTTACGACAGGCATGTTCGGGAGTTCGCCGACATTTTCCGTATGCGCAAAAGAACCTCATTCCACCGGGCGGGCAGCACTTATTTGCTAAGCATCGTTCGTTCCACAAACCCAGTGTCCACTTCGCCGCGCTGGAACAACTGGTTATCCATGATCTGCAGCAGCAGCGGGATCGTCGTTTTAATTGGGGCAATGTGAAACTCAGTCAGGGCACGTCGCATTGTCGCAATCGCCTCGGCGCGGGTGGGGCGGTGCACGATCAGCTTTCCGATCATGCTGTCATAATTGGGGGGAATTCGATAACCCGCATACACGTGGGAATCGAGCCGCACGCCCGGGCCGCCCGGCAAACGCAGTTCCTGAATCAGCCCCGGACATGGCGAAAAATTCCGCTCGGGGTCCTCCGCATTGATCCGGCACTCGATGGCATGCCCCGAGCGGTGAACCTGGTCCTGCGAAAATCCCAGCTTCTGACCGGCGGCGATACGGATTTGCTGTTTGATCAAATCGATCCCGGTGACGGATTCGGTGACCGGATGCTCCACCTGAATTCGCGCATTGACTTCCAGAAGGTAATAGTTCTGATCTCCGTCAACGAGAAATTCGACCGTACCGGCGTTGGTATATCCCGCATTTTTGATCAGACGCACTGCTGACGCACACAACGCGTCGCGCACCTTCGGGCGAAGCTTGAAGCTGGGCGATTCTTCAACCAGCTTCTGATGCCGGCGTTGTAACGAACAGTCCCGCTCCCACAGGTGCACGGCATTGCCGTGATGGTCGGCCAAAATCTGCACTTCGACGTGCCGTCCGTATTCGACGTATTTTTCGATGTAGACGGTCGAATCTTTAAAGGCGTTTTCCGCCTCGGCCTGTGCCTGGCGCAGGCCGGCCTGAAGCGAGACGTCATTATGGGCGATGCGCATTCCGCGCCCGCCGCCTCCCGCCGCCGCTTTGATAATAACGGGGTAGCCGATCTCCCTGGCCACAGCCAGCGCAGTCTTGTCGTCGCTGACGGCTCCATCGCTGCCAGGAACCGTCGGCACTTTGGCCTTCTTCGCAATACGTTTGGCTTCGACTTTGTCTCCCAACGCCGCCATTGCCGCGACCGGCGGCCCGATGAACTCGATCTTGCAGCTTCGGCAGATTTCCGCGAAGTGGGCGTTCTCGGCCAGAAAACCATAACCGGGATGGATCGCCTGTACGTCGGCGATTTCCGCCGCGGCGATGATCCGATCGATTTTCAAGTAGCTTTCCGACGGGGGCGCTTCGCCGATGCAGATCGACTGATCGGCAAGCTTCAGATAAGCGGCATCCCTGTCGGCGACGGAATAGACCACCGCCGTCTGAATGCCCATTTCCCGGCATGCCCGGATGATGCGCAGGGCGATCTCGCCGCGGTTGGCTATGAGAATCTTGGAGAACATTACTTGGGTTTGACCAGGAAAAGCACCGTGCCGAACTCCACCGGCTGGCCGTCCTCGACGCAGACGCGGCTGATGGTTCCCCGCACCCCGGCCTGAAGATTGTTAAATACCTTCATCGCCTCGATGATGCAGACATCCGTCTGCTCGTCGACTTCACTTCCCACTTTCACGAACGGCTTCTCGCCCTGCTTGGGAGCCAGGTAAAACGTGCCGGGCATCGGACTGGTGATCTTGAGAAGGCCTGCTTCCTTCGATTCAACGGCCGGCTCGGCCCCCGGCGTCGGACTCGCGGATGCCGCCGCAGAAGGAGCTGGCGCGGGCGCTGCCACGTAGGAAATTCCGGCCGCGCCACGCTTGAGCGTAATGCGCTTATCCCCCTCGCGCAGCTCGATGGTGTTCAGGTCGTTGGTCGCCATCAGCTTTACCAGATTCTCCAGCAACGACACATCCATCGGGCTACCCGCTGCCGCGAGATTGGCTGGAGGCGTCGGTCTCTTCTTGGGACGTTTTTCACTCAAGGTGGCACCCTTCAAAGCTCCGGTCGAGCGACGAAAGCACTTCATTGCCGGAGTGTGTAATCAGAACGTCATCCTCGATGCGAACGCCCCCCTCGCCGGGAAGATATATCCCCGGCTCGACCGTGACGATCATGCCGGGGCGAAGCTCGTCCTCGCCGCCGTTCTTTCGCATGGTTGGAAGTTCGTGAATATCCCTGCCGATGCCATGGCCCAGCCCGTGACCGAACTGCTTGCCGAATCCCGCCTTTTCGATCACGTCGCGGGCAACCCGATCCACCTGGATCGTCGTCACGCCAGGCCGCAAAAACGCGATCGCCGCCTGCTGTGCTTCCAGAACCACGCTGTAGATTTTCTTCAGCCGCGCGCTGACTCGGCCGATCATCAGCGTGCGCGTCAGATCGCTGCAATAACCTTTGTAGAGCGCGCCCCAGTCGAAGAGCAGGGGGGCATCGCGCTGTACCAGCGTTTCACCCGGCCGATAGTGCGGCAGGGAGCTGCTCGCCCCCGCCGCGACAATCGCGGGGAAGCTACCGTCGGATGCGCCGCGCGAACGCAGTTCAAACACCAGCAGGCCTGCCAGATAGTTTTCCGAGAGCCCCACCTTGATTTCCCCGCGAATTGCCTCAAACGCCTCTTCCGCCACGCCCACCGACTTGCGAATCAGGTCAATTTCGTGATCGTCCTTCACCTTCCGGACGTTGGTCATTACGTCTTCCAGCGGCACCAGCTCAACGGGACTCGCTTCCTTGATTTCCTTTACCGCCCGATCCAGAGCATGAACCTGGCCAAAGGCTGTGAAATTGGCCTCGAAGCCGACGCGCATCACCGCGACCTCGACCAGCGCCTTGGCCAGCGCATCGGCCATCTTTCCGTCACGAATTCGCAGCTTCAGCCAGCCGGCTTCCTGCTCCGCCTGCTCCTGATAGCGGAAGTCGGTGACAAGGACGAAGTCCTTTTCGGTGATGACGCCGATCGAATCGTCGCCGGTGAAATTCGTCAGATACGCCAGGTCCGGCGGATGCGTCAAAAGCAGCGCGTCAAGCTTGAGCGCCTCCATGGCGTCGCGCACGCGCTTCTGACGCACCTTCAGATATGCCTTGGCCCGACTGACAACTTTTACAGCTTCCATCCCGAACTCTCGCCTTCCATCCGCTGGTCAAAAGAGCGCAAACGGTAATGGAATTCGCTGGCTCCTGTCAATTGACGCCGGAGTTCGCCACCGTACTCGCGATTATCGGACGCAGCCGGTCTTGGTTACTATGATGCTCCAATACGGTGTTTTTTCGATGCAACAAGCCAACCCACTGAAATTCCGACAAATTGCGGTGACGGTTTCGCTCCTGATTCTCGGCTTCGCCGCCGGATTCCGTCTATCCGTCAATCGCCACGGTACCATCCTCCATGGACCGCCACGAATCCCCGCGACCAACACAGCAGATCCCTCCACCGCAGCTTGCTGCCGGCTCCCCACCCGAATTTCCGCATCCACTTCGCCTACCACCGAAATAGCGTCCGCCCCCCCATCACAAAGTCGAATCCAGCGAGACATGGTCTGGATTCCCGGTGGCGAGTTTACCATGGGCAGCGACGCCCAAGACGCCGAGCCGCAGGAGCGGCCGGCCCATCGCGTCCGAATCAGTGGGTTCTGGATGGATCGCACCGACGTGACCAATGCCCAGTTCCGCCAATTCGTGGAAGCGACCGGCTACGTCACCACGGCCGAGCGCCCGCCCGACTGGGAAGAGATGAAGAAGCAACTTCCGCCGGGAACTCCAAAGCCGTCCGATGATCAGTTGGTGGCCGCATCGCTGGTCTTCGTCGCTCCAGATCACGAAGTTTCGCTGGATGACGTTTCGGCGTGGTGGCGATGGACGCCGGGCGCGAATTGGCGTCATCCGAATGGCCCGGGAAGTTCCATTCAGGGCGAGGACGATTACCCGGTCGTCCAAGTCAGTTGGGACGATGCCAGCAACTACGCGAAGTGGGCCGGTGCGCGGCTGCCAACCGAAGCCGAGTGGGAACTCGCCGCCCGCGGCGGCCTCGAAGGCAAGCGATACTTCTGGGGCGACGATGATCCGCTGACCCCGCGCCCCAGATGCAACATCTGGCAAGGGATCTTCCCGTATCACAACGACAAACCCAACGGCTATGCCGGCCCGACGCCCGTGAAAACCTTCCCGCCAAACGGCTACCGACTTTACGACATGGCCGGCAACGTCTGGCAGTGGTGCCAGGACTGGTATAACGCCACCGCCTATCGCTCCGAGACAGAAGCATCCGGAGCAAATCCGGTGATCGATCCTCACGGCCCCGACAAGTCTTTCGATCCGAGCGATCCCTACACCCCCAAGCGCGTGACCCGCGGCGGCTCGTTCCTCTGCAGCGCCGCCTACTGCGCCAGCTACCGCATCAGCGCCCGCCGCGGCACCAGCCCCGATACGAGCCTGTCGCACACCGGATTCCGGTGTGTGGTTTCGGGTCCCGCGCCGACGCCGGCGACGCAACCGAGCGGCGAATAATCCGCGCATCAGGTTCGAGGAACGCTGCGACGCGAGCCTTGAGACGCTACACTCTCCGTCACTCATGGGCCTGACGATCCATTACAGCTTGCGCTCGACCACCCGCTCTGGTGAAGAGGCCCGCGGGCTCGTCGAGCAGCTTCGTCAGCGCGCCCTGGAGCTTCCGTTCGAACGGGTCGGGGAGATAATCGATCTTTCCGGGGATGACTGCGACTTCGGAAAGGCGGTGGACGGCGGCCATCGCTGGCTGCTCGTTCAAGCCAGTCGATCGGTGGAACGTGGCGACCGAATATACAGTGTGCCACCGATTCGGCTCATCGCCTTTCCGACGCTGCCGGGGAAAGGCTCAGAATCCGCGAACTTTGGGCTCTGCCGGTATCCTCGCACAATCCCTGACCCCTCCGAGCGTGGGGCCAAGCAGATACGTACGGGAGTCTCCTCCGGCTGGTTCTGGAGCTCGTTCTGCAAAACGCAGTACGCCTCGAATCCTAGCGCCGGCTCCGTGGAAAACTTTCTGCGCTGCCACTTGTCCGTTGTTCGCCTGTTGGACTACGCCGCTGAACTGGACATCCTTCACGAGGTGCATGACGAGGGTGAGTACTGGGACCGCCGGGATGTGGAGGCGCTGGCAAAGACAGTCGGCCAATGGAACGCCATGATGGCTGGGTTTGTCGGCGGGATCAAAGACCTGTTGGGGGGGCACGACGTGCAGTCCGAAATCACGAAATTCCCGAACTTCGAGCATCTCGAAGCCGAAGGGCGGGCGGATGCAGCGGAAGATGGGGACGACTGAGAGGAAACGTGTCCGGCAAGGAAAAGCCCAATCTCTCGCCCCGCATCACTAATCGGCGGGCGCTGCATGATTTTTTCATTTCCGCCAAGATCGAGTGCGGGATCGTGCTGGTCGGCAGCGAAGTGAAATCGCTTCGGCTTGGGCGGGCACAGCTGAACGAGGCGTTCGCGCGGGTGGAGCATGGGGAACTGATTCTGCATGGCTGCCATATCGATCCCTACGAGAAATCCTCGATCGTGAATAATCATGAGCCGCTGCGCGATCGGAAACTGCTGGCGCATAAGCGCGAGATCAAGAAGCTGGTCGATGAAACCGCCGAGCGCGGCGTGACGCTGGTGCCGCTGTCGATCTATTTCAAGGATGGCCGGGCGAAACTGGAGTTGGGGGTCGGCCGGGGCAAGCGGCAGCACGACAAGCGCGAGACGATCAAAAAGAAAGAGATGGATCGGGAGGTTCGCCGGGCGATGACGCAACGGCAGTGATGACGCGGCGGGGGGGAGCGCCCTGTGTGCGGCGGACGCCTTCCAGGCTGAATCGCCATGGGCGTTCCCCGAACTTCGCAACCTTAACCAACACGGGAATGGATGCGAAGCACGACCGAGGCAAGGAAGCAAAACAGCAGGAGCCATCCAGTAAGAGAGAGCCGCGAAGTCGCCAAGGTGCGAAGCAAAATGCGAAGAAAGAGGGAATGCGGAATATCTTGCTGCGAAATGAGAGACTGCGTCATATGAAGACCTGTAGGGTCCGCTGGCGGGCGCCGAAGGGCCCTGCATTGCGGAGACGCATTTCACCCGCCTGCGGACCGTGGGACCGCGCGGTGCGAACGGACCGCGGAATCCGAAGGTCCGCAAAAGAGCCGACAATGCTCGTTGCGCCAACGACACGTCGTCTGCGCGGCTCTTTAGCAGACCCTACACAGCTGGCTCTCCGGATGCGAGGCACGCGCAAATCCGCTATTATGTTGGAGGACCAATATTTTGGATCGGTATCGATGAGGAACGCAATGAAATCGTCGGATGCAGAGGGTGAATCTCCGGTGGGCGATTCGCGCAGGGAGGTCGGGGAAGCCGGGGGGATGGACTTTGTTCGACGGATCGTCACCGACGATCTCAAGACCGGCAAGTGGGGCGGCCGGGTGGCGACGCGGTTTCCGCCGGAGCCCAACGGGTATCTGCACATCGGACATGCCAAGTCGATCTGTCTGAATTTCGGCATTGCCAGCGAATTCGCCGGAACCTGCAATCTCCGCTACGACGACACCAATCCGGCCAAGGAAGAGGACGAATACGTCCGCTCCATCGAGGAAGACGTTCGCTGGCTTGGCTTCAACTGGACGGGCAAATACTACGCCTCGGATTATTTCGACCAGATGTACGAGTGGGCCATGCAACTCGTGAAGGCCGGCAAGGCATACGTGGAAGATCTGACGGCCGATCAGATTCGTGAATATCGGGGCACTCTCACCACGCCGGGCAAGCCGAGCCCTTACCGGGACCGGCCGGTGGCGGACAACGTCGCGCTGTTCGAACGGATGCGCAAGGGTGAGTTTCCCGATGGATCAAAGGTGCTCCGCGCCAAGATCGACATGGCGTCGCCAAACCTCAACATGCGCGACCCGGTCATGTACCGGATCCTCCATCAGCCGCATCACAATACCGGCGACAAGTGGTGTATTTACCCGATGTACGACTGGGCGCACGGGCTGGAAGATTCCATCGAGCAGATCACGCATTCAATCTGCACATTGGAATTTGAAAACCATCGTCCGCTCTACGACTGGTTCATCGATCAACTAGGCATCTATCATCCTCAGCAGATCGAGTTCGCCCGTCTGAATCTGACCTATACGTTGCTGAGCAAGCGGAAGCTGCTGGAACTGGTGAAGAGCGGCACCGTCAGCGGCTGGGACGATCCGCGCATGCCGACGATCAGCGGCTTCCGCCGTCGCGGCTACACATCGGCGGCGATCCGCGCATTCTGCAAGCACATCGGCGTCAACAAATTCAACAGCACGGTCGAAATCGGCATGCTGGAAAATTTTCTGCGCGAGGATCTAAACGCGCGCGCACTGCGGGTGATGGGCGTGCTGCGCCCCCTGAAGCTGGTGATCGACAATTATCCGGAAGATCAGGTAGAGGAGCTGGACGCGGTCAACAATCCCGAGGATTCCGCCGCGGGCACACGCAAAGTCCCGTTCTCCCGCGTGCTGTACATCGAGGAGGAGGATTTCCGCGAAACCCCGCCGCCGAAGTTTTTCCGGCTCACGATCGGCAAGGAAGTGCGCCTCCGCTACGGCTATTTCGTGACGGCGACCAGCGTGGTGAAAGATCCCACCACCGGCGCGGTGATCGAAGTGCATTGCGCGTATGACCCCAAGACGCGCGGCGGCGATTCGCCGGACGGACGCAAGGTGAAGGGGACGATTCACTGGGTTTCCGCCGATCAAGCGATCGACACGGAAGTTCGGCTCTACGATCATCTATTCACCAAAGCCGATCCCGAGGATCTCGCCCCCGGCCAGGACTGGACCGTCAATCTCAATCCCAAGTCACTCGAAGTATTGCCCGCTGCAAAGCTGGAACCCAGCGTTCGATCCGCCGCGCCAGGCATGAGCTTCCAATTCGAGCGCATGGGCTACTTCTGCGTCGACAGAGACAGCACGCCGCAGCATCTGGTGTTCAACCGCTCAGTCTCATTGCGCGACTCCTGGGCGAAGATGGAAAAGGGGACGAAATAGCCTGCTGCGCGCGTTGCAATCGTGGTTTTTCGGTCATCCGGGTGATTGGACTTCGGCGAGCTCAGTCGAGTCGTGATTGGAACGTGGAGCGGACAGGCGCGGGGCACGCAGGCACGAAGGAAAAAAAGGAGGGTGATCGCTCTTTTCCTTCTACTCTGAACTGTCTACTGCTCTCCTTTCTCGTGCAGCGCGTGGCTAGCCCTTCGCGGAAGTTCGCGAAATGAGAGGCATCTGTCATTTCGCTTCACCGCGCCGCTGCCAGACAACGATCGACGAAGAGTCGCACTCGCTATACCGCCGGCGTATGCGACAGCACGGTTCGGGCCTTGGCTTGCAAAATAGCGATGAGGGTTGTGGCCGCGACCAGCGATTCGTATTCGGCACGCTCGTCAGGCGTCAGCAGCCCCTCATTGGCGCGATCAGCGAGATCGTCCATCTTCGCTTGTGCATCCGCGTCGGCCCGCAGGGCGATTAGACGACGGGCTGCCTCGGGGGACAAGGCTCGCCCAACCGGGTCGAGCAGGCGGTCGAGCAGATCAGTGCTGGTCGGCATCGCTATGTCTCCTCGTTTGCCGTCAGCCGCACCCGCACGCGGCCGGGCTCCACAGTTACGATTCCGCGCTGTTCCAAGACCGAAGAATAGAGCGCGATGACGCTGAGACAAGCCATCGCCTGGCGAGTGGCCGAGATGTCCACCAGCCGAATGATTCCGCGATGGGACTGCTTTTTAAGAAAAGCCAGAGTTCCGAAGTCCTTGTCCAGCGTGACGAGCACGCGATCCTGAACCGGAGCCATCGCAAGAATCTGCTCATCTCCTGGATCTTCCGCCCAGTCGCCAGCGTAGACCACATCGTGTCCGGCGTCGCGCAGAGGCGCCGCCGCCTTTCCCCAGACGCAGCTGTCTAAGAGCAGTTTCATCCGGCCTATGACTCAAGCTCCGCCAGGGCCGGCTCGACGCGTTCCTGTCCGACCACTCGCCGCGCGTACACCAGGCACGCTGCAATGTCGGCGCGCTCCATCCACGGGTATCCCTCCAGAATTGTGTCGGGTGAATCCCCGGCTGCGAGCATTCCCAGCACGTGCTCAACTGCCAGCCGTCTGCCGCGAATAATCGGTTTGCCTCCGAAAAATTTCGGGTTCACCGTGATCCTCGCGAGCAATTCCGTTTCTGTCATGCCGCACCTGTTTTGGCTCTAGATAACCCCTTGATCGATGCGCATTATATGACGTACGACGATCTCGTGTCAGTACCTCCCGTCCTCCGTCTTCCTTCGCGTCTTTCCTTCGCTACTTCGCGCCTTCGCGGCTCTTCATCCTATTATGGCTTGCCGCGCTGGCCTTTTCACGGCGCCGCTGCCAGACAACGGTCGATCCGCGCGAGGGTGGCGGATTTGCCCAGGAATTCGAGGCTTTCGAAGAGGGGGGGGCTGACGGTGTTGCCGGCGATGGCGACGCGAATCGGCTGGGCGACTTTGCCGAGGCCGAGTTTTTTTTCGTCGCAATAGACTTTCACGGCCACCTCGATCTGATCGTGAGTCCAATTGTTGATCGCCGCAAGAATCTGCCGAATGTCGTGCAGCGCGGTCAGGCCTTGCGCGTCGTTCTTCAGGAGCACTTTTTCGACCGCGTCGCGATCGAACTGGATCCGATCGTCCGGCAGGAACAAGAACCGCGTGAGATGATCGACCTCGCCGAGCGTATGGAAACCCTTCTTCATCGCGATCAGCTTTGCCAGCGATTGATTGTCGGCACGATTTAGTGGGGAATCCGGATTCACGGTTAGATAGTCGCGCATCGCGGCGACGAGTCGGTCGGGAGATGCCGCGGCGCAAGCCTCGGTGTTGAACGCCAGAAGCTTGTCCCGGGCGAACTTGGCGTTGCCGCGGTTGATTCCCTCCAGGGTGAAGTGGGAGATCATCTCGTCGATGCTCATCCGCTCGCGGTCGCCGCCGGGGCTCCAGCCGAGCAGGACGAGAAAATTCAGCAGGGCCTCAGGAAGATATCCCTTCTTGCGAAAATCGTGGACGAGAATCTCGGGTAGATCGGACTCTTGCAGGCCCATGACGCGCATCGCCGCCGACTGCTCGCCGAGGTCGAGTTGCTGCTGGGTGTCCTGGAGCCATTTCTCCAGACGATCCAATGCGATTCCCGAGCGCTCGGCCAGGGCCTGGGCGCCAAGTCCGGGGCGTTTGATCCACTGCTGGGCTGCGGCGCGAATCTTCTTGTCTCGATCGCGCTTCCCCATCTTGCTGCCATCCATGTTTTGAATGGTCGGGACATGGCCGTAGATGGGGCGGGCGTAGCCGAGCGCCTCCTGCAGGGCGATGTGATAGAACGTGTTTTTGACGTGTTCCTGGCCGCGGAGCACGTGCGTAATTCCCATCTCCGCATCGTCGACAACCACCGCGAAGTGATACGTCGGCATGCCATCCGCCTTGCGAATGACAAAATCCTGTACTTCATCGGCCGGGAACACGATCTGCTTGCCGAGCACTTCATCGCGGAAGCGGTATTCCTTCACCGGCATCGCAAAGCGGATGACCGGCTCGCGTTTTTCAGCCCGATAGCGCGCCATCTGCTCATCGGTGATTTCGCGGCGGCGATAGATGAACGATCGCTTGGCGGATGTTGCCGCCTTGCGCTCGGCGTCGATCTCCTCGCTGGTATCAAATGCCTCGTAGGCCAGGCCGCGCGCGATCAGATCGGTGATGAGATGGTTGTAGATCGCGAGCCGCCGGGATTGATGGACCAGCGTCGGATTGTCCCAATGCAAGCCCAGCCAGCGGAGGTCTTCCAACAGCTGATCGCACGCCTCGTCGGTGCTGCGCGCAAGGTCCGTGTCTTCGATGCGGAGGAGAAAGGTTCCACCGGAATGTCGTGCCAATAGCCAGTTAAACAGGGCTGTACGGGCCCCCCCGACATGGAGGTAACCGGTCGGCGACGGAGCAAAGCGGGTAATGATGCGGGACACCTTAATCTCTTCTCCTTCAGCTCTTCGAGACGAGCGGCTCCGCGGCTTGCAGGCCCAACTTCAGCCGGCGCTGCCTCATCCGGTAGGCAATCAGCCCGACGACGCCCCAGACGGCGTAAGCGAGCGTGCCGATGCCCAGTGTATAGCGATGCGCAACGACCAGCAGCAGGAGCCCGATGAGCACGACCAGCAGTCGTTCGATGGAGCGCCTGCCGCTGAGATAGCGGTTAACGAGGTGCGGATAGCGGATGGCGCTGACCATGAGCAGGCCGGTGCCGAGAACGATCAGTGGGAGAACCCAGATGCAAGCCTCGGAGATGCTCACGAGCACCGGATGATTGGCCGAGCGTTCCCACAGGTCCTGCTGCATCAGCACGAATGCCGCGACGGCGCCGGCCGCGCCGGGGCTGGGGAGTCCGAGGAAGCTGTAGTGATGCTGCTCGCCGTGCTCGTTGCTGACGTTGAAGCGGGCGAGGCGAATCAGTGCGCAAGCCACGTATAGCGCGCCGACCGCCCAGACGAGTCGCGCGACCATGGGCGATTCCAGATCGGTGTGATACCAGTGAAAAACCTGCAGCGAGAGAAATGCCGGAGCGGTGCCAAAGCTGACGGCGTCGGCAAGGCTGTCGAGTTGTCCGCCGAAGTCGGTTGTGTGGCGGGCGAATCGCGCCAAACGGCCGTCGACCGCGTCGAAAATCATGGCGGCAAAGATCAGATACGCAGCCGCGACAAAATTATGATGCACGAGAAAGAGCGTCCATTGGTCGTGCGTATTGCTTTGGGTGCGGGAATCGAGCGTCGAAACGTACATTGCCCCGAACCCGCAGATCGCGTTGCCGAGAGTGGCCAGACTGGGCAGCGAATAGACGGAGCGGATGTACGCGCGGCGTCCGCGCCGGCGAATCCGCAGGCGGCGCCGCTCCCGCGTCGCCTCATCGAGCGGCCTGCGCGGGCCGCGGAATCGCCTCATGCCGGGGTCTCCCGCGGAGCGATCGCCTCGAATTCCGCATCGTTCACCCGCTTCTCCATCGAGTGAATCGGGTTGCCCAGCCGCGCGATGACGTCGGCTCCGCCGCGCACCGGCTGGTCGATCTTCACCAATACTTCGGGATTGAGCCACATCGGGATTGTCAGCTCCGTGCGGCTTCCAAATTTGATCATGCCGATCCGCTGTCCCCGCCGCAGAAGCTCGCCTTTTTCAGCCGTGCAGATAATTCGCCGGGCGATCAGCCCCACGATCTGCTTCACGACCGCCACCGGCCTCCCGGTCGTCGGCTCCTCGAGGATGATCGTGTTCGATTCGTTCTCGTCCGACGCCTCGCTGTGCCGCATGGCATTGACGAATTTTCCCTTCTTATAGGTTGTGTCGCGCACCCGTGCATCACACGGACTGCGGTTGATGTGCACGTTGAAGACGGAAAGAAAGATACCAACACGCACCGCGGGGCAACCCAACAGCGGATCGCTGTCGATCGGCGTGATGTCGGAGACAACGCCGTCGGCGGGGCTGACCATCAGGTGTTCTTCAACCGGGATCGTGCGTTCCGGATCGCGGAAAAATGCGAAGAGCCACACCAGCACGAGCACGATCGGAATCGCCAGCGGCCAGAACTCCATCCCCAGCGCGACCGCAGTTCCCGCCAGAACAACCGAGCCAATCAACATTTCCCGCCACCCGTGGCGTGTCACTCGAAGCATACGCGCAAGCTAGACCCCGCGGGTAGGGTTGTCAACGCGTCAGCAATACCAGAAGCTGCGCGCAAATGATCGGCGTGAGCAGCGCGAGCGGCGCGACGGCGGCATAGGCGATCGAGGGAGCGTCCGATCCGGCGATTTCGTTGGCGAAGAGCAGCGCGGGCAGACTCGTCATCGCGCCGGCCAGCCAGCCCGTGAGCGTGATGAAGTTCATTTTGAAGCGGATCCGCGCGATCACCGCGATCAGTGTCACCGGCAACACGGTCACCACCGCTCCCAGCAGTATGAACGTTCCGCCGCCGTGCTCCCGCAGGCGCTGCAGGAAATGATCTCCCGATTGCAGGCCGATGCAGGCGAGAAAGACCGCCAGCCCAAAGTCGCGGAAAAGCTGGTTGGCGGCGACGGGCATGTACCAGACGACCTTCCCGATATTGCCCCATTGCGAGAGGATAATTGCGGCAAGCATCGGTCCGCCCGCCAGGCCGATGCGCACGCGGGTGTGCAGCCCCGGCACCCAGAGGGGCAGACTTCCGACAAGAACGCCCAGCACGATCCCCAGGAAAATCGGGATCAGCTGGGGGCGATTGAGAACCTCCGGCGAGTTGCCCAGCAGCCGTTCGACCGCGCGCATTCCCTGCTCGGGGCCGATGGCAGTCACGCTGTCACCGAATTGCAGCCGCATCGTCGCCGTCGGGAACAGCTCGATGCCGGCGCGATCGATCCGGGCGATGGTCACCCCCGCCTTTCGAATCACAGCCAGATCGCGCAGCGGGCGGCGCAACACATCCGTGCGCGTCACAATGAAGTCGGAGCGGCGCACGTCGCCGGTCGCGCTGACCAGATCGGCGGTGCTCGGCCGGCCCATCGCCTCCACGACCTCGATGATCGCAGCCCTGGTGCCCAGGGCTCGGAAGTGATCGCCAACCTGAATGAGGGTTTCTCCCGTGGGAACGCTCTGCGCGCCGCCGCGCAATATTCGACTGAAAAATACCCCGTTCGACCGCAGCAACGGATGATCCTTGAGCGCGATGCCGGCATGTTGCGGATTCGTGACTTCCAGGTCGAACGTTTCGATCGGCGGCCGCTTCGCCTGCTCGGCCGCCACCAGCGCGGCCGCTTCGTCCTTCATACGAATCCCGAACCATTTCCGCAGCGCCACGATGGTCAGGATCGGCCCGAGCATTCCGAACGGGTACGTGACGGTATACGCCAGCCCCGCTCGCGCGACCTCGGCGCGGGCGCGGTCCTGATCGTCCCGCAAAGTGTTTAAGATCGCCTCCTGCCCCGCTCCGAGTCCCGGCGTTGTTGTGAAAGCGCCGCTGTAGAGCCCCGTGGCCGAGGAGGCTCCCAGATGAAATCCACGTGCAAGCACGCCTGTGAACACGGCTCCCAGCACGACGACGATCAGCGACAGAACATTGAGACTCAGCCCCTCATCGCGCAGCGACGCGATGAACCCCGGCCCGACCTGCAACCCGATCGCATAGACGAAAATGACCAGAGCGAAATCGCGGAGGAAATCGAGAACCTCCGGCTTGATTCCCAGCCCGAGCTGGCCAAAGACAAGCGCAGAGAAAAGTACGCCGGATACGCCGAGCCGAATTCCGCGCACGCGCACGGCCCCCAGCGTCAGCCCGAGCGTGACCGCCAGCGACAACACTCCGAGATCCCACGCAATCGAGCTGCCGCCCGTTGCGTCCGCGAGCAAAGGCAAAGCGCACATCGTGCGGGGATTGTGCGTGGCAGCGCCGCGATTTCAACTGCGGAGAGAGGTATCAGATGGATCCTTCGTTGATGTTCTCTCGGTACAGAAGTGCAAATGCGGTGGCAAAGAGCGGGCCTCAGAGTGAACGGGCTGGCAGCGCGGAGGGCGGTCCGCGACGCCGCGAAGCAAGTCGACCAGCCCTTCCGCAGACAACGCGAATCGACTCACCGCGGGTAGAGGTCAGAGGAACAACGAGAACCCCGCAAAGGAAAATCTTCCGCCGCAGGATTGGAGTTTCGTGGCGGGTGCACGACCGTCGCTGCGCGCGCTAGGCTCCCCCCCTCTCCCGGTACTCCGGGAGAGGGCAGGGGTGAGGGTGATTTGGAGCGTAAGAAGTCGCTGATACGCCGAAGAGGATTCATTACGGATACGAGAGTCTTTGCACGTTCGAAA
>Ga0302326_10016291_pt1 | contig 15572 bp, 16 predicted proteins | sample Palsa_T0_3_FD_202264 | JGI IMG/M metagenome (GOLD analysis project Ga0302326, IMG submission 202264) | Peat permafrost microbial communities from Stordalen Mire near Abisko, Sweden - Palsa_T0_3 | ecosystem: Environmental > Terrestrial > Soil > Palsa > Peat permafrost | place: Sweden: Abisko...
TTACGGCAGCGGCGGCGGCTCCACGAACATCTGGTCCAGTGCTCAAGGCACGTCCAATTCCTACGGGGCTGCCCAGGCGTTTGGAACAAGTACATCCGGCTCGATGGCCACTGCCGGCGGGCAGGGACTTAGTGGTGCCGGCGGATTCGGTGGTGGCGGTAGCACATCGGCCATCACGACCTCCACTGCCGGAACAAGTTCATACGGCAGCGGCTACGCACAGGCGCAAACCTCGGGCTATGCCGGCGGCAACGTTTCGGGATACGGCGGTCGGACTCACTGAAGGCATAAAGCATAGACCTCGGAGCGCGTTCTCCGAGGTCTCTTCCTTATCTCAAATTCGGCCGTCCTTTCGAATGGCGGACTGGGCGCCGCGGCATCCAATTTCGGGACCACGGATCGCCTCCCGGATTACTGTAAGTAATAGAACCTATACAAGCATATTCAGTATTTTTCAGTATATAATAATAAGTACAAATACTTATGAAGTATAGATTCACCATTATACGCAAAAGCGATTCACTCTCCACTGTATTTCCTGTAGATGATCCGCACTGGGGATTTGGGGGATTCATGACGTTAGATGCGTACACGGAAGATCAATACGCCGAGCGCCTCGATCGCGTGCGACAGCGCTTTGTGTCGATCCTGGAAGGCAAGATCGAAGACGCTTATTCGGCTATTCCGATGCTTTCGGCTGCGACGCCGACCGCGGCGCTGACGGTAGACGCGGTCTACCGCTGCATGCACGACATCCACGGTGTCGGACCAACGGTCGGCTTTCCCGCTGCCGGGCGCGCGGCTCATGACGTCGAAGACGTTCTCCGATTGCCCCAGCAGGATAAGCGCGGGCTCACGGACGACGAGATTCTGGTTCTTAAAAAGAGTCTCCATGCCCTACGCGAGGCCGCATCGCGCGAATTGCAATCCTTACACTCAGCCCGAGAGCCACAATGACTCCGTATATGCGTGCTTCGATCGTTTTCGGCAGCGCCCTCGTGCTCCTGCCTGTAATAGTTCCTTTGCCAGGGCACACGCAAACATCAATCGTGCCAAATCCGCCACTGCCGCCGATTTCACATCGACCGCAGGGCGCGCAATCTGCTGCGATCGAGCCGCGTGCGCCGAACAAGACGCGTGCGCCGCAGCCAGTTGTGGTCCCCTCGAAAGTGACAGCACTCGCGCCAGCAACCGCAGCAGCGGCGCCGCAATCGAGTGGCCTCATCGCCGATGTCACGCTCGGCGATATCGGCTTCACAAACGGTTTGCGCTTTTCCAATCTGGGCGGGCGCCACGATATCTTCGTGCCGCTGCCGGAAGGCGATGGGCTGGCGGTAAGCGATCTCGTATTGGTCATTGACGACGTCAGCGCCCACGACGCCCGCCGCAATCTGGAAGTACAGGTCAATGATCGCACTGCGACCGCGATTGCGCTCGATGGCAATAGTCGCGGCCGCACAATTCGCGTGCCATTAGGCAACGCCGTACCGAAGGACGGCTATCTCAAACTGTCATTTCTCTATTCCGGTGCGGCTACGATAGATCGCTGTATCGACGTGCGCGCAGTGGGCGATACGCTGACTATCGATCCCGAGACCGGCGTCGACGTCTCTATCAGTCAAGCTGCTCTGCTTGGGGTTGCCACTACGGCCGCACTGATGCCGCGCGACGTCGCGGTTGTCCTTCCTCCCCGGCGTGCCGCGGCAAACGAGATTGCGACCGCCATCACGATCGCTCGTTCGCTTATTTCTAGCGGACGGCATGTTAAATTCTACCGCGGCTATGACATGTTGCCCGAGCTTTCCCAACGCGGTGCGGACGGGCGCTGGACGCGCGGCATTATTCTGGTTGGCCCGCTCGCCGAAGCCGTCGGTGTTCTCGACTCGCCGGTCGCCAAGATAGCCGGCGATCCTCGGTCGTTCGGCATGCTTGCAACCGGCCGGATCGGTGGCTTGCCTGTCCTGATAATCTCCGACACGGCTGTCATCAGCGCTGGCCGCTTGTTCGCCAGTCCTCTGCTGGCCGTCACGCGCGACGTTCCGTCGGCAACGGCTGGTGCGGCCACGCCGGCGGTCATGCCTACCGATCGGATAACCTTCGACCAACTCGCGGTGGCACCGGCCCAAGCCGAAGTATACGGACGGGCCGATCTCGTCGCAGTTATCGACACGCGTCGGCTGCCGAGTGGAACGCGTGCCACGCGGCTTTTGCTTGACCTCATCGTGGCGCCCGACGGCGCTGGCGAGAAGGCGGTCGTCAGCGTTTTCGTCAATGAGCGGCTGCTCGGCAGTACAGTTGCCGCAATCGGCGACGCAACGCATCTCGATCTAGCCTTGCCGGATAGTCTTGTCGGCACCAATGCCAATGTCAGGGCTGTGATTGAGCGCGACAGCGCCCAGGGCGACTGCCGGTTTGAGCCTCAGGGCTATCCAGCGCAATTGCTCGGTTCATCGTCACTGGTGCTTACCAGCACCGATGGCGTCGCGCATGATTTTTCCGATCTTTCGCCCCGCTTCGAGCACGGGCTCGAGCTTCTGCTTCCGGGGGCTGCCGCCGATCAGCCTGCTCTCGTGCTCGGATTGGTCGCCGAGGTGGTGAATCAACTTTCAGCAGACGTCACGCCACTGGCAGTCAATTTCACCGCCGCCGGCAGTGCACCGGCACCGGACGAGCCGTTCATCGCCGTGAGCGACATCCCGCCCGCGGGCGCCACGCCGCGCGTCAACTTCGATCGCGGCCGTGTGGCCGTGACCGATCGGACCGGCAAGACCCTGCTCGATCTCGGCGGCTTCGTCGGCGGAGCAGTCGCACAGATCGTAACGGCGGGTGATTATCCCGGTCTTTGGATCAAGCCGATGTCGGCCGACGGTTCGGCGCCGGTGCCGGCCGAGCTTCATCTCGATCACGGCGACGTCGCGTTTGTCGATGCCAGTGGCGTTGCGCTTGCGATGTCGACCGAGCGCGAGACCGTCGTCAAGATTTCCTATCCGGACCAAGTATCTTGGCTGACTGTCGCCGAACGCTTCCGGTCGTGGATCATCGGCGGACTCTGGCTGTTCGCGACGGCGGCTCTGCTGTTGACGCTGCAGCGCTTATTCCGCCGCCGGCCCGCCAGCGGGGCGGAATAGACCATGCCGCTGTCGCCGTCTGACCGCGCGCTTGGCGATCTGTTGGTCGGCCGACGCATTATCACCCTGTCGCAGCTCGACGAAGCGGTCGAGCTGGCGGAAAGATGGAACGTACGACTCGGCGACGCGCTCCTCTCGCGCAACTGGATTGATCCGCGGCTTTACTACGAGACTTTTGCGCAGCATTTCGATCTGCCATTCGTCGACTTAATGCGCGAGCCGCCGGATCGTGAATTGCTGGTGGCATCGGACGCTGAAGTCTATGCGACTCGCTTGATCATGCCGTGGCGGCACAGCGACGGTCGCCTCTTCATCGCCACCGCAGAGCCTGGACCCGAAACGGTGCTTTTCGCGCGTAACCGATGGGGCACTGCGATCGATTTCGTCGTGGCCTCAAAGTTTGATATCGTGGTCGCGGTCCAGACCGCTTTCGCCGACGCTTTGTCGCGCCGCGCTGTGTTCGAACTCGCAGAGTTCGATCCGCAAATGTCGGCACGCACGGTTTTGACCACGCCGCAGATGATCGTAGCTTATTTGTTCCTTAGCGTGATCTTGGCTGGGCTGGCGCTGGCTCCGCTCGATACCCTTATCGTGCTGAACATCGCAGTCAGCATCTATTATCTCGGCAACTTCGTCTTTAAGGGCGTCTTGGTTTCGCTCGGTGGCGGTCGTTCCGCTGACACCGACGAGATCATCGCGATCGAGGCCCGGGCGTTGCGCACGGAAGAACTGCCGGTATTTACCGTTCTCGTACCGATGTTCCGCGAGGCTGCGATGCTGCCGCGATTAGCGGATGCCTTACGCAATCTCGACTATCCACTCGGCAAACTCGACATCAAGATCGTACTCGAGGCAGGCGATTTCGAGACGATTAAGGCTGCGCGCCAACTCGGCCTCGAAGGTGTATTTGAGATTATCATCGTGCCTGCCTCGGAGCCGCAAACAAAGCCGAAGGCCTGCAATTTTGCGCTGCGCTTCGCGCGCGGAGAATACCTGGTCATCTACGACGCCGAGGATCGGCCTGAGCCTGACCAGCTGCGTAAAGTCGTGGCGACTTTCCGCCGCTCGCCGCCGAATACCGCCTGTCTGCAATGCCGACTCAGCTATTACAACGCGAGCGAGAACTGGCTCACGCGCATGTTCACGCTCGATTATGCGCTGTGGTTCGATCAGGTACTGCCCGGTCTTGAACGGCTTGGCATGCCGATTCCGCTCGGCGGCACGTCCAATCATTTCCGCACCGACATCCTGCGCGAGCTGCACGCATGGGATCCATTCAATGTCACTGAAGATGCCGATCTCGGCATCCGCATCGGTCAGAAGGGCTATCGCGTCGGCGTGGTCGATTCGACTACGTTCGAGGAGGCAAGCTGCCTTACCCGGCAATGGATCCGTCAACGGTCACGCTGGATCAAGGGCTACATGCAGACGTTGCTGGTCCATACCAGGCGGCCGCTGCATTTCTTGCGCACCGCCGGGCCACTCGGCTTTCTCGGTTTTGTCTTCTTCATCGGCGGTACGGTGCTTGCCGGACTGCTCAATCCGATCTTTTGGTTGTTCTACGTGATCTGGCTTGCCGCGACAGCCGCGAGCTTCGACCCGATTTTCCCGGAGTCGTTGCTGTTCCTGTGTCTGTTCAACCTGCTCGCCGGCAATGGCGCCTTTACCTATCTGATCATGCTGGCGCCGATTCGGCGGGGTTGGCTCGAACTCATTCCGTTCAGTTTCACGCTGTTCGGTTATTGGGTGTTGATCTCGATTGCTGCTTATAGGGGCCTCTGGCAGCTCATCCGCAATCCGTTCTTCTGGGAAAAGACGCAGCATGGTGTGTCGCGTCACGAGACAGCCGAGCTCTCCACGGCAGGTGGTGCGCCATGAAACGCACCATGACGCGCACACTCAGTGCGACGCCGATCGCATCCTTTGCGTTCGTGGTGATCTTGGCGCTTGCGGCTGGCGCAGTCGGTCACGGCCTCCTCACTGACGACGCATTGCGGTTGTGGGCAGGTGCCAGCACAGCAGCTGACGGTCAAGTCCCGATCGGCCGGATCGTGGCCGCGTATCCGACCTTGCCGTTCCTGAGTACCACGCTCGTCGCATGGCTCGCGCCAGCCGCCACGCCTGCGCCAGCGCTGGTGGCGGCAAGCCTATTCGCGCTACTTGTCGCCTTCTGCTTTCTCTCGTTTCGCAGAGCCGGTTTGCCGATGGCCGCTGCCGGCGTCTTCACCGTATTGGTGGCATTTCATCCGGCAATGTTACGGGCCGTCGTTGCCGGGCCCTCCGACATGTTCCTCGCCGTATTTCTGCTGATGCTGTGTCTTGCGCTTTTTAGCCTGCGGGCACGCAGTGGTACGTCGGAGGTGATGGGAGTTGGCCTTGCGCTCATGGCGCTTGCTTTCTCACACCCGATGGGTGCCGCGTTTGCCTTCGCGGCCATTCCGTTTCTGGCATTCGCTGTGCGTCCCCTGCTGGTCGAACGTTCTGCATTTAACGTCGTCATTGCGCTGACCTTCCCGGCTTTATTCGCGGTCGGCGCCTTCAGTTATGTGTCCTGGATCTTTCCGGGAGACGGCTGGAGCATCTTCGCGGCGCCAACCGAGAGCCTTTCGCTCTGGGCAGCGGCTGCCGCGCAAATGTTCGGCGATGATCTCGCCCGATTTCCGACGCTGTACGCGAGCTTGGCGATCACCGCTGCGCTCTTGGCCGGAGCGCCTATCGCCGTCGTCATGCTCGCGCTTGTTTATAGGCGGCAGCCGCTTGTTATTCCTGCCGTGATCTTCGCCGCCGTCGCGATCGCTGCGACGGCGATCAGCGTTTTGAGCGGGTTCTTCGGTGATCCCGCCGCGTTGGTGGTTGCTGCACCTGTATTGGCTGCGGCCATCGCTATTCGCGTACCACTCGCGCGTGAACGGCTCGGGCTGTCCATGGCGTTGCTTATGTTCGGATGGCTCGGCGGCATCGTCGGTCTCACATTCGTGGATCCGATTACCGTGAATCATTTTCGTGCCGCTTTCGGACACGGCGAGAGCGAACGGCTCGATGCATTGACCGTCGGCGGGGCTGCTGTTGGACGCGACGGCGTGCTGGTGGATGTCGATAACGCTCCGGTTTTCGTCTTGGGACGTGGGCGTGCGCGTGGAATTCTTGGACCGCAAAGCGAGCCATTCGCGCTCGCCATGCTGTTCGACCGTATCGACACGCCGTTCGTCGCGGTGCCGGATCCGCAGAGCAATACCGGGGCGAATGATCGCCTCAACAAAGCCTTTCCGTCCCTGTTCCGCGAAGGTGCTCCTGGTTATCGCGTTATATACCAAAACAATACTTGGAGACTGTTTGGAAAAACAGATAAGACGAAAGTTTTTAAGAATTAATACTTTGAATGTATAGTAATAATTCGAGATCATGTGAGTAAAAAGGCGTATGTCTCAATGCGGATACTTGTTATTGACGATTCGGAGGACTCCCGCGATCTCACCGAGGGCGCTCTTTTGTCGGCCGGCTACACCGACATCATTGCCGCAAGTTCGGGGTGGGAAGCACTGAAGATTCTCGATGTTGGTGGCGCGACCGAGGACAGGTCTACCGTCGACGTCGCACTGCTTGATATCATGATGCCTGAAATGGACGGCGTCGAAGCCTGCGCGCGCATCCGCAATGATCCGCGCTATGCTGACTTACCCATCATTATGGTGACGGCGCTCAGCGACATGGACTCGCTGGCGAATGCCTTCGTCGCGGGCGCGACGGATTACGTTACCAAGCCGGTCAGCCGCATCGAGTTGGTCGCGCGCGTGCGCGCCGCGCTGAAGCTCAAGCAGGAGCTCGACCGCCGCCAAGCACGCGAGCAGGAACTGCTATCCTTTCTGTCGAGCTGGGGTGACCGGCGGTCTGGTCTGTGGGTGGACGAGACGACAGGACTTTTTGTCGGTGAAGTCGCCGAGGCCTATCTCACTGCCGCGGGCGGATGCAAGAACGACGAGGTAATCTCAATCCTTGCGCTGTCGCTCGACCAATTCGATGCCCAAGGCTCGGCCAAAACCGGAGCCGTTACACGCGGCGTGCGCGCCGAGGTGGCGCGCGCGGTTCGTCGGCTCGTGGCAAGCGTCGGAGTTGTGGCGGCATCCTACCGCAACGGCGTCATTATCCTCATCGCGCCGGAAGTCGACGCTAACTCCGCGCGCGAACTTGGCGAAACGCTACGCAAGACGGTTGCGAGATTGCGTCTGCGGAATTCGGAATCGGTCGTATCCGACTACGTCACCGCGAGCGTAGTGGCAATCACCGGACGAGTGAAGCGCGCCGTCGATAATGTGCAGCTGCTTACACACGCCATTTCCAAGCTGAAAGACGCCACCGTCGCCGGCGGCGATCGCGTCCTAGCCCTGACGATCTAGGGGACAAATGGCGGAGCGCCGCATCGCCAATCGCATGGGTGGGGTAAGACGTGTTGAAACGTTGTATTGGGTTTGCATTCGGACTGCTGTCCTTGCCTTCCGTCGCTTGGGCAGGAGCGTGGACTCTTCCTGATGGGACCGGACAGTGGATTGCGACTCTCACCGCCGCGTCATCGAGCAGCTATTTTAACGGCGGCGGGCTCGCATCAACGCCGCGCTACGATAAAGACGAAGCGCAAGTGCTTATCGAATATGGCCTCACCGACCGGTTGACTGCCATTTTGGATCCTGGGCTTCAGCATATCGATATTGCCGCGCCAACGAGCGCCGACCGCACCGGTCTCGGTTATACCGAGTTTGGAGCACGCTACGGTTTCGTGGTGGATCCGACTTGGGTGTTTTCCGGCCAGGCTACGCTACGCGTGCCGGGCACCGATGATACGTCGAACCCGGCCGCGGTCGGCTATACCGACGTCGAGGCCGATTTACGACTGCTGCTCGGTCACAGCTTCAAGTTCGCCGACCTGCCGGCATTTTTCGATGTGGAAGTCGCCCAACGCGTGCGCACCGCAGGGTATCCCAGCGAGTTCCGCGTCGATGCGACATTAGGTGTGAACGTGTTGCCGCGTTGGATGCTGCTGGCGCAGAGTTTCAACGTCATTTCGGAGGGCTCCGGAATTTCGATCTACGGCGGCAGTTACGAATACTATAAGGTTCAGCTCAGCGCGGTCTATGAGCTTGCTCCGACATGGTCGGTGCAGGGCGGCGGGTACGTTACCTATGCCGGCCGGAACGCACTGCAGGAGAATGGATTGATCTTCGGCGTCTGGCACCGGTTCTGAGGTGTGCACCTTAACCGCGGCTGCAAATCCGCGTCCATGCGCACATCAAAATATGTTCCGCGGGTTTACCTTGGACGGTGAAGTCGGTGTCGGTCAATCCGCCGGCTTCAGGATCGGTGAGCCAGCGCCAGATCAGGACGCCGCGGATGGTCGAGCGGTCGAGGATCTCAAGCCAGTCGGCGATCACTTGCGCCTGGAGCGATGGATCGGGTATAGCCTCGCGTTCTTCGGGGCTTTCCCACGGTTTCGCTGCGGCACCTTCGGCTGAACGCAGCCCGATCTCGGCAACAACAATTGATTTTCCCGCATGTGCCGCAAGCGCGTCTAGGCGGTCCGCAACCACGCGCATCTCGCGCAACCGGCCGTCGCGATCATCGTCGGCGCCGAGCGGTGGATAGAGCGAGACGCCGATGAGGTCGAGCCGATCCCAAAACGGGACCTTTTCGGCGCCCTCGACATTGTGAGCCACGTAGAGCAAGCGGCCGGGATACAGATTGCGCACTGTATCGATCAGTACGTTCCACTCAGTTCGTTGCGTGGTTCCGTCGAGTTCAGTGCCGATTGCTAGCGCTTCAGCCCGTTCCTCCTCGGCAATACGCGCAATACGGTCCAACTCGCGCTGATAGTTCGCGAACCACGTCGGCCATGCCTGTTCCGTCATCCCGGCAACCATGCCGGCCCAACCGTCTGGGACCCAGAGATGGGGCTTTACCAGGACGGTCAAACCGAGCGCGTGCGCATCACGAATTGCATAACGTAATTCGTCATCGTTCATATCCGTGCCACGGACGAGGTTGGGATTCGTCGGGCTCGATTGCCAAAGGAATGGAATGATCGCGAGCGTGCGGGCACCGAGCGCTTTAGCGTTCGTCAGCGCAAGCTTTGCCGACGCGCTGCCGAACGGATGGTCCGGCGCCGCAATGACATTGAAGCCGTCAAACTGTCTTTCAGGAGAAGGCTCTGATCGTGCACCAAACAATGTCAGAGCACTGAACACAAGCGAAACGGCGAACGCAAATGAGGCGATTAGGCGCATATGTCAAATCTCGTCCAGTGGCGAATAAAGTCGACATTTTAGTTCGCCGGATTTCAGCGTCGGCCTGGCGGTGCCAGCGCTGCAAAGCAAGTATGGTGGGCCAAGATTAAAGAGTGTCGAACAGATAATTGAATATGCGAATTGCAGCCGACATCGGTACTTATACGGATTCGCGCAGCGACTAAAATCTATTAAGTTTCCTGGTACCACATAGCATGCGAGGAAGAGGGGAGCGTGATGTTCATGGAAAATGATGCAACACTCGCCGAGGCAGTAAGAAAGCATATCATTCTTACGCTCGCTTGTTGTGATGGGAATCGAACCCACGCGGCAAAAATCCTCAATATTTCTCTTCGGTGTCTGCGCGATAAGTTGCGCGGATATGCAAATGCCGGTATCCGGGTGACCCCAGCACAACGGTCAAGCCTGAGACAGGCTGGAGGCGAATCGGTACTGTCCTGAGCGCTCGGAGGCGTTCTGTAAGTCATCTTTCTTTCAAGCGGCCTGCAGACTGCTAAGGATCTTGGGTGCTGCGTGCTTAGGCCGCCTTCTTGTCCGGGACGGAAATCGTTCCGTAGCCACAAACCGATTGCCGCAATCGACGCCATCAAGAACCTGACCATTCTCGCGAACGATCAGACCGAAGCGGCCGTGCTGGGGACGTTTCGGTACAATCAGGCGAGCATGCGCCGGAAAACTCATCAAGAATCAGGGACGTCAGACGAAGGACTTGCTCGCGAGGGAACAGCGCACAGCCAAGGCCGTTTCCCGTTATCACAACAAGACACGAGGAACACATGACCGCCACCTCGGCCTTTCGGCATGACAAAAAGATCTTGCGCAAATGGCTCCACAAATGGTTCGGAGCGAACCGTGGGACGCATTGGAGTGTCGCCGGTGCTGTAGCAGTCCTTATCTTCGCGAGTTATCTCATCTACAACAATCGTGACAGCGGTCCCACAACCGCAACCACGATTGCCGCGGCCGGACCGGCCGCGGCTCCGATGGCATTTAGGCCGCTAACGTCGAAAAAGTGAAAACCGTGCGCAACCGCTTTGAGAGCAAACCGCCATTGCGGTCCTGGACGCGATACCGCGAAACTTACTATCTGAAAATCATGGGTCCCTCCCCGCGGGACAAAAGGGAGTTTGCAATGAAGAATCTCACGCTTTCCTTTCTCAAGGACGAAACGGCTGCAGCGGCCATCTAATATGGGCTCATCACCGCCGGCATCTCGGTTGCGATCATCGCGGTTGTGCAGGTCTTGGAACGAAGCTGAATGCGACCTTCACGTCGATTTCATCCTCGCACAAATAAGCAAGTCTGGAATGACGAAGGGGCTTCGCTCTCGGCCGAGGACCCCCATAGTCCCTTCAAATTGATGCGCGCCGGCTGCTCTGTCCGCTCAAGAGGAGCGGTGATCGCAATCTCGGGTCTTAAGCAAAGGGAGATATGCCTTGTCTCAGGCACGCCTCAACGACTCTACGGCCGACGCAATTCGCGAACGCCATCGGGCGCTTTTCGCCAGCACCTTCGCTCCGCAAATTCGTTACGAGCAAATGCCGGGCTCGGAAGAGCGTATCGCCTTTGCAGCGGAGTTTTCCGCCTATCGGCTTGGGCAGGTCAACGACAAACTGGCGAGCCTGATAGAAATAATGGAGCGAGGAGGCGAGCAATCCTTGCCGGTGGAAAAGTAGGCTGCGGTGGCAATTTCAAAAAAATCATCGTTAAAGGCAATATTTTCGTGAGTTGCCCGACGTGCTTTTACGAAATTCCGGTGCTGAACACGGTAGGTTTGCCTCGAGAGTTTTCCGTGCTTTGCCGCAAACTGCGGCGGGCGAAAATTGTACCGGGTGGCTCAGGCCCACGATCGTAAGCAGGAGACTGTAGCAACTCAGAGTTCCGGAAGAGCGCAATTCGGGATGAAGCCCGCAACAGTCGGCGATTTAACTGCCGTCGAGCCGACGCAGCCGAAATCCCTGCTGAACCAATTTGGCTCTTGGCTGCTGCAGTAGGTCCATGCGACATTGCGCATATTGAGACGGTGATTTGCTGTCGCTCTGGTGACGCGGCACGAGGTAGACAGAGTCTTTGTAGAGGCCACATAGCAGCGCACCTGGACACGCTGTGGAGCGAACATGGGCACCCACGGTCTACGTTTGATCGTGCAAGAACCAGGCGCCTTCGTGGAAAGCGCCTTCGTGAATCAGAAAATCGAAGTCGCGAACGCATGCAAATTGCAGATCTCGTCTTTTGGATTGGCCCGGGACGGCGTAAAAAGCGTTCCGTGCTTTTGCCTTGTCCGGACCGACGCGGAGCGACCAAACGTAATGGCGGCCATCCGGTCCCAGTGTCCAGCGAGAAAACCGAGCACATACCGATTGAGGAATCGTCGCGAGCGTACCGATTACCGCACTTCATGAAGTCTAGGAGAGCGAATGCCATGCAGGGGCTATATTCCTTCTTCGTATTGCCGGACGAGCCGATGGGCCGAACGGCAGCGAGTATCACGAGTAATTTGGCAATGCGCTCAGCCGCCAACAGCAACGTTCCATTGAATAATGGTGTTGCCTTCGATCCGAAGCCCTTCAAGGTGGATCGCACCTGGGGCTTGAGAACGACATTGCCGGACGGCCAGAGCGATATCGTGTCCGGCTTTGAAAGCATCCAGCATGCAACAACGTGGCTTAACGGTCCCGATTGTATCCAATGGCTTGCGATCCGGGGCTATATGTTAGCCACATAGGCTGCCTGCCGCAGCACGATTGCACCGCGTTCATCAAGACTAATGACATAGGACGAGTTCTTGCCGACATTGATGCCGATCAATTGCTCTGCTGAGATTTTGAGACATAGCTTGCTGTCTTTGGAGCCCCTTGCCAGCTTTAAACACTGGCGGGGGAGGAGCCCGGTTGGATGCTTCGATTAGCGGAATTAAGACGACCAAGTCAGTCCGTCGGACTCTAGTGAGTACCGAATCGCGTCGGCCAGCTTCAGCCATTCAGCTGCCATTTCGTGTTGAATGGCACGAGAATCTGGATCAGTTGCCGCAGTCTCTAGATACGCACAATGCGCGGCGTAGTGCGCGTAATCTTTGTACTTTCCGTTCGTCGGAGTTGCCATGATCTCTGCCCGGGCGAATCACCCGGCGAAGAATCTGAGCGAGTTACTTGGCCAAGTCTGTTCAAGACTGAACAACGTTGAAGCTATTGTTGGGTTTGATTGTTGAGTAACCCGGCATTGGGGGGCAAGCGTCCCAATAACGGACACGGCGTTGGCTATCCGTCGCGTCCGCCAAGAGCCCAATTGCAGACATTGCCGCCGGTTCGCTACGATAAGAGGCCGCCAACTGAGACGGCCTAGCGATATTTCACCGTCTTGGTTTCGGAATGCCCGCACGCATCGCATCGGTATGTGCGCGTTTCGTACTCCGGCTTATCCGGTTCGACGAACGCGAGACGGATCGGCGTTTGACACTTTGGACACGGGCCAAAGGTAATCAGCGGTGCAGGCAGATTGATTTCCGTCATCGGATGAGTTTTAGCGCCAATAAATGTCGCAGGCATGGCGCAAACGTCATAAGCATTAAGAACATTGCGAGACCGATCAGGATTGATAATCACATTGATATTTCGCGATTTGTTCCATGCCCGAAACGGTTACCGTCGCGACGGCCGGATTTGGATTTAATAGTGGCCGGTTCCGGCCAGCACCGCTTACTTGAGCGCTGACGATACAGACGTGAACGTGGTTTTGAGCTGGGTGCCGAGGCCGCCGATCACGGAAATGATGGCGACCGCGATACCAGCGGCGATGAGGCCATACTCGATAGCGGTGGCCCCAGATTCGTCCTTGAGAAAGGCTCTGACTTTCCCTGCCATGCTTGGAAGTGTAGCCGGTGGTCGTGAAGCATCCGTAAAAGTACGAATCCGGAATTAGCGGCCTTACGGCTGCGGTGTCTGTGCGCTTGTTTGTTCGGCTTGCTTCGCCGGAATCAACACATCCTCAAGCAGCGTAGCCGCCAATAACCAATCGCTCGCCATGTCGAGGAAAGACTGCCGCATGTCGTCCGTTGCAGCCTCATCGGCCCACTTAAGGCACTCCTTCGCGTACTTGCGATATTCATCGGCTGTGGTCATTTCACGTCCCCATCCCGGGTTCCACAACGCCTAATTAAGCGCCAAATTAAGTTCCGGTTCCATCCGGCGGCCAGCTTTTTTTCAACAGGGGCCACCCTCAAATTAAAAAGGGATGATCCCCGGTTGTGGGCTATCGAAATGGGCTAGTACTCGTGCATAGGAACGGATGGGAATCCGAAACACACTCTGAACTCGGCATGGCGTTACAAGCAGATCAGGCCGAATGTCCGGTTAGGGTCAGACTCGACCGAGACGAAGTCGCCAGCCAGCCTCATGATGTCCTCTGTGGATGGCTCCCACATTGCAAGAGGTAAATTGGCGCGGTGCATTGGTCGGATGCAGTCTTCTGTCCGGCCTTTTTGATGCAGTCGATTGAGACTGCTGGCCCTGATGGAGTCCGCGAACAAGGTCCCCATTCTGTTATTCAGGCGATGATGCCTTGGACATTAAGTGGGCTGTCCCTGTTCCCGGTCTGACCGGTTTCCCATCACGTCGCATCGCTCTCGCAAAGTTTGCGTCCCGCGGCTCGAATTTCGAACCCTGGCTTCATCGCTTCATCCGGGTGATATCGATTACAATTGTCGCTATCTGCGCACCGAGTATTCACAAAAACCCTGAATAGTTGGATCGAGCGAGCCATCTCTGCCCCGGCGCGCGTTGCCCTGCGGCAGCGTGAGCGGACTGCTTGTAGCAACGCAGTGGTGGCAAAGGTATCGGATCATGCAGCTCGATCTACCGACGCTGATGGTCATGCAGAGCTTCGCTTTAGCATGCGCCGGCGCGGTTCTGTTTTTTGCCTGGTTGCAAAACCGAATTGTATCCGCCTTGGCGCTTTGGGGGTTCGCCAACGTCATCGCCGCCGCAGGCATACTTTCACTGATGCTAGGGTTCACTTTGCATCAGCAAGCGTGGTTGGCTATCGGTGGGATCTTGCTGCCACTCCAATCCGGCTTGATATGGAAGGCTGCGCGGATCATCGACTCGAAGTCTGCACCGCTCGTCTTTGTGGTCCTCGGACCGGTAGTTGTGGGTCTCGCGGGTGCTATTCCCGACCTAAGGAGCAGTGCCGGATCGCTGTCCCTCATTGCCGGCGCTGTATATTCCCTCCTGACCGCGACAACCTTATGGTCTGGCAAGGAGCAACTGGCCGCGCGTTGGCCGCTTATCGGCTTGTCGGGGTTGCACGCTACGGCCTTGTTGATCGGCACGTATAGCACCTTCAGCGGGGCAACCGGCCCAGATATTGTCCCGTCGCTCACAAGCTTGTTCGGCTTTATTTATTTTGAAAGCATCATCTTTGCGCTCGGCACCTCTATGTTCATTCTTGCGCTGGTCAAGGAGCGCAATGAAGCCGCCGGCATGGCGGCTGGACGCACCGACGCGCTTACAGGCATTGCCAACCGCGCGTCTTTCCTAGAGAGCGCCGGGCGGGTTTTGGGGCGCTGCCGGCGCGACAGCGCGCCGGTTTCGGTGATGATGTTCGACCTCGATCGATTCAAGGCTGTCAACGATGGACACGGCCATGCGGTTGGTGACGCCGTCATCCGAAAGTTCTGTGAGATCATTACAACCGCGCTTCGGCCGAACGACGTGTTCGGCCGCATGGGCGGCGAAGAATTCGCCGTGGTGTTGCCGGGATCGAGTATCGAATCTGCCTACGTCCGCGCCGAGCGGATGCGCGCCTCATTCGCGGCAAGCTGCCGCTTCGCGGGAAATCGTCAGGTCGATGCGACGGTGAGCTGCGGTCTATCAGTGAGTCTGCATGCCGAGCAGACACTTGCCGCGCTGCTCGAAGACGCCGATACCGCGCTCTATTGCGCCAAATCCGAGGGGCGCAACCGTGTCAAGCGCGCCGACCAATCCAAGCCGGAAGGGGGCTCATCCACAGTGATCCGCGTGGCTTGAGCTCTCGGCACAACTGGGCAAGCGGCTTGCGGGCAGTGTGCTGGAAGTCCGTTCCGAGTCAGTCTCGACCGAGACGAAGGCGTTAGCCGGTGCAACAATGTCCGCTTCTCTAATCGGCCGTTTGGGGT
>Ga0302326_10016292_pt1 | contig 15572 bp, 12 predicted proteins | sample Palsa_T0_3_FD_202264 | JGI IMG/M metagenome (GOLD analysis project Ga0302326, IMG submission 202264) | Peat permafrost microbial communities from Stordalen Mire near Abisko, Sweden - Palsa_T0_3 | ecosystem: Environmental > Terrestrial > Soil > Palsa > Peat permafrost | place: Sweden: Abisko...
AGGAAGTAGCCGTACGAGGCGACCCCGCCGCGCACGCCGTTCGTGCGCAGATACGAATCGTAAAAGCGCCACTGGAGATCGAAGATCTGCGGCACGTAGCCGGCGAGGAAGCGTTTGCGACTGGCCTCGAAGTCGGCGATCACGCGCGGGTCGAGTCGCAACCGGCGGCGTTCGGTGTCGGGCAGCTCGCCGTACGTCCAGAACGCGCCCGAATAGCGGATCAGCGGATCGTCGGAGCGCAGACAGGCCAGCGTCCCGATGAAGTTCGCGTCGCCCTCGTCGGTGAAGCCGGCGACGTGCGACCACTCGTGGGCCAGCGCGCGCGGGATCTCGAACGGCAAGAACGTCGCGTTCAGGAACGTCTCGAAGGAGAACGGCGAGTACTGTCCGCCGATCCCGGCCGCCGCGTAGTAGGGTTGGAGCAACGTCGCTTTCGGGGCGGTGACTGCGACGTCCCAACGATCGCCCAGCCGCGCGACGATCGGCGCCCAGGCCATTTGCAGCCGCTCGAGATCGACCCGCTGCTCGCGGTGCGCCGGGCCGACGTCGTCGTTGAGGATCGCGACGATCCGTTCGCTGAAGGCGCGCACCCGCGCATCGGTCACCCGCGCGGCGCGATAATCGACCCGCTGCGCGACCGTCTCGCGGCGATAGTCCAGACCCCAGAGCAGCTCGAACAGCACGACGCCGAGCGCGGCCCAGCCCAGCGTGTGCGCCAACAGCGCGAGCGCGCGCGCGCGGCGCCGCGTGCGCGGGGCGCGGCGCAGGGCGCGCACCCACCAGACGATCAGCGCGATCGTTGCGACGATCATCTCGACGTCGCCGACGGCGAATGGGACGCGATTGGTCAGCGGGACGAAGGTCTGGTTCAGCGTTGCGAAGAGGCCGTTGGCGTACTCGTGCTCGATCCAGTCGCGCGGCAGGGGCGCGGCGGCGGCGAGCAGCGCCAGCGCTACCGCCAGCCCGTCGAGCACGAACGCGCGCGTCACGGGAACAGGTAGGTCGCGAAGGTGCCGACTCGGGTGAACCCGAGCCGTTCGTAGAGCGCGATCGCTGCGTCGTTGAAGTCGTTGACGTAGAGCGAGATGGTCGTCTCCGTGGCGAAGAGGCGCCGCGCGATCGCCGCCAGCGCGAGCGTCGCGTAGCCGCGGCCGCGCTCCTCGGGCGGCGTCCAGACGCCTTGGAGTTGCGCGGTCGAGCTGGTCCGCGGACCGACGTTGCACTGAAAGCGGAGCCGGCCCTCCGGTTCGGTCCAGACCCACCACAAGCCGGCCGCGATCGCTCGCTGCACGCCCGCCGCGTAGCTCCGACCGCTCGCGCGCGGATCGTAGCCCAGTTCGCCCAGGATCATCGCGCCGCTGTGGCCGGCGACCAGCGCCGCCTCGTCTTCGCGCGCCAGGCGCACCTCGACGTCGGGGCGGACGTCGACCAGCGCCTCGGGGACGAGCACGTAGAGCGGCTGGTCGCTGCGCACGATCGCCGGCGGGGCGTGCCAACCGCGCACGCGCTCCCACAGGCTCGCGACGGCGTCCTGGGGCCCGACGAAGCTGCGCAGCGCGCGGTGTTTGCGCGTCTCGACCGCGATCGCGTCGATCGCCGCGTCGTCGTCGGCCGCGACGACGAGCTGGGCGCCGAAGTAGGCCAGGCCGGTCACTCGGCCGCGGAAGTCGCGGTTGAGGACGATCTCGTCGAGCGCGGCGGCGCCGTGGCCGCCCTCGAGCACCCACTGAAGGAAGACGTTTTCGTACGGGCGGCGCGCGGCGTACGCGATCGCGTCGCGGCGCGTGGCCCGGGTGAGCGGTTCGAGCAGTGTCTCAGCTGAGCGGTCGGACGAAGGTCGGGGTAGTCGTCGGTGTCTTGCTCCCCCCGTCGGGTTCGACGCTGACCGCGACGACCCCGACCTTGTCCGCGTCGACCGGGAGCTGGACCACCGCGACGCCGTCGGGGTTGGGGGTGAACGTCAGGCTGGGCTGCATCGCGCTCGAGCCCTTGGCCGCCGTCCAAGCCTGGTAGACGTGCCCCCTGGGGAGCGCCGGCAGCTTGGAGAGCGCGAAGTAGACGCGGTTGCTGCGGACGATCACGGTCCCCTCGGCCACGTCGTAGCGCCGAGCGTCGGGCGAGACCAGGTCGGTCAGCGTCTGGGTCAGGTCGTTGCGGGTGCGCGCGCCGCTGCGCTCGCTCTGCGCGAGCTGCGACTGCAGCGTGCTCGCGCGGCGTTGCGCCGTGGTGAGATCGCCGCGCAGCGAGAGGTTCTGCCCGACGGTGATCAGCGAGAAGATCAGCGCGGCCGCCAACAGGCCGGCACCCAACAGCCAGCCGCGCGCCGGCGCGATCGACCGCGTGGCGAGCGTGCCGCGGGCGGGGGCGTCGGCCCGGACCCGCGCCATCAGGCGTTCCTTCATGCGCGCGGTGCGCGCCGAGTCGACCGGCTCGTCGGCGCTCAAGGCGAGCGCGTCGGCCGTCGAGGACAGGTCGCGATACTCGGCGTACGCCTCGTCGTCGTTCGCGATGAACGCGATGACCAGCGCCGCCTCCTCGCGCGGCAGCAGGCCGAGCGCGTAGAGCGCGACCTGCTCGAGCATCGCCTCGCGGTTCGAATCGCCGTTCATCCCGACACCTGCTCTCCGAGCGCGAGACGCAAGCGATGCAGACCGCTGCGGATCCGCGTTTTGACGGTCCCCAATGGCGTATCGGTCCGGCGGGCCAGCTCGGTGTGGGTGACCCCGGCGAAGAAGCCCTGCTCGATCAAGCTGCGCTGCTCGGTCGGCAGCGTCGAGAGCGCGTCGCGCAGTCGCTGGGCGTCGAGCCGAACGAAGATCTCGTCTTCGAGCGCACCGTCGAGCGCAAGATCGGCCGGGATCTCGCTCTCGGGCCGGGCCGCTCGCGAGCGCAGCACGTCGAGCGCGCAATTCCGCGTCACGCGCGACACCCAAGCGACGAAGGATCCGCCGCGGAATGCCTGCGGCGCGGTCCACAGTTTGAGAAACACCGTTTGCGTCACGTCTTCCGCCAGAGCGGGATCGCCGAGCATCCGCAGGCCGATCCCGAAGACGAGCCGGTGGTAGGCGTCGTAGAGCGCTTCGAACGCGGCATCGTCGCGCGCGCTCACTCGCTCCATCAGACGCTCTCCGGGGTCCATCGGGGCGGGCGTTCGCGTCCCTTGGGCCGTCACCTCGCTTGTGAAACGCGGCGGGACGCCCGGTGGATGTTCGGCGAACCGCGCGTGGTGGCCGGTCTTGAAGAGGTACGCGAACGGCTGAGCGCCGTCCGGTCGGTCTGCGTGCTGACCGGTTCGGGCATCTCGGCCGAAAGCGGCCTGCCGACCTTCCGCGGGGTCGGCGGTCTGTGGCGGACGCACCGGGTCGAGGAACTCGCTTCCCCGGCCGGCTTCGCGCGGGATCCGGTGCTGGTCTGGACCTGGTATCTCGAGCGCCGCCGAGCGCACGCCGCGGTCGAGCCGTCGCCCGCGCACCGCGCGCTGGCGACGCTCGAAGCGCGCGTCCCCGACTTCACCGTGGTCACCCAAAACGTCGACTCGCTGCACTGGCGGGCCGGCTCGCGGCGCGTGCTCGAGCTGCACGGCGCGCTGCGCGAGGCGCGCTGCACGGCGTGCACCGCGCGCCGCCCGGTCGACGAGATGACGCTCGACACGCTTGCCCACACCTGCGGCGGTTGGTGGCGGCCCGACATCGTCTGGTTCGGTGAGCCGCTGCCGGCGCGGACGCTGGCCGACGCCTTCGCGGCGGCGCAACGCGCCGAGCTGATGCTGGTCGTCGGGACCTCGGGCGTCGTCCAGCCGGCGGCCTCGCTTGCGACCAAGGAATACACCGACGCGTACGTCGTCGAGATCAACCCCGAGCAGACGGTGCTCACACCGCTGGTCGACTGCTCGATCCGCGCCCGCGCGGCGGACGTTCTGCCCGAGTTGCTCGCGTGACCCAGGCCGCCGTCGCGGCGTTCGTCGCGCTGCTCGCCGCCGCGGTCGTCGTCTCGATCGCCGCCGAGCGCATCCGCGTTCCGCCGGCGGTGATGCTGGTCGCCGTCGGCGTCGTCGCCGGCACGCTGTGGCACGTGCGGCCGCCGTTCGCCTTCGGACCGGCGCTGCTGTTCGTCTTCCTGCCACCGCTGATCTTCGAAGCCGCCTGGACGATCGACCTCGACGAGCTGCGCCGGCTCGCCGCGCGCGTGGTGCTGCTGGCGTTTCCGGGGACGCTGCTGACCGCGTTCGCGGTCGCCATCGCGCTGGTGGGGCTGGGGCAGTTGCCCTTTGTGGACGCGCTGCTGTTCGGCGCGATCGTCTCGGCGACCGATCCCGTCGCGGTCATCGCGGTCTTCCGCCAGGTCGGCGTCCCGGTGCGTGTGCGCACGCTGGTCGAAGCGGAGTCGCTCGCCAACGACGGCGTCGCGGTGGTCCTCTACGGCCTCGTGCTCGCGCTCGCACAGGGGATGCAGGTGTCGGTCGTGGGCGCGTTTGCGCACGGTGTGCTGGCCGTCGTCGGCGGCGTTCTGATCGGTGTCGGCGTCGCGCTGATCGTCGGCCTGGTTCTGCGCGTGACCGGCGATGCCGAGCACGAGGTGGCCGCGACCTTCGCGCTCGCGTACATCGCCTATCTCGCCGCCGACCGGCTGGGCTGCTCGGGGATCTTCGCGACCGCCGCCGGGGCGATCGCGCTGCGGGCGCTGCTGCACCGGCGCGCCGAGACGCTGAGCAACGTCGAGGCGGTCGACCAGGTCTGGAACGCGGCCGCGTTCGTCGCGAATGCGACGGTGTTTCTCGCGACAGGTCTGTTGATCGACGCCCCGCGCGTGCTCGACGAACCGGTACTGATCGTGACGGCGGTGATCGTCGTGCTGGCCGCGCGGGCGTTGCTGGCGCTGACGATCGCACGCGACCGCGCGACCGCGGTGACCGTCTTCTTAGCCGGGATGCGCGGCGGGCTCCCGCTCGCCCTCGCCCTCGCGCTGCCGGCGACCCTGCCCGGCCGGCCCGTGCTGATCGACGCGGTCTTCGCGACGGTGCTGGCGACGCTGGTGCTGCAAGGATTGCCGCTCGGTCCCGTCGTGAAACGGCTGTATGGAACGCCGCCACCTCAACCTGCCGAATAAGAAGCTCCCCAAAGGGATGCCGCGCTGGCCGTTCAGCGACGCCGTCCGCGCCGGTGACACGCTCTACATCTCCGGCCGCCTCGGCCTCGACCGCGAGACAGGGCGCCCGCCCGCTGACGTCCGCGAGGAAGCGAAGCGCATCCTCGACGACGTCGTCGCGATCCTCGCACTCGACGGCCTGACGACCGACGCGCTCGCCATGGTGACGATCCACGCGCCCGACGTCTCCCACTTCGCCGCGTTCAACGAAGTCTATCTCTCGTACTTCGGCGACGAACTCCCAGCCCGCGCCTTCCTCGGCTCCGGCCCGCTCCTCTACAACTGCCGCTTCGAACTCACCGCGATCGCGGTGCACTAGCCCTCAGGGAAAGATTATCTGAGCTTCGAGATCTGAAGGGACGGCCTGACACGGACGAGCAGCGCGGGGTAAGTGAGCAAGAGCGAAGTTGGTGTCCGGCCGAATGGCGTTCCGGGCGCGCGGCGGATGCCTGTCCTGAGGCCCGCCGGATCGCGCAGCCATCCGAACCGCGCCTAACGGCAGATAGGACGATGCCCCACGACTGCCTGGGCCCAGGCGGGGGCACTGACGTCAGGCGACCCTCAGCGGAGCCGCGTAATCTGGGTCATGGTTCTTTGAGTCGGATGCGCGGCGGGAGGGCGAACAGGAGGCCTACAGGTTGAGACGAGGAAGGATTTGGCCGATGGATTCGTGTGGGTAGAAGAAACGGGGCACTATGCCGACCGATTCCGCGCCCGGGGGCTCGCCGCTGAGTGCCCCGCGGACCTGACGGATACACCCCTGAGGCAGCCAGCGCTCCCGGGCAGCCTCCGCTACGGCTTTCTTAGTGGGAGCCTGCTAGCCGTGGCCTTGGAATCGACGCCGCATCGTCACTACAGCCGCGCGCCAATCGTGGAAGCGATACTGGACTTTAAGATTCCTCGGCTCGAGGACGATAAGGTGCTTTTGCTTGCAGAGGTTAGGCGACTGCTCGCAGAGGACTATCCTGATGAAGTTGCAGCGGACGACGATAATGACCGACTAAGCAACGCCTTTCGCAGCGCCGACGGACTCCGTATCATACGGCCTCGACTTGACGGACTCGCGTTCAGTCGCCTCGCTCCTTACGACACGTGGGAGTCTTTCACCGACGATGCGCGCGTAGCATGGGCTGCATACATCAGCGTCATTAGACCGACTGAGCTGACCGGGTTCATTACACGCTATATCAACCAGCTAAAAATACCCTTTGGCGTACCTCTATACAGATTCTTCAACGTCTACCCGGCGATGCCGGACAAAGACGTCTTGTTCGATCGGATGTTTCTATTCACGGAAACTACACTTGTCGAGCCGCCTGGCAAGCTTTCCGTCATCATGACGCCGTCAGATCCAGTGGATGAGACACACTTTTCTATGATGCTCGACAATATATTCAGCTTTAGGGTTCGCGATGAGTCCGTTATTTGGAAGAACTTAGATCAGATACGCAAGATTAAAAACGATACTTTCAATGCGCAACTGACTGATGAACTCAAGGAGACGCTCGCGTGAGCTCTGGAGCAGGTGTCGCTTATCTGGACGACTACGTCACTGAACAAGACTATTTCACAGAAGTCGCTCCTGCAACGGTTCTTGCTGACTACAGCCCTTGGTTTGAAGAGTTTGCTAGCGCCCGTGCGCGCTCATTCGCGGAGCAGCCATCAGTCGTGCGATCTCGCGAGCGGCAGCAAACAATCCTAGGGGACGTCATCGCGCTGCATAGCGCTGCCGAGTTCATTGCCGCTTCGGACACCCTTTTGACCTATGTAGTTGAGTTGCTCGATGACGGTGACTTCCGTTCACTCGACAGTTTGGTTGTCGCGTTGACGGATGTTCTGCAAGACGAGCCGGGCACGTGCGATGATCGCGGGCTGGCACGCATTCATAACGTTCTCGCGCTCACCACACGGCATGACCAATTGCTGCCGGGTCGCGCGCAACTGCGCTCGCAGTATCGCGCGTGCGTTGCAGAGCGCGAAGGTCAGGCAGCCGCAGATGCCGCAGTCGCTCTGCTGTAACCGATAGAGTGGCAACAATCGCCGCCGTCGGCCTGGCGTACCACAAATACGGCGGCCATTGCGGTCTGTATTATGAGAATCGCGACGGAAAGATCGAGCTGCTTCACCTCGTATGGCACAACAAGCTTCGTTCGGAGCCACCGTCGGCGTTTTACGAAGACATCGATAGCCGATTTCCACGCAGAGAGCGATTTGTTATCTCGGACCTTTCGCGTCTGATATTTGAGAAATATGAATCAGAAGGGCTTCGCTTTGCCGTTACGCGCAACGACGGCTTTCTGCCCAACGGGCGCTTGAAGCTGGACGAGCCCGGAACAGGCTTCTCTTGCGCCACGTTCGTTAAAGCGATCTTTGACGCAGCGGGGCTGCCGCTAATCGACAGCAAGACCTGGCCGGTTGCCGACAATGCAGACCGTAAGTGGTTCGCGAGCCATGTTGACGCGATGGGCAGATCGTTCCCAGCTGCCCGTGACCAGGACCACATTTCGCGACTCGACGTAGCTTGCAAGTGGTCCCGCTACAGACCGGAGCAGGTAGCCTTCGCCGCGAAGATCGCTCCTCCAGCTGCGAAGTATAGCGCAGTGAAGATTCCGGCGGAGCTGCTACTTAGGGAAGTCATGAGGCATCACGAGCCGCTTCCGCTTCCGTAGTAAGACGCGGAAACGCTTCAGCACCTTGCGAGCGAAGGTTCGGCGCGCACATTTAGCTGCGCGAGCGATTGTACTTAGGTCCTATGGAGGACTCCCTATAGGTCGATGGTCCCTTTGCGGTCTTCGTAGGTCGCTTTCGGCGCGGGTGGGTCGGGCAGGATCGGATCGACGTCGTCCTGCGGGAAGAGCCATGAGTGGCGCAGCTCGGGAAACGGGGGGACGACGTCCGGCGCCGGCCGCGCGCGTGGCCGCGCGATCGGTGGTTCGGGTCCGCGGCCGCGTGTCGGTGGCGGCGGAGGTGGCTGCTGCGGTTGGGCCGCCGCCGGTGCGACGGCGAGCGCGGTCTCGACCGGTGCGGCGGCCGCCTCGGGCTCGATCGTGGTCTCGATCAGCGCATCGACCGGGACGGTGAAGCGCTCGGGTCCGTTGTGACGGCCGCGCACGACGAACGCGTCGAGCAGCCGCCGCACGCCGGGCAGCGGGACGCCGCTGATCGGGACGAGCTTGTACTCGCCGGTCAGCGAGGCGCACGTCGCACGCGAGGCGACGATGAACGCGTTGAGCTCGAACGCCGCCTCTTGCAGACGATGCGCGAAAGTCGCTTCGGTGCCGACGACGGCGTACTCGCGCCGGTCGCGAAAGCCCGCGTCGCCGGCGATCACCTGGCCGGTGTTCACCCCGATCCCGACCGTGAACGGACGCCGCCGCTGAAAGGCCCAGCGCTCGCGCATCCCCACCGTGTGGCGCACGATGTCGAGCGCGGCCCGCAGCGCGTCGTCTTCCTGCGTCGGATTTTCGAGCGGCGCGCCGAACACGGCGACGATCCCGTCGCCCAAGAACGCCTCGATGATCCCGCGATGGCGCTGGACCGCCGTCCCGCTCAGCCCGTAGAACTCGTTGAGGTAGCGCAGCGTCTCTTCCGGCGCGAGCTGCTCGATGAAGTGGGCGAAGTTGCGGATGCGGCAGACCAGGATCGTCGCGCGCGTCGCGCGGCCGGTGAACAGCCGCTCGTCGTTGCGCTCGAGCAGCATGTCGACGACCGACGGCGCGACGTAGCGCGAGAAGGTCGCGCGCACGCGCGCCAGCTCGCGCCGGGCCGCGGTCCAGCGCTGCCAGACCGTCCAGCAGCCCGCGGCGGCGCCAAGCGCCGCCAGCGCGATCAGAAAGAGCAGGAATCCCATCTTCGATTACGGTGTTCGGCCGTTTGGTGACCTTACCCGCGCGGGGGGGCGGCTGTGCGCAGCGTGCGGGCGATCACAGCGCCGCAAACGGCCGCCAGGACGCACCAAGCGATCCCCGGTCCGACCTCGCCCAGGATGAGCCGGCCGATGCCGAACAGCGTTCCGTAGACCAAGCCCAGGCCGGCAACCCAGTCGAGCAACGCGATCGCCGGGCGGTCCTCCGAGCGACCGGGGACGAGCCGCGCGACCGGCGCCCAGCCCGCCGCACCGGGCAGCACGCGCGCATAGAAGCGGGTCAGCGTCGCCTCGGACTCGGGCTGCGTGGCCAGCGTGACGAGCAGCCAGACCACCGTCGTGACCGCGACCGTGATCAAGAGGCGCTTCGCCGTCGCGTTTGGATCGTCGCCGGCGATGAACGGCACCAGGTAGCACGCACTGCCGACGACGGCCGAACAGGCTAGCGCGGCGATCTCGCTCCAGGCGTTGATCCGCCACCAGTACCAGCGCAAGATCATCACCAGTCCGACGCCGGCGGTCAGCGTCAGCATGTACTTCCACGCTTCGCCGACCGACGACATGAACTGCGTGGCGATCGCGGCGAGCAGCAGCGCGACCACGGTCATCGCCCGCGAGACGACGACGTAGTGGTGCTCGTCCTGATTTGGGCGGATGAAGCGCCGCCACAGATCGTTGGTCAGGTACGAGGCGCCCAAGTTCAGTTGCGTCCCGATCGTCGACATGTAGGCGGCGAGAAAGCCGGCCAGCATCAAGCCGCGCAGCGATGCCGGCAAGTGATCGACCAGCGTCTGCACGTAGCCGAGCTCGGGATCGGCGACGCCGTTTGGCCCGAGCACGCCGTGCGGGTAGAGGATCAGCGCCGCCAGCGCGACCAGGATCCAGGGCCACGGCCGCAGCGCGTAGTGCGCGACGTTGAAGAAGAGCGTCGCGTAGAGCGCGTCGCGCTCGGTGCGCGAGGCGAAGATCCGTTGCGCGATATACGATCCGCCGCCGGGTTCGGCGCCGGGATAGGACGACGCCCACCAACTGACGCCGACGAAGACCAGGAAGGTCGTCAGCGGCATCCAGCTGCTGGCGCCGCCGGCCGGAAAGAAGGCCAGAATCGAGCCGCCGGTCCCGCGCTGCGCGTCGACGGCCGCGAGCCCGGCCCGCAGGCCGACGATCCCGCCGACCGCGGCGACCGCGGCGACGGCCAGCACGATCGCCATCGCCATCTTGACGACGAACTGCAAGAGATCGGTGACCAGCACCGACCAGAAGCCGCCGATCGTCACGTACAGCGCCGTCAGCACCAGGCAGACGTAGAGCGCGAGGTGGGTCGGGACGTGCAGCGTCAGCGAGAGGATCTTCACCATCGCCAGGTTGACCCAACCCATGATGATCGAGTTGACCAGCACGCCCTGGTAGATCGCGCGGACGCCGCGCAGCCAACTGGCGGGCTTCCCGCCATAGCGCAGCTCGATGAACTCGACGTCGGTCAGCACGCCCGAGCGCCGCCACAGCGCGGCGAAGAAGAAGACGGTCAGGATCCCGCTGGCCGCCATGTTCCACCACAGCCAGTTTCCGGCGATCCCGTTCTTGGCGACGAAGCCGGTCACGGCGAGCGGCGTGTCGACGGCGAAGGTCGTCGCGACCATCGAGGTGCCGGTCAGCCACCACGGCGCGTTGCGCCCGGAGAGGAAGTACTCCCCGACGCTGCGACCGCTGTCGCGAGCGAACCAGAGCCCGATGCCGAGGTTGATCGCGAAGAAGCCGACGACCACCGCGATGTCCAGGGGACTCAGCTGCATGGCGGTCGCTTCGGCCGTCCGCTCGGCGTCCCTGTCAGGTGAAAGCTCCGCGCGGCGCGCGACATACGCGCGCGACGCGTGGAGGGCTCAGTGGCGCGCTACACTCACGCGCGCCACGGCAAACGGGTCAGGCGATCAGAGTGGGATCGAGATGAAGATGCCGCTCGGGCCGTAGTAGCCCCAAGCGTTGTTGTGCCAGTAGGCGCGGTGGTGGTGCCAATAGCGATGGCCACCGTAATAGGTATAGCCGCCGCCGGAGTAGGCGTAGCCGTTGCCACCGTGGTAGCCACTGTTGTTGTAGTGGCGGTAGCCGTTGTTGCTGTGCGCGTACGTGGTCGTGGTGTGCGTGTAGCCGTTGTGGTACTGCTGCTGGGCCAGCGCCGGCACGCTGGTTGCTAAGAGTGCGGCGCCGAGCGCGAGGGCCGGCGCGAGAATCGTGAGCTTCATGATGCCTGTTTCGTGCCCCGAAACGCGCTCGGCTAACTGCCGAAACGCCCGGTGCTCACCGAACTTTCAGGATGCTCGGCCGGTCGTTGTGCGGGCGGTCAGCCGCTCAGAGCGGGACCGTGATCCAGATCTGCACGCCGTTGCGGGGCTGGTAGTACCCCCAGCGACCGTTGCGCTGGTAGGCGCGATGGCCGCGGTAGTTGCGATACGTGACCTGGTTGCTGCGGTGGTTCGTCGCATGGCGGGCGCTCGCATGCGAGTTGCCGTTGTACTGCGCGAGCGCGGGTGCCGTGCAGGAAAGGATGGCGGCGCTGAACCCTGCGGTCAGCGCGAGAGAGAGAAGTTTCATGATGGAGGTCTCGTGCCCGAAAAGAGGCTCAGCCATCTGCCAGGATGCGCGACGGACGCCGGTGTAGCCGCTGGCGGTGCGGACGTTCCTCGTCACGGCCTTTCTCCTATTGACCGCCGCCGCGGGATCGGCCGCGCCGGCGCTGGTCCCGCAGCCGCGCACGGTGACCGCCCGCCCGTGCGAGCACCCGCTCGCGCTCGGCGCACCGCTCGGCTTCGGCGATGCCGTCGATCCCGGCGGCTTCGCCCTGCTGCACGAACGCTGGGTTGCGCTCGGCATCCCGGCGCCACGGCTGGTGCCGACGGCGCACGCGCTGGTCATGGTCGCGCTGCGGTCCGGCGGCGGCGATGGCGACGAGAGCTACCGGTTGACCGTCGACGGGACGCGGGTGCGCATCGCGGCCGCGAGCGCGCACGCCGCCTTCGACGCGCTCGCGACGCTGGCGCAACTCCCCGAGCGCGCGGCGAACGGACGCGACTGGCAGCTCGCCTGCGTGACGGTCGACGACGCGCCGGCGCTGCGCTGGCGGATCGTCTCCGACGACGTCTCGCGCGGGCCGTTCCCGACGCTCGCTTACGCGCGGGCGCGCATCCGGGCGCTGGCCGCGCTGAAGATCGACGGTTGGTCGCCGTACATGGAACAGGTCGTCGTCGACCCGCGCTACCCGTACGTCGCCTGGCCGAACGGTTGGACGCCGGCGCAGTTGCGCGCGCTGGGCGCGTACGCACGCCGTTTCCACGTCGCGCTGATCCCCGAACAGCAGACCTTCGCCCACCTCCACGAAAACCTGAAGTGGGAGACGCTGGCGCCGCTGGCGGAGCTTCCGCACGGCTATCTCATCGCCGCGAGCGATCCAGGCAGCTACGCCTACCTCGGCCCGCTGCTGCGCGAGGTCGTCGCGGCGACGCGGCCGACGCCGTTCGTCCACCTCGGCGCCGACGAGCCGCTCGACCTCGGTCGCGGGCGCACGCCGCGCACGCCGCAGGTCTTCGCCGATCACGTCAAGCGCGTCGCCGGCTTCGTCGCAGGCAGCGGTGCCCGCCCGATGATCTGGGACGACGCGGTGCAGCAGGATCCGTCGATCCTGCCGCTCCTGCCGCGCGACCTGGTGATCGTCTCGTTCCACTACGGCGTCGAGCCGTCGTATCGCCGGTATCTCGACACGATCGCCAACGCCGGCTTCGACCAAATGATCGCGCCGGGCGCGGCGAACTGGAACGAAATCTATCCCGACCTCGACACCTCCTACACCAACGTGGCGCGCTTCGTCGCCGAGGGGAAGACGACGCGCGGCGTGCTCGGGATGTTCATGACCGTCTGGCACGACGACGGCGAGACGCTCGACGAGGCGACGTGGCCGGCCCTCGCCTACGCGGCCGCGAGCGCATGGCAGAGCCGGCCGGTCGACCAGGGCAGCTGGCACGCGACCTTCGCGCGCGCCTTCTTCGGCAGCGACGATCCGCGCTATGCCGCCGACCTCGACCTGCTGGCGACGATCCGCGGGCTGCTGCGCGCTGGGCCCGACCTCCCGCCCGATTACCTCTTCTGGCGCGATCCGTTCGACCCGTCACTGCAGGCCGCGGCGCAGAAGCTCGATCTCGCCGGCCTGCGCACGCGCGCCGAACGGGTGCTCGCCGACCTGTGGGACGCGCGTCCGCCGCTGCACGCGCCGGCGGTCGCGGCGATGCGGCTGGGCGCGCTGCGCTACGGTCAACTCGGCCGGCGCTTGCAGATCGGCGCCGAGGCGCGGGCCGACTACGACGACGCGCGCACGCGGGCGGCGCTGCCCGGCGCCGCCGGCGCCGAGCGCAGCCTGAACGTCGCGAAGTACCTGTGCTGGGAGCTGCGCGACGCGTTGACCGCGATCGCGCCCCTCTACGCGGCCGCCTGGCGCGCCGAGAGCACCGAGCCCGGACTCGACCGCGTCCTGGTGAAATACCGGCTCGCTGAAAGCGACGCGCAGCGCTGCGCCGACCGTATCGATCGCGTCGAGCGCGACGACCTCGGCCGCGGTCCGCTCCCGAGCTGGGACGAGGTGATGTCATCGGCGCACTGAGCGGCCTGGCGATCGTCGCGGTCTTCCTCGTGTTGGCCGGCTTGATGATCGCCCGCAAGCTGCCGGCGCTGCTGGCGGTTCCACTGATGGCGCTGGCGACGGCGGCGCTGGCCGGCGTCCACGACCTGGCCGGGATCCTGACCGGCGGCGCGGTCAAGCTGGCGCCGGTGTATGCGACGCTCTTCTTCGGCGCGTTGCTGAGCCGCGTCGTGCTGGCGACCGGGATCGCAGAGACGCTGGTGACATACGCGGCGGAGTTCGGTGGCGACCGGCCGCTGGTGCTGGCGCTGCTCTTGTGTGCGGTCGTCGCGATCCTGTTCACCACGGTGACCGGCCTGGGCGCGATCATCATGATCGGCACGATCGTCCTGCCGGTGATGATGACGGTCGGCGTCCCGCGCGCAACCTCGGCGACGCTGTTCCTGCTCGCCTACGGACTGGGCTACATCCTGAACATCACGCAGTGGCGTTTCTACAGCACGGTCTTCGGCGTCGACCGGACGAACTTCCAGAGCTTCGCGCTGGTCCTGTTCGGCCTGCAGGCGGTGGTGCTGCTCGCGTACGCCGTGGTGCGCGGCCGGGCGACGCGCGACTACGCGACCAAGGTCGAGCCCGGTCCGCCGCCGCGCCGGCGCGCGCCGGCCTGGGCGCTGATCACGCCGCTCCTGCCGCTGGTGCTGTTGGCCGGGTTCGGGCTCGATGCGATCGTCGGCTTCGCCCTGGCCGCGGTCTACGGCGTCCTCGTCACTCGGCCGCGCGCCGCCGTGCAGACGTTGGTCGCGGCCTGGATTCGCGGGATCGAGGACGTCGCGCCGGCGACCGTGCTGATGATCGGCATCGGGATGCTGTTGGTCGCCGCGCAGTCGCCGCAGGTGCAAGCTGCCGTCTCGCCGCTGGTCGCGGCGGTCGCGCCGCGCTCGCCGCTGGGCTACGTCGTGTTGTTCGGGCTGCTCTCGCCGTTGGCGCTCTACCGCGGGCCGCTCAACCCCTACGGGGTCGGGATCGGCGTCTTCACCGTCTTGCTGACGTTGCACGTCCTGCCGCCGGTCGCGCTGGTCGCGGCGGTGATGGCCGTCGTGCAGGTGCAGAACGTCTGCGATCCGACCAACACGCAGAACGTCTGGGTCGCGAACTTCACCGGCGTTGGGGTCGAACGGATCACCCGCCTGACGTTGCCGTGGCAAGTCGCCGTCGCGACGCTCGCCGCGCTGATCGTCGTCGTCGCCGGTGGCGCGCTGTTCGGTACGCCGCCGTTCGCGCCGCGCGCGGCGAGCGCCGCGACGCTCGCGACCGGGCTCGAAGCGTCACCCGATGCCGACGGGACGATCGCCATCAGCGACGACGGCAGCCTCGACGGCGCGCTCGCGGCGCACGAGATCGCGGCGGCGATCGGCCGCGGCTGGTCGGGCTATCGCGTGACGACGGTACACGGTGATCTCGCCGCCGCCGACTGCGCCGCCAAGCCGTATGCCGCCGCGCTGCGCGTGACGGTCTCGCCGCTGCGCGGGACCGCGGTGGACGTCGCGCTCGAACTGTTCGACTGCGCGGGTTGGAGCGTCGATCAGTGGCACGCGCAGGGCGCGGTGCGCGAGGCGGCGCTGGCGGCGCTGTTCCGCTTCCGTACCTGGATGCGCGAGCAGCCGGCGTACGCCGCCGAAGTGCTCGAGCATGGGCTGGCCTTCGATCCGACCCATCCCGCACCGACCTACTTCTACGTCCTCTTCAAGCCCAGCGACGGCTACCTGCGCGCGCTGGTGCGGCCCGGCGGCCCGGCCTACCAGGCGGGGCTGCGCAGCGGCGACGTGGTCGTCAAGATCGACGGCCGCTTCTGGTGGGAGTACGGCACCTACCAGAGCGAGCTGCGCGCCTACGACGGCAAGCCGCACGCCTTCGACGTCGAGCGCGGCCGGATCGGCG
>Ga0302326_10016295_pt1 | contig 15571 bp, 12 predicted proteins | sample Palsa_T0_3_FD_202264 | JGI IMG/M metagenome (GOLD analysis project Ga0302326, IMG submission 202264) | Peat permafrost microbial communities from Stordalen Mire near Abisko, Sweden - Palsa_T0_3 | ecosystem: Environmental > Terrestrial > Soil > Palsa > Peat permafrost | place: Sweden: Abisko...
CGTCCAGATAGGTCTCGTGGAAATAAAAGCCTCTGCCGTCGGTGATCTTTGCGAACCTTAACAGCCCTTCGGTATCGACGCTGCCACCGGTCCAGATCTCCTTGTACCCACGTCCGAGGAGCGGCCGCCGCGCCATGAATTCGCGGGCGTAGTCCCACAGAACGGTGCGGCCGGTCAGGGTCAGATCCTTGTGGAGGACATGGATCATGAAATCCTCTGCCGCCGGCAGCCACATGTCCTTCAGCAGCAATCCGACCGCAACCGAGCCGACAACCGTTGCCGCGGCAAGGTATCTGATCGGCGCGGGGAGTCTGCACAGTGCGTACAACGCCAGCAGAACACAGACTCCCAGGTAGAGCGTCACCGCGGCGGTCGCGGCGTGGACGTGCAACGAGAAGTATGCAGCCGGTGCGAGGATCAGCAGCGCCGCCAGGCGATAGCCGTAGGAGACCCTTGGCAGGAGCAACACTCCCAGCGCGCTGATCGCGGCCCATTGAGCCAGGAAAGCCATGGCGTTCTTGGAGCCTACGAGGCCCACCAGCACCATGCCGGTCGCCGATGGTCCCTGACGATTGCTGGCGATGCTGAGAATAAGGCCCGCGGCCGTCGAAATGAAGAATATCTTCACGATATCCGATGGGCGCCTATACAAGCCAAGATAGAGTCCAATGAGCGACGTGAACAATAGTTCGAGGCTATAACGGAGGGTCATGTTCGGGGCCAGCGACCAGGCCGTCGAGGCGACCGCGAACAGCGGGTAGGCGAGGAGCGGCAGGAAGACGGACAGGCGCGTCGCCCCTCGCGCGCCCCTGGCGACGAGCAACATCGCAAGTATCGCGCCCTCGGCGGAGACGACGGCGGCCCCGGCAATCCCGCCAAGTCCGGTCTGCAACAGGGTGAAAACGACGCAGAGCGCTAGAAATTCGACTGTCTCGAACGACGCCCAAACTGGTCGCCGATCGTCACGAGCGCGCGCAACGGCGTAGTCGGGTCCAAGACTTGTCGCCATTTCCGGTTCAAATTGCGCCGATCGGGTCACCTTGAAGAAATGTGCGGGATGGCTTTCCAGATCGTGAATTCGACGGCCGGGGACCGCCCAAGGGGCCCCGAGACGCTATGCCCCGAAGAACTCTTCATTGATGGAGGAAGTCCTTAGCCTGGTGCGCGAGAGCCTGTCGGCGAGCGCCTTTGGTTGCAGCAGAACCGACTTGTGCAGGAAGAACTGCTCGAGGATTCCTTTCGAACGGCTGTGGGCCCCTGCGTGGCCGGTGCGGTAGACGGCGCCGACGAAGGGCAGCGGCGCAAGGGGCGATCCGGATGCGTCGAGGTCGTCATGGATGAAGACGTGACTGCCCAACATCCGGCGGATGTAGGTCTCGTCGACGGCCTCGTAGCTGGCGGGCAACGCAAGAAGATCGGCGCGCACGATGTGCGACGTGCCGCAGAGGCGCGAGAAATCCGAATGAAGGTAGAGCAGAGCGCCGCCGTCGCTCCAGACATAGCCATCGCGCACGAACCAGCCGTTTTCGCCCGTATGTGCGGCCACGAACGACGCCAGTCGACGGCTGACCAGATCGTCGTCGTCGACGACCATGTAGTGGCCCGCGACCCCAAGATGGAGCATGCCGGCGAGGACCCGGCGGCCCTTGTCGCTGCGGACGGCTTCGTAGAACGCCTCCTTCTCGGCGCCGCCCTGACGGTAGAGCCGATTGGGCGGAAGGTTCACCCGGGCGACTTCGAATCGCGCCGGGAGCTCGGGGAGATCCGCACCGTGATTGGCGACGATGACGGCCCGCCAGCGGTCATCGTCCTGCCGCGCTATCGAACCCACGGTCTGGTTCAGATTCTCCTTCAGTTTCCGCCAGTTGTCGGCGTTGTCAGGATGGCGGACCGGAATAACGAAGGAGAGCACGTCTGGCACTGGTCCCGTCGGTGTCGACGACCTGTTCCACCAATGGATGAGGCTTTTGTTAACCGGCTCCGGAGGGAGTTTTCTTAAGCGTCTCCTGTTTTGTTTCCCTTCGAGAGTAGGGCGACTGTCGCCTCCTGGACCACTTTGTCGTGGCCCGTGTCGGGACGCGTCGATGGGCGAACCTTCGAGTCGAGAACCATGCGCCACGCCTTTCAGCCAAACGCCGACGCGGCCGCCAGGGAGCTGGACCGGCGTGACTTCGACGACCCTCCGGTGCTCGTCGATCCATGGAAACTGCTGGCTCGGATCCGCCGGCGCTGGCGCCTGGGTTTCTGCGTCGCCGCGGCCTTTCTGGGCCTCGCCATCGTCGCCGCGATCCTGGTGACCCCCAAGTATCAATCGACGGCGAGCGTGCTGGCGGCGCCGCACGGCGAGCAGGACGAGCCGACCGAGTCGAACCAGCCGCCACCCTTGCAGATGATCGTCGACTCCAACGCGATCGACACCGACGCCCAGATTCTCGCCAGCCACCAGCTGGCGATGGAAGTGGCGCGCAAGCTCGATCTGAAGGACGATCCGGAATTCCTGCCGCCCGCCAAGCCCGCCAACGGCTTCGCTCCGCTTTCTTTCCTCCATGACCTCAAGGAGGCTCTCCACCCCCATCAGGCGCTGTCGCGGACGATTGCGACCGAGGAACTGGTCACCGCCGCCCTTCAGAAACATCTGGACGTGAAACGGGCCGGCCTGACCTATGTCATCGACATCGGCGCCAAGTCGAAGGACTCGGCGAAGGCCGCGCGGATCGCCAACGCCGTCGCGAAGGAATTCATCGCCGAAGACATGCTCGCGCGCACCGCCGAGGCGCGGGAAATGAACGATGCGATCAGTCCCAGGCTGAACCAGCTGGCGCAGGAAGGGCAGGTCGCCGACGCCGCCGTCGAGCAGTTCAAGATCGCCCACGGTCTGCTGAGCGCCAACGGCGCGACGATGGCCGAACAGCAGGTGTCCGCCCTGACTGAACAGATCGCGATGGCCAAGGCGGACTACGCCGAGAAGCAGGGACGGCTTTCGGCCGCCCTGGCCCAGGTTCGGCATGGAGGCGGAGGAGGGGACGTGACGGCGGCGCTCGAGTCGGACACCATCCGCACGCTGCGCGCCCAGCAAGCCGACACCAGCCAGCACTTGGCCCAGCTGACGGCCTATTACGGCGACCTCTTCCCCGATGTCATCAAGACCCGGGGCCAGCTGAACGACATCAACATCAAGATCCAGCAGGAGATCGACAGGATCCTCTCCAGCCTCACCGCCGACGTCGAGGTCGCCAGGCAAAGGCTCGGATCCCTGCAGGGCAGCCAGTCGGCGGCCCAAGGCTCGCTGGCCTCTAACAACGCCGCCCAGGTCGGTCTTCTGGAGCTTCAGAGGCGGGCGGACGCCGCCCACGCGGTCTACGAAGCCTATCTGAATGCTTCGAAGGAGACCTCGGCGAAGGAGGGCGTCGTCCAGCCGGAGGCGAGGGTGGTGTCGTGGGCGAGGCCAAGCACCAAGCCGGCGTTTCCGAACATGTTTCTGGTCCTGCTGCTGGGGGTCGCCGGCGGCATGGGTCTGGGCGCGCTCGCCATGACGCTGGCGGAAATCTTCAACAGGGGCTTCGAGACGAGCAACGACATCGTTTCTCGCTTGGGCTTGCCCGCGGCGGGAAATATCCCGTCCCTGGACTCGACCCTTGGGCGCGGCGCACGCCGCTCGCCCTCCCACAGCTACGTCGTGGAGCACCCCTTCTCGGCGTTCGCCGAGGCGTTCCGCAGCCTGAAGACGTTCCTGCTGATCCCCAGAGGCGGCGATACCGCGCCCCGTGTGATCGCGATCACCTCGGCCCTGCCGAAAGAAGGCAAGAGCACGACGGCCTACTGTCTGGCGCAATCCATGGCGATGGGCGGCGGCAGGGTCGTTCTCGTGGACTGCGACCTGCGTCGGCGCGGGCTGAGCGCGCTGGCGAACCCAGCCAAGGTCGGCCTCTCCGAAGTGTTGCTGGGAAAGGCGCGTCTGGAGGACGCCCTGACGCGCGACGAGAAATCCGGCGCCTGGCTGCTGCTGGCGACGCCGCAAAGCGCTGGAGCGGCCGACATCTTCGCCTCGCCGGGGTTCACGAAGCTTCTCGAGGGGTTGCGCGCGCGCTTCGAGGTCGTTCTGCTGGATACCGCGCCGGTCCTGGCGGCGGCCGACACCAGGCTGATCGCGGCGGGCGCCGACGCGACGCTGCTGCTCGCCTCCTGGCGCAAGACCCCGGGCCAGGCTTGTCAGGCGGCCGCCGAGCTCCTGATCGAGTCCGGCGCCAATGTGATCGGCGTCGCCCTCACGCGGGTGGATCTCCGCCAGCAGGCCCGCTCCGCCTACGGAGACAGGGATCACTACTTCAACGCCGTCCGCGGTTATTACGCCCAGTAGCGTCTCGGGCGGCCGGTCGACCTGAGCCCAAACGCCAGCGCTTGCCCCCCAGGACCCGCGCGGCGACGCCGAGGTGCATCACGCCCCTGAGAAGCCAGGACATCATCTGGTGGGCCTTCGCCAGGTTGCATCCGGCCATCACGACGCAGGCCAGGGCCTTGGCCCCGGCGAGCGCCGCGTTCCTTGCCCGCACGAGCGGCGCCGCGCCGTCGGTGTGCAGCAGACAGAGGCCGTGCGTCTCTCCGCTCCTGAAATATCGTTCGAGCAGCCATCGCGCCCGCGCCCGCTCGGCGGGAACGATCTCCGTCACCACCGCGTCCGGCGCATAGGCCAGGCGAGCGCCGGCCTGGCGGGCCTGCGCGAAGAAGAAGGAATCCTCGCCGCCGGAACGCCCAAGTTCGCTGCGAAAACGCAGGCCGCGGAACGGCGGCGACTCGCGCCGGATCAGGACATTGCCCGAATAGGCGGATGCAAGCTCGCCGCCGACCCAGACCGGCCTTGGCGAATGAAAATCTCCATCCTTGATCCAGGCCGGAAAGAGGCGACCGTAGATGGCCTTCACCGGCCCCAGAACGGCGTCCGCGCCGGTCTCGTCGAGCGTGGCCAGCAGGGCGCGGGGCCAGTCTTCCGTCGCCCGCTCGTCGTCGTCGATGAACGCCACCAGATCCGCCGTCGCCGCGTCGAGACAGGCGTTGCGGGCCACGGAAATATTCCGCGCCGGCGCGTGGATGTAGGAGACATCGAGGCGACAATCCCGGGCAGCCGCGTCGACGAGCGATCGTGCGCTTGGTGTATCGTCGTTGTCGGCCACGATGACACGCACGTCGAGGGTCGGACTTGGCGCGCAGCGTGCGATGGAGTGGAGAGTGTCGGCGATGTGGGCGCGTCTGAACGTGCAGACGCAGATATCGATTGACCGAATCTCGTCGGTCGGCGGCGCCCTCCGCGCTATCCTCGCCGTCACCGCCATACGCTGACCCGGTTCACCGACATCTCGACGCTCTGAAGCGCAGGGTCCGGCGGCCCGGGCCATGCTCCGCCCACGATCAGGTCCATCAGCAGGTACATCGGCTGGGTGAAGTCCGATGGAGTGGCCGTTTGGGCCACGAGCCGCCGGTCGAGGTAGAATCCGATCTGGTCCGGCCGCCAGAGGATGCCATAGGTGTGCCGGCCGCGGGCGCAGGGCATCGGCGATTCGGCGCCCCAGCGCGTCACGCCGGCCGCGCCCTTCGATATGACACCCCAGTGATTGGCGCCCATGCCGGTCCTGGGATCGACCTTGCCGATGGTCTCGGGCGCGTCGACCTCGCCATGCAGCGGCCAATCTCCGCTCACCGGCAGCAGCCAAAGCGGTGCCGGCCACGCGCCCTTGACGCAGGTCGGTAGGTCGGCGTCGGTTTCGGCGTAGCCGTGAAGGAAACTGAAGCTGAACTTGGTCGACAGGAATCCGGAGTTCCAGGTCTTGCCAAACGGCAGCCCGGCCACGCGCTTGGCGGTGATCGTCAGACCGCCGGAGCCGATCCGGAACGGATTTTCGCCAGTGGTCGTGTCGCCGAAAAACGTGCCGCCGCTCAGGCTGCGCGCGCCCGCGTCGGCGCCGCCCTTGACGATCGTCCGCCAGCGATGCGAGGGCGCTCCCCGCGCCGCCTGGTCAGGGCCGGCGTCGAGGGTGCGAAAGCGCTCCTCGAAGATCGGCGCGCCGGCGGGAACATAGGTCTGCGGCAGGTCGCCGGCATGGGCGTGGGTGACGGCCGAAGAGGCGGTAATCACCGTCAGGAGCAATAAATTCGTCATCGGCTTCATGGTCGGACCTCATCACGATCGGCGATGTTCGGCTCGAACGGCCTCGAGCCTTTCCACCATCCGGGATTGCAGGGACTCGATAACCGCCGTCGGCGTCAGCGTCGGTTCGGCGCGCGCCAGCCTTGTCAGGGCGGCGCCGGTGCGCTCGGGCGTATAGCCCAAGAGCCGACCGGCCACGGTTGATCGCGCCAGAGCCGCCTTTATCTGTTGCCGCATTCGCGGCGTGGAACGGACAGGCGGCGCGAGGCGAACCTCCAGTTCCCCCAGTGCGTCGTCCAGGTCGAAGACCTGCGGCCGGTCCAGCGGTTCGGGCCGACGACCGTGAACCGCGACCACCGACGGATCGGGCGCCGCAATCATGGTCACCGTGAACGGCCGGCCAAGGGATCTCGACCAGTCGATCCATTTCGCCACTCCGAAGTTCCTGGACGTCGCGAAGGCAAGCCAGGGTATGCCGTAGAGGTCGGCGAAGATCGCGCCGTGCAGGGACTCGGTGAGGACCATCCTTGCTCGTGCGATCCGCCCAAGGACCGCCTTCGTGGACGCCCGGGGGTCGAGAACCTCGTAGCCGGTCATTCTCGCCACCTCCGGCCAGCCGGGAAAATCGAGCGTCTGCCAATGGGGAATGACGACCACGCCCTCGGGGTCGGCGGCCCTCTTGGGAAACCCTGGCGTAAGAGGCGCCAGGATAGCGCCGTCGGTGATCGCGGAATCTTCGTCCAGTCCCAGGATCTTCCGCGAAATGGGACCGCGCACGCACCAGTAACGAGTCTCATGGGCGCTCCAGCCGCGCGCGTCATCGTTGCCGACGCCGCTGGAGAACACATTCAGCCTCAAGGCCGCGTCGCAGTTCATGCCGATGATAGTGCCGACGCCGACGAAGGCGGCGCCGTCGTCGCGCTCGAACAACTCCGGAGCGAGCGCCGGCCAGAGCTCGGCGTTGAGATCATCGCCGAAGTTTGCCGTGCGGCCCAGATAGTAGAGAAGCTTCACGAGCCGCGATCCTGTCGAACGCTCTCAGGCATGGGCCAGCGCGGCGGCGTCGCGGGTCCCCGCCGCAGCTGCGTCCAACCCGAGGGCAGCGTCGGCCTGGCTGGCGATGTGGTCACCGGCCCTGAGCGCCAGGGCGACGATGGTCAGCGCCGTGTTGACCGCGCCGGCGGAGGGCAGCACCGACGCGTCGGCGACGTAGAGCCCCTCGACCCCGTGCACCTGCAGATCGGGATCCACGACTGAGGTGCTTGGGTCGGCGCCCATTCGAGCTGTTCCGACCTCATGCCAGACATAGGGCGCCCGCCTGCGTGCGAGCGAGAGATAGCCGGCTCTGCGAAACGCGCGCACGGCCTTGCGACGCAACTCGGCGAAGGACTCGAGATTCTGCACCGGAGGCAGCGACCGGGCGATCTCATCGCCCTCGAAGACGATCCCTGTGTCGGGCGTCGGCAATGCCTCGGTCATATAGAAGCAGGTGAAGCTGTGGGCGCCGACGAACCTGGCGATGGGCCGGACAACCGCCGACGCCTCATTCCAGAACGGCGTCTGCCCGGCGATCTGAATGACGCCCAGGGGATGGGGCCAGTGCGGGCCGGCGGCATAGAATTCATTGATGGCGAAGGTCTTGGTGTGCGTGGGCCGGACGCGGCCCCCGCTGACGAACGGAAAGATCATCCCGGTCGAGTGGGCGGCGAGATACCGGCCCAAGGCGCCGCCTTGGTTCCCGAGCCCCGATCGATGAGCATCGGTTCGCGAGCGGCGCAGCAGCAGCGCCGAAGTGGGGATCCCCGCGCATATCGCGACCGTTTCGGCGCGCACCTCTCTCTCGACGCCATCCCGGCGGAGCACCGCCCCGACGGCCCGGGTTCCGGGGGCGTCGGTCAGGATCTTCAGGCATTCGGTGCGGGTGGAGAGGACGACATTTCCCGTGGCCAGCGCTGGACGCACGGCGGCGATTTCGGCGTCCATCTTTGCGTCCAGCGAGCAGTAGTGGGCGTCGCAGGTCGCGCAGAGCACGCACTTTCCATCTCCCGACCGTCGGTCGAGCCCGCGTGGAATGGCGGCCACCTGGCGGCCTGTCCGCTCGAGTCGCCCGACCATCTTGGCGACCAGCGGGGCGTGCTCGATGGGCGGATGAGGGTAGGGGGCCGATCGGGGCGGCTCGCTTGGATCGCCGTCGGGCGCGCCATGGACGCGGAACAGCTGTTCGGCCTGGCCGTAGTAGGGTTCCAGATCCGCGTAGCTGATCGGCCACGCCGGGGAGACGCCGCGCTCGTGAGCTATCTCCGCGAAGTCGGCCTCGCGCAATCGATAGAGGGCGGCGCCGTAGAACTTCGTCTGGCCGCCCACGCAAGTGATCGGAGCGCCGCGCTCGCCCTGCACGTCGCCGATGAACAACCCGACCGCCCCTGACGGCCGAGCGGGGCGTAGATAATCGCCCTTCTCGACGAGCAGGACCTTCAGGCCTCGCTCGGCCAGGCGCAACGCCAGCGATGCTCCGCCCGCACCGCTGCCGATCACTATCGCGTTGAAATCACCGGAGCGCACTGTATTCAATAGCACAAGGTAAACGTCATGTTTACTATTATATCTATGCCACATCATATTTTGAATGATCTGGAAGTAAAGGTATAGAACGCCTTTTCTGCGGTAACGGCGGTCTCTAATGACGTCAGATCGAGTGCGTTTTCCCGGAGCGCGCCAGTGACTCGCCGGTTCGACAGCGACCCGTGCGTGAGCGTGGTGATGGCCAACTACAACGGCGAGCGACACCTGGAGGCGGCGGCGCTCTCGGTCCTGGGCCAGAGCTGCCGCAACCTGGAACTCCTGATCGTCGACGACGCCTCCACCGACGGCGGCCTCGCCATCGCAGAGAGACTGGAGTCGCAGGACGCCCGTGTCCGCGTTCTCCGGCAACCGGCCAACGCCGGGCCGGCGGCGGCCCGCAACCGGGGCCTGGCCGAGGCTCGCGGCCGCTGGATCGCGGTCCACGACAGTGATGATCTAGCCCATCCGAGCCGGCTCGAACGGCTCGTCGCCGAAGCGGAAACAAGCGGGGCCGACATCATCGTCGACAATATGGTGGTGTTCTACGACGACGGTGGGACCGCGTCGCACCGGTTTCTGAAATCCCGGGGGCCGCTGGCGAAAGCCTGGATATCGGCGCCGGACTATATCGAATCCGGGGCCTTGTTCACGAAGCGGCCGGCGTTCGGACCGCTCAAACCTGTCTTACGCGCTTCGTCGCTCAGGGCGTCAGGGCTGCAGTACGACGAGCGGCTGAAGATCGGCGAGGATTTCGACCTCGTCGCGCGATGTCTGCTCGCAGGGCTGACGCTGCGCCTGGATTCGTGCCCGTACTATTTCTACCGCAAGCACGGGGCTTCGATTTCGCACCGACTGAAGAGCGAAGAGATCCTGGCGATGCAGAGGGCGGCCGCGAGTCTTCCACCCGGCGACGGCTCTACTCGACTCCGCCAGGCGGCGCGTCGCTATCAGGCTTCGCTGAAGACGGCTTTCGCCTTCAGCCAGGCCATCGAGGCGATGAAACAAAGGCGCGTCTCCGTGGCGCTCCGGACGCTGATCGGCGAACCACGGGCGATGTTGAAGCTTTCGCTGCCGATTGGGGCGAGGCTGAGACGCCTGCGACGCGCCATTGCGCCCGCGCTTGGTCGCGTCAAACCGGTCAGAGGAGAGAGCGAACACCTAATCGCGCTGACGGGACTTCCTCTGTTCGGGACCCGGATGGAGTGAGGGCGATGGGAGACGGCTCCGGGCCTGGTCTTGGGCCGAACAGGCTTTGTCTCCAGAAACCCAGCGACCAGGCCAGGTGCGCGACCATCGCCGCGACGCCGCTCGCCGCCCCCCACGCGTCGCGGCCTCTTACCCCCAGCACCACGCCGGCCACGAGGGCCGCCAGCGTCCAGCCCGCGGCCGGCGCGGCGACCCACCAGCCCGCCAGCGGCGCCGTCCCGGCCAGGACCACGATTGGCGGGATCGCGAGAGGGCCGATCTGGCGAAGTTTCAGCTTCGCCCGATGTCGTTGAACGGTCCGGGCCCGACCCGCGCCATACTTCAGATATTGGGCGAACAGGGCGCCGGGCGAGTTCCGCGGGTAGTAGCCGACCGCGATTTCCGGCTCGAGCCAGATTCTGAATCCGCCGCGCAGCAGGCGGGCGTCGAGTTCGGCGTCCTCGTTGTGGCTGAAGGTTTCGTCATAGCCCCCGACCCTCCGATAGGCCTCCAGCGAGATCAAGGCATGGTGCCCGTGATCGACGAACCGGCCGGCGCCCAGGCGCCGGTGGGGCGAGCCGCCGGCGCCAAGCATGGAGTTCATCGCTGTCGCGACCGCCGACTGAAACCCGCCGTGGGCCAGCGTTATCATCGACACCGTCACCGCGTCGGCGCCTGTTCGCTCGGCGGCGCCTATCAGCCTCGACACATAGTCTTTGGGATAGACGCAGTGGGCGTCGATGCGCACGATCCAGGGCCTTCCATCGCCAAGGACGGCGGCCGCGAGGTTCATGGCCGCGCTCTGGAGACGCAGCGGATTGTGCAGAAGGCGAATGTTCGAAGTCGTCGCCGCATGATCCCGGGCGATCTGCTGCGTCCCGTCGGTGCTGCCCCCGTCCGCCACCACCACGAGCGCCTCGGAACATTCGGCCGCGAACTGGTCGAGCAGTCCGGGAAGGTGGGCGGCCTCGTCGAGGCAAGGGATGACGATCAACGGTCCGAGGACGTCTGGAACGTCATTCGAGACAGTGGTGCTCATTTTGTATTCTATACAAAAAACTATACTACCGGGTAAGTTCGAGTAACACGAACCAGGCATTCTTGCGGATGACCGGAACCCGGAGCAATACCGCGTCCGCCTGCTCGCAGAACCTCATCGCTTTGGACTTGGCGAATGGCGCCTGGAGCGGTACGGCCAACAGGGTAGTCATTCCGAACGCCCTGTGTTCGACCAGCCTGAAGTACTTTTCGGCGAGCGACACGTCTCGCATGAGCAGCGGGTGTTCGTCCGCAGTTCTCAGACGCGGCGTCATTCGTCTGAAGAGTTTCAGGAAGACGTTGTGTCCCAGGGGTTCGGAAAATATGGCCTTGCCGCCGGGGCGAAGAACGCGGGCGATCTCGGAGAAGGCTCTGTTCAGATCGAGATGGTGGAGGATCCCGGAGCCGAAGACCACGTCGAACTCCGCGTCCGGGAACGTCATGTTCTCGGCGTCCATGACGCTGAACGAGCACTTCTCCAACTGCCGGTTCGCGGCTGATTGACGCGCGGAGTCAATGGCTTGGTCGGAAATATCGATGCCGTGAAAACTCGCGGTCTGATCTATGAAATGGTCTCGGGCGATGGAGGCTCGTCCATCGGCGCAGCCATATTCCAGAACCTTCCCTCCCTTCCCGTAGCGCTCGACCAGTTGCTGCTGAGTCCGCGCGCACGCCGCGACGGCGCCATACCAGCGACTGAGCGACTCGCGGACGTCCGGCTGGGCGCCGAACCGTTGGTTATGGAACTGGCGCTCGCTCTCCTTCCGGCGCTCGTCGGCGGGCATGGTCGGAACTCTTGGCGCAACCATTGCCGAGGACCTCTCAGTTGGGGCTGTCAGGCTGCTTCACCCAGTTCGGCTGGCCCGCGTCGGTGAGGCTCTGCGCTCTCCTGGGTTCGCCAAAGCGCACCGCCGATGTCGATCTGTTTCGCCAGCCCTCGAGCGTCGGGTCGAACACCCAGGTGGCGCCCTGAGCGTCCGTCACCATGACGGGGGGAGGCGGCTTGGCGGCCTTGGCGGAGTCCGGCGACTGGAGCGGATCGGCGTCCGCTGGCCGTCCGACCACGTCGTCGGGGGCTGGCGTGGAAGCGATCCTCGAAGCACCGGCGTAGCCGGTCATGGCCGTCGCCGAATAGCCGGTCCTCGCTGGCCCGTATCCGGTCATGACGTTCGCCGAGTAGGGGATCGCGTCCTTCGAGGTCGCATATCCAGCCACGGCCTGGGGCGCCGTTGCCGGCGGTGGCCGGCGCGGGTCGGCGATCGTCTGAGCGCGCGAGGGGTCGACGGCGGTCAGACAACAACCGGCGACGAGAACGCTCAAGATAATCTTCATCGCGCCAACGGCTCGAACCCATCTCGCCCGGCGCCGCCCGAGAGCCCGGCTCTGAATGCTACCGGGCTCTAGGTTCCCTCTCCGTCAACAAGCTTGGTTCACTCTCCGTCACCAAGAAACGGACAAACGCCGTCACCACGGCGCGAGCCGAGCGGCCTTCGCGGTCCCATTATCGGCGCCTTTACGAAAAGTCGGTCCAGCTACCGCGAACGTCCCGCGGCGGCCGCCGCGGTTCGAGTTCGCATCGGAGGCCAGGCCATCGGTCAGTTCGAAGCCAACGACGGCTTGCGGACATCGTCGGCGCGTCGCGTTCTTGGCCCGATGCTCTGGTCGACCGCCTCCGCCGCGGGCGGCCAGGTGGTCTCGTTCGTCGTCTTCGCCACGCTCGCCCGCCTGCTTGGCAGTCGCGCTTTCGGTTTGGCGGCGCTGGCGGCGCTGATCGTCGATCTGATGCAGGTCGTGAGCGCCGGCGGCACCACCGAGGCCGTGATCCAGAGACCGACGCTGCGCGAGGAGGAGGCGGACACCGCCTTCTGGCTGAACCTCGCCGCGGGCGCCGCTTTCTTCTGCGTCGGAGAGCTGCTGGCCGGGCCGATAGCGCGGTTGTTCCGCCAGCCTGCGTTAGGCCCGGTCCTCCAGGCGCTCTGCCTGCTCTTTATCATCTCGCCGGCCGGGGGCATCCACTCGGCGCGACTGGTTCGCGATCTACGTTTCAAGTCGCTGGCCTACCGGAACCTGGGCGCAAACCTGGTCGGAGGAGTTTGTGGCGTCGCCCTGGCTTTCGCCGGCGTCGGCGTCTGGGCCCTCGTCGCCCAGCGGCTGGTCTCGGCGACCCTGGTTGTCCTGCTGGTCTGGAGTTTCTGCCGCTGGCGGCCCCGGTTTCGCTTCGAATGGGCGGCGGTGAGGAGTCTCCTGGGTTTCGGCTCGAACCTGATGTTCTCTCAGCTCTTGATGCAGTTGAATTCCAGGGCCGTCGAACTCATCACCGGTTCCGTCGTTGGTCCTGCGGCGGTGGGATTCATTAGAGCCGGATCCCGATGCATGGACCTGATCAATCAGGTCACCCTGGCTCCGTTTCACCAGATCACTCTGCCACTGCAGGCGCGCGCGGCGGGGGAGCGGGAACACGTCAGATCGACCTACGCGATGTTGAGCCGAGCCTCGTCGCTGGCGATGTTCCCGGCGTTCATCGGCGCGGGGGCGATCGCCTCGCCCTTGATCGCCCTGATCCTGGGTCCGGGGTGGGCGGCGGCCGCCGATGTCGTGCGCCTGCTGAGCGTCCTGGCGTTGACGGGCCAGTTCAACACCCTGATGCTTTCCAGTCTGGCGGCGGCGGGACGGCCCCGGCTGGTCCTTCTCTGGTCGAGCATACAGGTCGCTGTCGGTCTCGCCGCCACCGTGGCGACCGCCCATTTCGGCTGGCGCGTCATGCTGGCCGCGAACGTGGCCCGATCGTATCTGCTGCTGCCGCTGGGCATGTTCATGCTGCGTAGGGCCACGCCGATAGATATCGGTCTGGTGATCAGGAGCGTCGCCCCGGCTCTCGGCGCCGCCTGCCTGATGGCCGCGAGCGTGCTGGCCTTCGACGACTTCGTCGCTTCGCCATGGCCCCTTCTCGTCCGCCTCGGCGCCCTGATTGGCGTGGGCGCCGCAACCTACGGCGCTGCAGCCCTGCTCCTCGATCGAAAACTGCCGGGCGAGTTGCGCAGCCTCTGGGCGATGATGTCCCAGGTCAGGCAGGCGGGCGCGGCCGGCGGGGGCGCGCTCTAGCAATAGGGGCGCGAACGACGGAAGTTCCGTCAGTTGCGCCGGGCGGAGGCGGCGACGCCGTTCTTGGCGTGGATCACGGCCCACATCGCCAGCCTGCGCACCTGCTCGACGCTTTCAGGAAAGGCGAACGACACGCCGCTGATGGCGCGGTTCATCAGCGAATCCTGATCGTGGAGCAGAGCCACCTCCATTTTGTTACGCGGCTGGGTCCGTTGATGGCGAATTCGAGAGTGGAACTGGAGCATCTGGTCGCTGGCCCGCAGATAGTGGGCGGTCAGCGAGGCCCGCGAAACAGCAGGGTTGGCGCCTTCCAGGCTCCCGTGCGCGGTCAGGGACGACCAGAACAGCACGTCGCCCTTGCCCATGAAGGGGGCGACGATCCTGCACTGGGCCCTCTCGATGGCCTCCGCCATCGCTTCCTTGTACCGCTCGTGGCCGCTGGCGAAGTTGTTGGGTCCCTCGTTCTTCACCAGCTCCACGCGCCGATGGCTCTGGGGACAGACGAAAAAGCGGCCCGCGCCGGCATCGATGTCTTCGAGCGCGTACCAGCCGGCCGCCATTCGACCCAGGCCGGCGCTGCTGTCCTGGTAGTAGCTGTCCTGGTGGGCCCAGGTGCCGGCCGCCGCCTCGAAGAACATGCTCTGCACCATCTTGACCGGGCCTCCGAGGATGGCTTCGGTCACTTCGGCGACGCGACTATGGGTCAACACATCAAGGGCCCGCGACTTGAAGGCGCCGAAGGTCTTCGTGTGCAGATCCTGGATGTTGAATATTGGGTTCTCCAGAAATCCTGCGGATGTGAACCTGTTCTGCTCGTACCGCATGTTCTTCTGCCGCAGAATCGGCGTACTCGACCGCCGAACCTCCTGTTCGAAGGCGGCGCGCACGCGATCGCAAAGCTCGTCGGGAATCAATCGCCGAATGACGACATAGCCCTCGTCGCTATAATACCGGAGCGCCTGATCCAATTGTTGTAATTCATAATAATGGCGGTCCACCTCAAGGGTCTCTGGCAGTTCCAGATTGGCGTAGGATTGCGCAACCATTACCATCTCCACTGTCGCCCGTAGAGGCTTCGATCCGCCGACCGCGGGGTTTCGCGGCTCTTACTGTTGCGCCGGTACGATTTCCCATCCGTGAACAAATTCTAAAATTTTCCCGCCCCCAGCGTCTCGTCGAACAACGCCCGCATCGCCGCCCACGAACGCGCGTCGGTCGGCTGGTGATATCGAAAGCCGTCCATCCCGAATGCATCGACCGACCTGTCGGTGAAGCTGTGGCCAGCGCCTCCGTAGACGAGAAGTTGCCAGTCGGCGTGGGCGCCTTCCATCAGCTCGATCAGTCTCTGGCGCGCCGCGGCGGGAATGAGCGGGTCCTCGGCGCCGGCGCAGACCATCACCTTGCAGGTGATCTTTCGGTCGTCCTTCTCGGGCAGGTCGGTGAGACCGGGATGGAACGCCACCACGCAGCGAACGCCGGCGCCCATGCGCGCCAACTCCAGGACGGTGGCGCCGCCGAAGCAGTAGCCGATCGCGGCCAGCCGAT
>Ga0302326_10016297_pt1 | contig 15568 bp, 11 predicted proteins | sample Palsa_T0_3_FD_202264 | JGI IMG/M metagenome (GOLD analysis project Ga0302326, IMG submission 202264) | Peat permafrost microbial communities from Stordalen Mire near Abisko, Sweden - Palsa_T0_3 | ecosystem: Environmental > Terrestrial > Soil > Palsa > Peat permafrost | place: Sweden: Abisko...
CCCGCTTGCACATCGACAGCGCCAGCGGCGACAGCGCCCGGAGCTCGTCGATCAGCGCGTCGACGGCGTCGTCGAGCTCGGCGGCGGGGTGCACCTCGGAGAGCAGACCGTACTCGAGTGCCTGCGCCGCCTTGATCCGCTGGCCGCGCATGATCAGGTTCTTGGCGCGGCCGAGCCCGATCAACCGCGCGACCCGCTGGCTGCCACCGCTGCCGGGAATCATCCCGAGCCGGATCTCGGGCAACCCCAGCTCGACGTCGTCGGCGGCGATCCGGAAGTCCGAGGCGAGCGCCAGCTCGAGCCCGACCCCGAGCACGTAGCCGCGAAGCCTGCAGATCACCGGCTTGGGGCAGCGCTCGGCCGCGGCGACGTTCCAGGCCAGCCGGCTGAGCGTCGCCGGATCGGTCCGCAGGAAGCCCATCACGTCGCCGCCGGCCGAGAACGCGCGGTCGCCGGCGCCGGTCAGCACGATCACCCGGACCTCCGCCTCGGTCCCCAGCCCCTCGATCATCTCGGCCAGCTCGGTCCGGGCGATCATCGGCACGCGGTTGTGCTTCTCGGGGTCGTCGAGCGTGATCGTCGCGACGGCGCGCTCCGCGTCTCGCGACAGTCGCAGGATTCCGGACTCGGTCATTGGTCAAGTTCCTTTCTGAGCTCGCGGCGCAGCAGCTTGCCGGATGAGCTCTTGGGCAGTAGGTCGACGAAGCGGTATTCGCGCGGGCGCTTGAAGCCCGCGATGCCCTCGGTGTCACGGAAGTGGCGGTCGAGCGCGTCGGCATCGGGCGTGGCGCCCGCGTCCGCGGTCGTCACAACGAACGCGACCACCCGCTGTCCCCAGCGTTCGTCGGGCGCGCCGATCACCGCCGCTTCGGCGACGGCGGGATGTTCGATCAGCACCTCCTCGACCTCGACCGGGTGGACGTTCTCTCCGCCGGTGATGATCATGTCGTCGACGCGGCCGACAATCCACAGATCGCCATCGGAGTCGAGGTGGCCGATGTCGCCGGTGAAGTACCAACCGTCCCGAATCGCACGCTCGTCGGCGTCGGGTCGGTGGTGATACCCGGAGAACGCCTCGTCGGAGCGCAGGTCGGCGATCACCTGACCGTCCTCGCCGGGGTCGACGACGTCGTCGTCCCCGGCGTCGGGGTCGGTCACGATCAGCCGCAGGCGGGAGTTGACCGCTGGGCGGCCGGCGCACCCGGGCTTGTCGGCCTGGTTGCGCCCGATCGCCCACGTGTAGTACTCGGTCGAGCCGTAGTGGTTGAAGAACGTCTCGGCGTTGGCGAACGCCTTCACACAGCGGGTCGCCAGCTCGGGACTCATCGGCGATCCGGCATAGCCGATCGAGCGCACCGTGCCGGTGTCGGCGTCGTCGGGCAGGCTGGCCAGCAGATCGTGGTACAGGGTGGGCGCCAGATACAGCGATGTCAGCCGCTCGCGCTCGATCAGCGCGCCGACGCCGTCGGCGTCCCAGGTCGGCATCGCGACGAAACATCCGTCGATCAGCGCCATCGCGATCATCGAGTGGATGCCCATCGTGTGATACAGCGGCATCACGCCGAGCGTTCGTTCGCCGTAGTCCAGGCCGTGGTGGACGACCTGGGACAGACCGCTGGCGCGGTCGGCCCGATGCGACCGGGGGACGCCCTTGGGCTTGCCGGTGGTTCCCGACGTGTAGAGCATCAGCGAGATCTCATCATCGCCGCGGTCCAGCGCGCCCGGGTGGGGGTCCGCATCGCGCAGCTGGTGCAACGAGGTCTTGCTGGTGGTCGCGGGGTCGCCGGCGTCGATCTCAATCAGGGTGATCGGGTCGCCGTTATCGGTCGCGGCGCGGGCCGCATCGGCCGAGGCCGGCTCGCAGACGACGAGCCGGGCGCCGCAGTCCCGCACGCAGTAGTCGACCTCGCGCCCCGACAGCCGGAAGTTCAGCGGCGTGAACACAGCCCCCAGCCACTGGGTCGCCCAGTAGAGCTCGACCGTCTCATGCCGGTTGGACAGCAGTACGCACAGCGGCTCGCCGGGTCGTAGTCCGAGCTGCGCCAGCCCGCCGGCGAGACGGGCTGCGCGGTGCAGCAGCTCGCGATAGGTCAGCCGGGTATCCCCGTCGACGAGCGCCTCGGCCTCGGGACGGCGGTCGGCGGCCGCCAGCAGCGTCAGCGCCAGGTTCACCTGGATCGCTCCGTCCGGCGGGCCGCCGTCTGCTCGATCGCGTCGACGATCGGGGCGTAGCCGGTGCATCGGCAGATGTGGCCCGAGAGCAGCTGCTCGATCTCCGCCCTGGTGGGGTCCGGCCGCCGCTCGAGCAGGTCGGTCGCGGCGATCAGGATCCCCGGCGTGCAGAACCCACACTGCAGGCCGTGGTGCTCGTGCAGGGCCTGCTGCAGCTCGGTCAGCTCACCGTCGTTGGCCGCGGCCAGCCCCTCGACCGTCTGCACGTCGGCGCCATCGGCCTGGATCGCGAGCATCAGGCAGGCCCGCGCCGGACGGCCGTCGACGCGCACCGTGCAGGCGCCGCAGACGCCGTGCTCGCAGCCGACGTGCGTGCCGGTCAGTCCCAGCCGGTGGCGCAGGAAGTCCGACAGCAGCAGCCGGGCCGGCACATGGTCGCCGTGACGGCGGCCGTTGATCGTGACCTCGATCGAAATCAGCGGCTCGGTCATCAGGCTCGGCGTGCTCGATCCAGGGCGCGGCGGGCCGCGTCGGCCACGAGCGCGCCGGCGAGATGGCGGCGATAGCGGGCCGACGCGTGGTGGTCGTCGTAGGCGTCGATCGCACGGGTGGTCGCGTCCGCGGCCGCAGCGATCGCGTCCTGCGCGCCCGCCCCGTCCGCCGAGCTGCCGATCAACGCCCGCGCCGGGCCGTCGAGAAGCAGCGGCCGGTCGGCGACCGCGCCGACGCCGATCCGGGCGGCGACGATCTCGCCCCGTTCGACGGTGACAGAGGCGCAGGCGCAGGCGAGCGTGAAATCTCCGTGGCGCTGGGCCAGCTCGATGAACGCGCGACCCTCGCCGGGACGGGCCTGCGGCCAGCGGGTGGAGACGAGCAGCTCGTCGGCCTTGACCGTCGTCGTGTAGGCGCCCGTGTAGAGATCCTCGGCCGCGATCTCACGCTGGCCGCCGACGCACCTGACGCTGGCGGCACCGCCGAGCGTCAGCAACACCAGCGGCAGCTCGCCCCGCGGCTCGCCGAACGCGATCGAGCCACCGATCGTGCCGCGGTGGCGGGTCGCGTAATGACCAGTGTACGGCAGGCACTCGGCGATCGCATCGTCCAGGCCGGAATGCTCCCCGAACGCGAACTGGGTGACGAGCGCGCCGACCTCGGGCCCGTTGACCCGGTCGAGCCCCGGCACGCGGGTGATGTCGACCAGCAGCTTCGGCGTCAGCCGTCGCATGTTCAGCAACGGCATCAGCGACTGCCCTCCGGCCAGCACCCGCGCGTCGTCGCCGTACTCGCCCAACAACGTGACCGCGTGCTCGACGGACTCGGCCCGCCGATACGAGAGTGGCGCCGGCTTCACGGGTGGATCAGCTCCCAGATCCGCGGCGGCGTCAACGGCATCGGCACCGGCTCGTCGCGCTCCAGCGCATCGAGCACCGCGTTGTGCAGCGCCGACGGGACCGACATCGTCGTGCCCTCGCCGAGCCCCTTGGCGCCCAGCGGCGTCACCGGTGACGCGGTCTGCAGGTGCGCCGAGCGCAGCCGCGGGACGTCGCCGGCAGTCGGGCACAGGTAGTCCTTGAGCGTGTCCGTTCGCAACTGCCCGTCGGGTCCGTAGACGACCGCCTCCTGCATCGCGGCCCCGAAGCCATGGGCGAAGCCGCCCAGGATCTGGCCCTCGGCCAGTAGCGGGTTCAGCAGCCGGCCGGCGTCGTGGACCGAGACGTAGTCGAGCACCTGTACGCGTCCGGTGACGCGGTCGATCTCGACCGTGACGATGTCGCACACGAACCCGTTCTCGGTCGAGGCCGTGATCAGGTCGCCGTCGGCGGGGGCCAGCTCCTCGGCCGCGTAATACGCGGTCGACGCCAGCCCGGGCTCGAGGTCGCCGGGCAGCCCCTCGGGGTTCCAGTGCGCCATCCCGGCCAGCCGCCGCAGCGAGACGCTCGACGCCGGGTCCCCGTGCACGTGCGCCTGGTTGTCGGCGAGCACGATGTCCTGCGGATCGGACTCCAGGACATGGGCGGCGATCGTGCGCAGCTTGTCGGCGACGTTCCCGGCGGCTCGCAGGACGGCACCGACGCCCACGCCCGAGAACCGTGACGAGTAGTTGCCGCTGGCGATCGTCCACGCGTGCTGGCCCGTGTCGGTCCGCGTCTGGACCGAGACCTGGCCGGGCTCGACTCCGAGCGCGTCGGCCACCACCTGGGCGACGACCGTCGCGTGGCCCTGTCCCTGCGGCGTCGTGCACACCTGCACGGCGATCCCGCCCATCGGGCTGATCGTCAGCGTCGCGCCCTCGGCGTTGCCGGATTTCGGCAGCGAGCGGGCCCGCGTCTCGGGATCCTCGACGAGCGTGACGTAGCCCATGTTCGAGATCGAGGGCTCGACCACGCAGGCGACGCCGATCCCGTACAGGCGGCCGCGGGCGCGAGCCCGTCGGCGCTGCTGCAGGCGCTCGCCGTAGTCGGCCAGTCGCTCCGCCTCGTCCAGGCACGCGTGATAGTCGCCGGACGAGTACAGGCCGCCCGACGGTGTGCGGTACGGGAACTCGGTCACCAGGTTGCGCCGCGCGAGCTCCAACGGGTCGATCCCCAACTGGCGTGCCGCGAGCACCATCAGACCCTCGATCGGCAGGTAGTGCTGCGGCCCGCCGAAGCCCCGGTTCAGCGCCGACGGGCAGCGGTTGGTCATCGCCACGCGGGCGCGCAGCGCGATGTTGCGCACCCGGTAGGCGCCGTTCAGCGTGCCGTGCATCCGGTACATCGAGGCGGGCTCAGGGGCGCGGACGTAGGCCCCGACGTCGTCCACGGCATCGATCCGCAAACCCAGCAGCTCGCCGTCGGCCGTGAACGCGCCCTGGATCTCGGTGCTGCGTCCGGCGGAGATCTGCGACCCGGCCAGGTGCTCGAGTCGGTCCTCGGTCCAGCGCACCGGGACGCCGAGGACGCGTGACGCACAGGCGATCAGGGCTACGTAGGCGAATACGCCGGACTTGATGCCGAACGACCCGCCGCTGTGCTCGGGCGTGATCAGCCGGAGCTTGGCGCCCGGAAGTCCGAGTGCGGCCGCCAGCACCGAGTGCAGCGTGAACGGACCCTGGAAGTTGGCCCAGGCGGTCAGCGCGTCGTTGCCCGGATCCCAATCAGCGACCACCCCGTAGCACTCCATCGGCAGCCCCGTCCAGGCGGGGAACTCGAAGCGATGGGTCAAGGTCAGGTCGGCGTGCTCGAACGCGCCGTCGGGGTCGCCGTAGGAGAAGCGTCGTTCGGACACCAGCGCGTCCGGGTCGGCGGCCGCCTCCAGCACGTCCATCCGGGGCGCGAGCGGCTCGTAGGCGACGTCGACCTGGGCCGCCGCGTCCTCGGCCAGGTAGCGATCGGACGCGACGACGACCGCGACGGGCTCGCCGACGTACCGGGTCGTCTCGATCGCGGCGGCGTAGTACGGGACCGGGCTCGGGCAGGCCGCCGCGAACGGCTTGCAGAGCCGCTGCACGTCGGCGCCGGTGATCACCCCGATCACGCCGTCGCACTGCAGCGCGCGGCTGCGGTCGATCGAGCTGATCTGCGCGTGGGCGTGGGGCGAGCGGACGATCGCCGCGTGCTGGGCGCCTGGCACGGGCTCGACGTCGTCGATGAACCGTCCGCGGCCTCGCAGCAGCGCGTCGTCCTCGAACCGCGGCACCGAGCGCCCCACCCAGTCCGGCGTGGTGGCCACCTGCTCCATCGCCTCAGCCTACCCGGGCTCTGCACCCCTCGAACGCCGCTCAGATCGGGCTTAGGCCAGTGGGACTGCGCTACCGTGACGGCCCGACATGAGGTCCGCGCTCCGCAAGCTCGCCGGTCCGTTCTTCATCGGTGCCGGGGCGTTGCACTTCGTCAAGCCTGAGCCCTACCGGGCGATGATGCCACCGTACATCCCGGCGCCGGACGCGATGGTCGCGCTGTCGGGCGTCGCCGAGGCGGCGGGCGGTGCCGGCCTGCTCGTGCCCAGGACGCGGCGCTGGGCGGCGTGGTGGCTGGTTTCGACGCTGGTCGCGATCTTCCCCGCCAACGTCCACATGGCGCTGCACCCCGAGCGCTACGAGCGGCACGTGCCGGGCGGGCGCCTCGGGCTGTATCTGCGGCTGCCGTTCCAACTCGTGTTCATCGCCTGGGTGCTCGGCGCCGCCAAGACGCCCAGGCCGTCCAAGCCGTCCGCGCCGGAGCCGCAGTCGTGATCGGGCAGCGCGTTCGCCGCCGGGAGGATCCGCGGTTTTTGACCGGCCAGGGCCGCTACGTCGACGATCTGGAGCTCGACGGCGCGCTGTGGGCGACGTTCGTGCGGTCCGAGTACGCGCACGCCACGATCACCGAGATCGATACCTCCGAGCTGCCCGCCGGGGCGCAGGTGTTCACGGCGGCCGACATCGACCTGGAGCCGGCGGCACCGATGCATCCCGCGATCGATACGCAGATGGGCCGGCCCCGGCTCGCGTCCGGCAAAGTCCGCTTCGTCGGGGAGATCATCGCGGCCGTCGTCACCGACACGGCCGCCACGGGGGTCGACGCCGCCGAGCGCGTCTGGGCCGAGATGGAGCCGCTGCCCGCGGTCACCGACGAACGCGAGGCGATCAAGAACGAGACGCTGCTGTTCGAGGACGCGGGCACGAACGTCGCGATGGCCGACGGCCCGACCGAGCCCAGCGCGGACTTGTTTGACGGCTGCGAGATCGTCGTCGAGGGCGAGCTCAACAGCCAGCGGATCCATGTCGCGCCGATCGAGCCGCGTGCGACCGCGGCCGTCTGGGAGGAGGGCCGGCTGCGGATCTGGCTCTCGACCCAGACGCCCCACCAGGACCGAGACGCCCTGGCCCAGGCGCTCGGGGTCGAGCCCGACCGTGTGCACGTGATCGGGCCGGACGTCGGCGGCGGCTTCGGCGGCAAGGGCCTCGGCGTCGAGGACGTGCTCGTGGCCTGGCTGGCGCGCAAGCTTGACCGGCCGGTGCGCTGGACCGAGACCCGGTCCGAGCACATGGTGGCGATGGGCCATGGTCGCGGCGAGCGGATGTGGTTCACGCTCGGGGGCGATCGTGACGGGACCTTCAAGGCGCTGTACCTGAAGCTGCTGCAGAACTCCGGGGCCTATCCGGGGATCGGCGCGATCCTGCCGACGCTGACGCGGCTGATGGCGTCCGGCGTGTACCGGATTCCGCGGATCGAGGTCCGGTACGACTCGGTCGTGACGAACACCAGCCCGACCGCTGCGCTACGCGGCGCCGGCCGTCCCGAGGCGTCGCAGGTGGTGGAGCGCGCGGTCGATGCGTTCGCGGTGCAGGCGGGGCTCGATCCGGCGGAGGTGCGGCGCACGAACTTCATCGGCGCCGACGAGTTCCCGTACACGACCGTCGTCGGCGCGACCTACGACGTCGGCGACTACCGACTGGTACTCGACACGGCGCTGGAGACCGCCGGCTACGACGAGCTGCGCGCCGAGCAGGCGCGGCGGCGCCTGTCCGACGATCCGACGCTGCTCGGAATCGGCATGTCGACGTACGTCGAGATCACCAACGGGATCAACGAGAGCGAATTCGGCGCGGTCGAGATGACGCCGGAGGGCGATGCGATCGTCAAGACCGGCTCGTTCTCGCACGGCCAAGGTCACGAGACGACGTTCGCGCAGATCGCCGCTGCCCAGATGGGGCTGCCGGTCGAGCGCGTGACGGTGATCAAGGGCGACACCGACCGGGTCGCACGCGGAACTGGTACGTACGGCTCGAAGTCGACCCAGATCGGTGGCGCGGCCGCGCGCCAGGCGGCCGAAGAGCTCGTCGAGAAGGCCAAGGAGCTGGCGGCCGAGCAGCTCGAGGCCGACCCGCAGGACATGGTGCTGGAGCTCGGCGCAGGCACGTTCCACGTCGCCGGTGCGCCCCAGCCGTCGCTTGACTGGTCCGAGCTGGCCGGGCGACTGCATGCGGCGGGACGGCTGCCCGAGCTCAGCGTCGAGACCGACTTCAAGGCCAATCAGCCGACGTTCCCGTTCGGCGCGCACGTGGTCGTCGTCGAGATCGACTCGGAGACGGGCTCGGTGGCGCTGCGACGGGTGATCGCGGTCGACGACGCCGGCACGATCATCAACCCGATGATCGCCGACGGTCAGATCCACGGTGGCGTCGCGGCCGGGCTGGCGCAGGCGCTGTACGAGGAGTTCGTCTACGACTCCGACGGCAACCCCCAGAACGCGAACTTCGTCACCTACTGCATCCCGGGCCCGACCGAGCTGCCGTCGTTCGAGCTCGTGCGAACCGAGACGCCGACGCCGGTCAACCCGCTCGGCGCCAAGGGGATCGGCGAGTCCGGGACGATCGGCTCGACGCCCGCGGCGCTGAACGCGGTGATCGACGCGCTGTCGCACCTGGGCGTGCGCTCGATCGAGATGCCCGCCAACGGCGAGCGGGTGTGGCGGGCGATCCAGGACGCCCGCTCGGGCCACTGAGCGGCGGCGCCGGGTGACCGAGCCGTCCCGGGAGATCCTGCCACGGCCAGACGGAGTGCGTGCGTTTGCCGGTCCGGCGTTCGCTGGGATCGCCGACTGCGCGCCGAGCGGCCGTGTCCGTCTCGACGCGCTGGCGCGCTGGCTGCAGGACATCGCCTACCTCGACGTGCTCGACGCGGGCCTTGAGTCGGTCGCGGTCTGGGTCGTCCGGCGCACGCGGATCCGCGTCAACCGCTGGCCGCGGTTCGCCGAGCGGTTTGAGCTGACGACGTTCTGCACCGGGCTCGGGCGGATGTGGGCCGAGCGGCGGACCGACGTCACGCGCCCGGGTGCCGACGGGCCCGACGTCGAGGCGGTCTCGCTGTGGGTCCACCTGCACCCGGAGCGGCGGCTCCCGTTCCCGCTGACCGAGGCCGAGGTGACCGCCTACTCGGGACCGGAGCTCCAGCGACGCGTGACCGCGCGGCTGCGCCACCCGCTTCCGCCCGCGGCGTGCGAGCGCGAAGCTGCCTGGATCTTTCGCGCCACCGAGTCAGACATCGCCGACCACATCAACAACGCCGCCTACTGGCAGCCGCTTGAGGAGGAGCTGGTGCAGCGCGACGAGGAGCCTGGCCTGGTCGACATCGAGCTCGAGTATCGGGCGCCCGCCCAGCCCGGCGTCAAACGGTGGCTGGCGGACGGCGAGGCGCGGTGGATCGTCGGTGGGGCATCGGCCGGGGGCGAGGAGGAGCTCCACGCCTCGTTCCTGCTGGCCCCACCCTCGTGAGGACGAGGATTGGCGATCTCGTCACCACAGGCGTGACGGGATCACCAATGTTCCTGCGGCAGCTACGTCGTGAAGACGATCTTGCCGACGACCTCGCCGCCGGCGAGCGCCTCGAAGCCGGCGGCAGCCTCGGACAGCGGCAGCGTCGAATGCCTGATGGGGCGGATGTCGCGCTCCAGGCAGAAGCGGATCAGCCGCTCGAGCTCGTCGCGGGTGCCCATCGTCGAGCCGATCACGGACAGCTGCAGGAAGAACACGCGAGTCAGCTCGGCCGGTGGCGCGTCGCCCGAGGTGGCGCCGGAGATCACGAGCTTGCCGCCGGGCCGCAGCGAGCGGATCGAGTGCTTGAAGGTGGCGGCGCCGACCGTCTCCATCACCGCGTCAACTCGCTCGGGCAGCCGCGCGCCGGATTCGAAGGCCTGCTCGGCACCGAGCGTGAGCGCCTGCTCACGCTTATCGGCAGTGCGCGAGGTGACCCAGACGCGAGCGCCCGCGGCCGAGGCGAGCACGATCAGCGCGGTCGCGACGCCGCCGCCGGCGCCTTGGACGAGCACGGTCATCCCCGGAACGATCTCGCCGCGGGTGAACAGCATCCGGTAGGCGGTCAGCCACGCTGTCGGCAGGCACGCGGCGTCCTCGAACGATAGCTCGGCCGGCTTGCGCAGGACGTTGCGCTTCGGCACCGCGACGCGCTCGGCGAGCGCTCCCTGATGGCGCTCGGAGAGCAGCGATCGACGCGGATCGAGCGTCTCGTCGCCTCGCCAGGAGTCCGACGAGATGACCGCGTGCACGAGCACCTCGTCACCGTTCTCGTCGATCCCGGCGGCGTCGCAGCCGAGGATCATCGGCAGCTGCTCGGCCCCCAGGCCGACGCCGCGCAGCGACCACAGGTCGTGGTGGTTGAGCGCCGCGGCCTTGACCGTAACGGTCGTCCAGCCGGGCGGGACCTCGGGTTCGGGGCGGTCTCCGACGACGAGCCCTGAAAGCGGGTCGTCAGGGTTGATCGAGGCGGCGTAGGCGGCGAGCATGCGCCGAACCGTATCGATCAATCGTCCACCAGGGCTGGCACACTGCGCCCGATGGGCAAGGTGAAAGCAAGCGCCAGCGCGCAGCTGGCGACGGCTCCGGACCGGGTGTTGTCGTTTCTGCGCGATTACCGCGACAACCGTCCGCGGATCCTGACCGACAACTACACCGCCTATCGCGTCGAGCAGGGCGGTAAGGGCGACGGCACCGTCTACGCGTACCACTTCGCGGCGGGCGGCCGCGAGCGCGACTACCGGCTGCACGTACACGAGCAGGGGTCGCGGCTCGAGGAGGCCGACCAGATGTCGTCGTTTCGATCGGTCTGGTCGGTTGACCCCGGGCCGGGGGGCTCGCAGGTCACGATCGAAAGCTCGTGGGACGGTGCCGGCGGGATCGCGGGGGTGTTCGAAGGGTTCTTCGCGCCCAAGGGGCTGCGGCGGATCTACGCGCAGATGCTGGCCCGGCTGAAGGACGAGCTCGGCGCCTGACGCCTCCACAGCAGACCTGGCACAGACAGCCGAGGGCGAAACTAACATCACCCCCGAGCTCGGGGTCCCAGCCCGGGTGCCCGGCTCAGCGGCTGTGGCCGTCGCCGATCGATCATGGCCGACCTCCCGCATCAGCCCCCCACGGATCCGTTCGCCGAGCCGGCTCGCCGGATCGACAGGCGCGGGTTTTTGGTCGCTCTGGGCGCCGGCGGCGCTGCAGTCGGGATCGCCGCCTGCGGCGGCACCACCGCCACGACGCCCACGCAGCACCCCCACCGACGGAGGATCACGCCGACGCTGGACGCGACCGAGTCGCGGCGGCTGCTGTCGATGCCCGAGCTCAAACCGCCCCCGATCGAGGTCTCAAAGCGCCCATTGGAGCCGGAGCTCGGTACCTATGTCTTCACCGACGTCCATGCGGGCGACGGCCAGCAGGGGCCGCTGATCATCGACCGCGCCGGACGGCTCGTCTACTTCAAGCCGGTCTCCGGCGGGGGCACGACCACGCGGCGCGCGTTCAACGTCCGGGTCCAGGAGTACCAGGGCGAACCGGTGCTAACGCACTGGACGGGCGCGACCGTGTACGGGCACGGCCAGGGTCACTACGAGCTCTACGACCAGCGCTACCGGCTGGTCGCGCAGGTCCACGCCGGCAACGGCTACCTCGGCGACCTGCACGAGTTCAAGCTGACCAACCGCGGCACCGCCCTGCTGACTGCCTACGGCGAGGCGACCGGAGACCTGCCGGCCGGGGCCAGCCCGGCACGGGTCGGGCCGTACTTCTACGGGGTCGCCCAGGAGGTCGAGATCGCGACCGGCAAGGTCCTGCTGCAGTGGCGCAGTAACGACCACGTCCTGTTGTCCGCGTCGTACGAGGCGGTGCCGGCCGCCGGTCCGCGCGCGATCTGGGACTACTTCCACATCAACTGCATCGCGGTCGATCCCGAGGATGACAACCTGATCATCAGCGGCCGTCACACCTGGGCCTTCTACAAGGTCGATCGCCAGACCGGGGCGGTGATCTGGACCTGCGGTGGGCGCGACAGCGATTTCGAGATGGGCCCGGACACGCACTTCGCCTTCCAGCACCACGTCGTCCCGCATCCGCAGGGCATCTTCACGATCTTCGACAACGAGGGCGGGCCGCCGAACGAGGCCCGGCAGTCCCGCGCGCTGGTGCTGCGCCTCGACGAGCGGCGGCGCCGGGCCAGCTTCGTGCGCCAATACCGGCACCGTCCGTCGGTCCTGTCCGAAGCCGAGGGGTCGGTGCAGCCGCTGGGTACCTACCCCTGCAACGTGTTCGTCGGCTGGGGCGACTCGACCTACTTCACCGAGTACGACCGTGACGGCGACGTCGTGCTCGATGCGCGGCTGAACGCGAGCGGGGTGCTCTCCTACCGCGCCTTCCAGGACGCCTGGCGCGGGACTCCGCAGGCGGCTCCGAGACTGGCCGTCGTCCGAACGGGCCAGATCGCCCGGCTGTACGCGAGCTGGAACGGCTCGACCGAGCACCGCGCCTGGCGGGTGCTCGGCGGTCCCGACGAGCAGTCCCTGTCGACCCTCGGAGTCAGCGCGTCACACGGGTTCGAGACCGAGATCCGGCTCGGCCACGCGCCCAGCCACCTCGCGGTCGAGCCGTTGGACGCCTCGGGTGAGGTCGCCGCGGCCCGCTCCGCGGTCGTCGCCGTCGGCCCATGACCGGGCGCACCGATCACCCGTGGACGCCCGGGCCGATCGACCGGCGGCGGTTTTTGGCGACGGCCGGCGCCGCCGCGGGCGCCGCGGTCGGGCTGGCCGCGTGCGGCTCGGCAGGCGGCTCGGCCGGCTCCACGGGTGGCTCCGGCGCCGCGACGGCCGCCAGGGCACCGTTCCGCACCCGCCCGGACCTGAAGCCGCCCGCGATCCGGGTCGTCAAGGCACCGGCGCAGCGAACGTCTGACTCCCACGTATTCACCGATGTGCACGCCGGCGCCGGTCAGCAGGGGGCGCTGATCATCGACCGCCGCGGCGAAGTGGCCTACTTCGAACCGGTCTCAGACCACGGCGGCAACGGGCGGCGGATCTTCAACGTCCGCGTCCAGGAATACCAGGGCGAGCCGGTGATGACCTACTGGCTGGGCGCGATGGTGTCCGGCCACGGCCAGGGCAACTACTACCTCTACGACCAGAGCTACCGGCAGGTGGCCGAGGTCAAGGCCGGCAACGGCTACCAGGGTGATCTGCACGAGTTCCGGCTGACGCCGCGCGGCACCGCGCTGCTGACGGCCTACGGCACCGCTCAGGCCGAGATCACGAGCTCGGATGTCGCCGGCGGCTCGCACTACGGGCCGTACTTCTACGGAATCGCCCAGGAGGTGGACGTCGCCACCGGGCAGGTGCTGATGCAGTGGCGCTCGGATGACCACGTCCCGTTGGACGCGTCCCACGAGCTGCCCCCGAACTCGGCGTCCAACAGCTGGGACTACTTCCACATCAATTCGATCGAGGTCGACCCCGACGACGGCAACCTGATCATCTCCGGACGCAACTGCTGGGCGTTCTACAAGGTCGATCGCCACACCGGCGAAGTCATCTGGCGCTGTGGGGGTCGTGACAGCGACTTCCGGATGGGACCGGGGACGACGTTCCGCTTCCAGCACCACGTCGTCCCGCACGGCCACGGCGTGTTCACCGTGTTCGACAACGAGGGCGGGCCGCCGCAGGAGGAGAGCCAGTCACGGGGTCTGGTGCTGCATGTCGACGAGCGACATCGACGGGTCCGGTTTCTGCGCGCCCTGCACCACCGCCCGGGCGTGTACTCGAGCTCGCTGGGCAGCGTCCAGAAGCTCAAGCACGGCGGCGTCTTCATGGGGTGGGGCGTCTCGACCTGGTTCACGGAATACGACCGCCACGGCCGGGTCCTGCTCGACGCGCGGCTGGAACCGGTTGGCGTCAACTCTTACCGCGCGTTTCAGGACCGCTGGAGCGGCCGCCCGCACTGGCAGCCCGAGATCGCGGTCGAGCGCTCGGGCCGCCGCGCCACCGTGTATGTCAGCTGGAACGGTGCCACCGTGCACCGATCGTGGCAGGTGCTCGGCGGCGACGACAGCACTGACCTGCAGCCGATCCAGACGCACGCCGTGGACGGGTTCGAAACCGCGATCGTGCTCGACACGGCGCCGGCGCGGGTTGCCGTCCGGGCGCTCGACGAGCACGGCCAGGTGTTGTCATTGTCCGAAGCGGTCAAGCTCTGAGATCACGGGAACTGCGTCAGGTGCTCGGCCCGCCCGCATGACTCCTGACCACGGCAGTGCTCGAGCCGTCGTAACTGCTGCTGCAGGCGGGTGCGCGCGCTGGAGCTCAGCGAGCCGTAGACGTTGAACAGTTCGTAGGGGTCGGTGGTCAGGTCGTAGTACTCGTGCTGCCCGTTGTCGTAGGCGACATACAGGAACTGCCGGGTGCGCAGCGCCTCGTAGGAGGTCGGGTTGCCGCTGTCGTAGTTCTGGGCGTCGGGATCGAACTTGAAGTTCTGAACTGGGCCGCGATGCTCAACCAGCACCGCGTTCTGCCAGCCGGGCGGCGTGCGCCCGTGCAGCAGCGGCAGCAGCGAGTGACCGTCGTTGCGCGACGACGTGCCGGCGAGTCCCTCGAACGTGCTCGCGAGGTCGATGTTCTCGGTGATCCCCTCGATCCGGGCGCCGGCGGGGATCCCCGGACCGGCGATCACCAGCGGCACGCGGATGTCGGTCGTGAACGCGGTCAGCTTGCCTGGCATCAGCCGGTGCTCGCCAGTGTGCAGGCCGTTGTCGGAGCTGAACACGATGTCGGTGTGGCGCAGCTCGTGGTGGGCGGCCAGCGCCGTCTCGATCTTGGCGATCATGTCGTCGATCGACTGAACGTCCTGAACGCGGAGGCGGAACGCCTCGTTGATCTCGGAGATCTGGGTACGGTCGAATGGTTTGTGACCGCGCAGCCAGGACGGGGCGTTGGTCGGCAGCACGTCGAAGTCGGGTGGACGCGGCGCCTGCAGACCCCGGAAGTCATGCCGGTAGCGGGGGGCGGGAACGTATGGCTCATGCGGGGCGAACGTCGCCAGCTCCAGGAAGAACGGCCGGCGCGAACGCGACGCGTGATCGATGAACTTGACGCCCAGGCGCCCCAGGACGTCGGTCAGGTAATCGCGGGGCTCCGAGCCGTAGTAGACGATCCGCCCGTTCTGATTCATGTGGTAGTGAAACTCGCTATAGGCCTTGCCGGCGACGTCCCACTGGTTCCAGCCCGGCGGAACGTAACGGGCCGGGAACGGGTCGCGACTGGCGCCCTCGAGGTACCCGTTCAGGTACTTGCCCATCAGCGCGGTCGTGTACCCCGCACGCTGGAGATAGACGTTGAACGAGCGGCGCAGGTTCCCGTGATCGACGAACGCGGAGAAGCCCCCGTTCGGCGGCACGTTCGTGTAGACGTGCGTGTTGTGCGGGTAATCGCCGGTGAAGATCGACGAGCGCGACGCGCAGCAGACCGAGTCGGTCACGAACTGGTTGTCGAACGTCACGCCCTCGTTCTCCAGCGCCTGCACTTGCGGCATGTACGGGATCAGGTCCTCTGACAGATCGTCGGTCAGCACGAACACGATGTTCGGCCGGTGCCCGCGACCGGTCAGCCTCCC
>Ga0302326_10016298_pt1 | contig 15567 bp, 12 predicted proteins | sample Palsa_T0_3_FD_202264 | JGI IMG/M metagenome (GOLD analysis project Ga0302326, IMG submission 202264) | Peat permafrost microbial communities from Stordalen Mire near Abisko, Sweden - Palsa_T0_3 | ecosystem: Environmental > Terrestrial > Soil > Palsa > Peat permafrost | place: Sweden: Abisko...
TGCCCATGAGAATCCAGCCCATGTGCGCCCACCATTTGCCCTCGATGGGCGAATGCGGGTCGCCATCCTGATCGGAGTATTGATGATGAATGCGGTGCGTGGCTACCCAGAAAATCGGTCCGCCTTCAAGAGCCAGCGTGGCGCAAATGGTCAGGAAATACTCGACCCACTTCGGCGTCTTGTAGCCGCGGTGCGTGAGCAGCCGATGATAGCTCATGCCGATGCCCAGGCTGCCCGAAACCCACCACAGGCACAAGGCCACGAACAGTGCCTTCCATGTAAAAAAGAAAAGTGCCGCCACCGCTCCGATGTGAAACAGCGCCATGAATACCGCAGTCACCCAGTTGATTTCACCGTTTGCCGCTTGTCGTTTTTCCAGGCTTTCCAGTTCCATGTCCAAAGTGTGCCCCATTTGCTGGTCTTGAGTTCGCTACCGTACATACCTAACCTATCAAGAGATCGGGGCAAGCCACTGTAATACTTGTGTAATAGCGGGATTCCGGGGCGTTACGGGGCATTACGGAGGTACTGGAAGGATTCGAAAGAAGAAGAAGAAAAGGAGCAGGGCGAGGCCACCGGCCGCGCCCTGCCGAACCATGACTCATGTAGACCGTTAGGCGCTCATCGGCATCTGCTTCATAAATTCTTTCTGCGCTTCTTCCATTTCTTCCATCGTCACATCGCGTTTGTGGGTTCCGATGGACCACTTGTGTCCGAAGGGATCGGCGAGCTTGCCGTAGCGGTCGCCCCAGAACATGTCAGCGACCGGCATCTCCACGGTGGCCCCCGCCTTCACCGCGCGATCAAACGCCGCGTCCACATCGTCAATATAAATGTGCAGCCCCATGCCGCTGCCGCCCGTGGACTGTGGCGACAAGGAACCGAACTGGGGGAATTCGTCGGCGAGCATGATGATGGAGTCGCCGATGCGCAGCTCGGCATGCACGATCTTGCCGTCAGGTCCTTTCATGGCGCCTTTTTCTACGGCGCCAAACGCCTGCTTATAGAACTCGATGGCGCGAGCAGCGTCGCGGACCGTCATATATGGAGTGACGGAGTGGTAGCCCTTGGGAATCGCTTCAACAGTCATGTGGTCCTCCTAAATTAGGAAATTCCGGCGGGACGAAGTTTACACCAAAAAGTGCGGATCGGCGTGTCAAATGTCTGTTACAAGGGTATTTAGGGCCGGCGACAATCTGCGCTCGGGCTGGGAAAGAATTAGAAGAATCGGGTCACGCCCTCTTCCAGCACGACCACGCGGTCCTCGATCCCGGCCGAGCGTGCCTCCTGCTCTAGCAATTGGAGCGGTTCATCCACTGGCTCGTGCGATAGCCGGAAGGTTCCATAGTGCATGGGTACCATCCAGCGTGCCTTCAAATCGAGGAAGGCACGGGTGGCGTCGGCGGGATTGGTATGCACGTTGCGGAAGGTCGGGGGATTATAGGCGCCAATGGGAAGCAGCGCCAGTTCCGGCGACAGGCGCCGGCCGATCTCGCGGAAGCCGGCAAAGTAGGCCGTGTCTCCCGCGTGATACACCGAGTGTTTCCCTGACCGAAGCACGTAGCCGCCGTAACCCCGGTGCGAATCCTTGAGGATCCGTGCTCCCCAATGCCGTGAAGGAACGTGCGTCACCGACAAGCTGCCGTGCCGCGAACTGTTCCACCAGTCAAGCTCGATGATCTCGGAGAAGTCCAGATCGGATACAAGGTCCGTCACGTGGCTTGGAACGATGATGGCCGGGGCGGTGCCCCGTGTGCGCAGATTGTTCGCCACGATGGCGCGCAACGACGGCCGGTGCAGATGATCGAAATGCGCGTGCGTCACCAGCACCAGATCAATGGCCGGCAAATCGCGAACTCTCAGCCCGGGACGACGCAACCGCTTCAGCACAAAGAGCCAGCGAGCGAAGTTGGGATCGATCAGCACGCTCTGCCCGCCTACCTGCACGAAGAAACTGGAATGTCCGATGAAAGTAACCCCCAGCTCGCCGTTCGTGGCAAGACGCGGCTTGTGGGTCTCGCCGCAAAGCGGAGTTACGGCCGAGCGGCGTACCAGCCGCCCGAACTGCGACGCGCGCTTGCGGAGAGCCCGACTGTGAAGCGTTGCTTTGATCATCCTGAATTGATCGTCCCGAAAGCCAGTCTCGTTGTTGGATGAGGGGTGCCAGATGCTGGCTCTATTTTAGTTCAGGCCAGTAAGGAAACGTGCGTAATTCTGGCAGTTCCTCCACGACGCTTTTGACGTGCACGGGACCCACCCAGGCAGAGCCAGAACAGCCAAATGAGCGGAGAGTGCCTTAAAAAGCCGCCACCCATGAGAGCCCTGCTTGACCTCGATCCGGTCGCTCATATCTAATCCGAAAAGTCCTTTCCTCGCGAGGAGAAACTAGAAATGCGCGTCGCTTTCTTGGGTCTGGGAATTATGGGGCATGCCATGGCCACGAATCTGGTCAAGGCCGGCTATGAAGTCACGGTTTGGAACCGCACCCCGGGCAAACTGGTGGAAGGGGCGGGCATCGCTCCCACTCCCGCGGCGGCGGCGCAAGGGGCCGAAGTCGTCTGGCTCTGCGTTTCCGATACCGCCGCTGTCGATGGAATATTGTTCGGCCCCGATGGCGTCGAGGGGTCGCTGGCCGAGGGCATGATCATCGCGGATTCCAGCACCATCTCGCCCTCTGCCACCTTGAAGTTTTCCGAGCGGGTTCGCGCCCGGGGAGTGGCCTACGTCGACGCTCCCATGACCGGATCGAAAATCGGCGCGGGCAACGGGACGCTGATCTTCATGGTCGGCGGTGACGAAGCAACCATCGACCGCCTCAAACCTCTGTTCGAGGCCATGGGCAAAAAGATTTTCCGCATGGGCGAGACCGGCAAGGGTCAGGCTACCAAGCTCGCGATGAATCTGCAGATTGCCCTCATTTTCGAAGGCTTTGCCGAGGCGCTCACTCTCGCCACCAAACTCGGGGTGGACCCGCGGCAACTCGTGTCGCTGATCGAGGCCACGATGGTCCGTTCTGGCGTGGTGGAATACAAAGCGCCCTTCGTCCTGCAACGCGACTTCACGCCCAACTTTCCACTGCGCCTGATGCACAAAGACATCTTGCTCACGCTTGAAGCCGCGAAAGAAGCCCGCGTAAAGTTGCCCGCTCTTGAAACCGTGGAAGAGATCTACGAAATGGCCACCGAAGATGGCCACCGCGACCTCGACTACGCCGCGACCTTGACTCTTTTAGAAAAGTGGGCGGGAGTACTGGTGAAGGGCGAAGCAGCGTAATGCGTTGACGCGACGCCCGTTGGCTCCTGGTAGGGTCGCCACAGAGCGGGCCTTTTCCTTGATCGGCGAAACCATCTCGCACTACCGCATCGTCGAGAAGCTCGGCGACGGAGGGATGGGTGTGGTCTACAAAGCCGAAGACGTGAAGCTCGGCCGCTTTGTCGCGCTTAAATTCCTGCCCGACGACGTAGCGAAAGACCCGCAATCCCTCGCCCGCTTTCAGCGTGAAGCCAAGGCGGCCTCGGCACTGAATCATCCCAATATTTGCACCATTTACGAAATCGACGACCAGCACGGACCGGCGTTCATCGCCATGGAGTTTCTGGATGGAGTTACGCTGAAGCAGCGCATCGGCCGAAGGCCCATCGAGACCGATGTTCTGCTGGGCCTGGCGATCGAGATTGCCGACGCCCTGGACGCCGCTCATTCGCAAAATATCGTGCATCGGGACATCAAACCTGCAAACATTTTCGTAACCAAGCGCGGACGCGCCAAGATTCTGGATTTCGGCCTGGCCAAGGTTTCCCTTCCTGCCAGTTCCGCCAGCCAAATCGCTGCACAGAATACGCAGACTGCTACCTTCGCCGCCGACGAACATCTCACCAGTCCCGGTACGACGCTGGGAACGGTCGCCTACATGTCTCCGGAACAAGTCCGGGCCCAAGAGTTAGACGCTCGCTCCGATTTGTTCTCCTTTGGCGCAGTGCTCTACGAGATGGCTACGGCCACGCTGCCTTTCCGTGGCGAAAGCTCGGGAGTCATCTTCAAATCCATTCTGGACGCGGCTCCCACACCTGCCGTGCGGCTAAATCCCGATCTGCCGCCCAAACTCGAAGACATCATCCACAAGGCTCTCGAGAAGGACCGCAATCTGCGCTATCAGAGTGCGGCGGAGATGCGGGCCGACCTGCTGCGGCTGAAGCGAGACACGGACTCCGGCAGGTCGATGGCTGTGACGGAGCCGGAACCTGTTTCTCGTAGAAGACGGCTGCGATGGGTCGCTGCCGGGGCGGTTGCGCTTATCGCCGCCATCATGATCGCAGTCTGGCTCTGGCAGTCTCGGCATGCCGCCGTCTCCTCCTTCGATTCTCGAAACCCGAGGGCGATTGCCGTGCTGCCGTTCCAAAATGCGGGCTCCGACAAGGATACAGATTTTCTACGACTCGCTTTGCCAGATGAAATTGCGACTGCTTTGAGCTACGTGCCGTCGTTCTCGATCCGTCCCTTCGCCACGACGAGCAAGTACAACGGGCCGAATGTGGACTTCGAAAAGGCTGGTCGGGAGATGGGAGTGACCTCCATCGTAACGGGACACTACCTCACGGAAGGCAAACAGTTGGAGATCACGCTGGAGGCGGTGGAGGTCGCGAATAACCGCAGTGTTTGGCGAGAAGCCATCAGTGTTCAAGCCTCCGACAATATTGCCATGCGGGAACAAGTCACCTCGAGAGTGCGGCAAGATCTCGTTCCCATGCTGGGAGGATTGTCAGCCTCGGGGGAGGGGGGGACTCGACCGAAAAGCGAGGAGGCGTACGATTTGTATTTGCGCAGCATTGCCGTACCCCGTGATGTTGCTCCGAACAAGGGCGCGATCGCAATGCTCGAGCGCGCCGTCGGGATTGACCCCAGCTACGCGCCTGCTTGGGAAGCTTTGGGCTTGCGGTATTACTTTGACGCCAGCTATGGCGACGGCGGAGAGCAAATGTTAAGGCGTTCGGACTCGGCCTTTGAACGCGCTATCGCGCTTGATCCAGACCTGACTTCCGCCGTCGGGGACCTGATCGTGAACCGGATCGATGAAGGTGAACTGGGGAACGCCTACGCCGAAGCAACAGCACTGGTCAAGCGACGGCCCCAGAACGCCCTCGCGCACTTCGTTCTGAGCTACGTGCTGCGCTATGCCGGGCTGTTGGAGGACGCGGCCCGAGAGTGCGACACTGCCTTGACGCTGGATCGGAGAAATTATCAATTCCGTTCATGCTCGGCAGTTTTCATGCAATTAGACCAGCCTGAAAAAGCCATGGAGTTCGTCCGTCTGGATTCAGGTTCAGAATGGGCGACTCGATCTGCTGCCTACATCCTTCTCGGCCAAGGCAAACTGGCCGAAGCACGAGAAAGCATCCAGAGAACCTCGGCGGATCCTCGACTGGGTCGCGATTTGCTTGCGGCCTGTGTCGACCCGTCACAACACTCGTCATTGGACAGACTGGCGCATGAGACGGAAAACACCATGCTGAGAGTGACGGATGCGGAGCCTCGCTACCTGGTCGGAACTTTGCTCGAGTACTGTGGCCAAAAGGAGGCCGCCCTGCGGTTGCTGAAGAGTGCTATCGAACACAACTATTGCGCCTACACCGCCTTAGAGACCGACCCGTTGCTTGCCAAGCTCCGGGGAACTCCCGAGTTCAGCGCATTGCAATCGGCGGCGAAACAGTGCCAGGACAGGTTCTTGGCGCAGCGAGAACAGCATCCACAATGAAACCCGGTCCGACATCACCATCCTAAAGGCAGCCCGAGCGGGGGATGCGAAGCTGCCATTGAGATATTCATTCAGTTCTCGATGAGGACTTGTGGGCCAAGTTAGTAAGCCAGCAGGATCCTCAAGTCGCGCAGGTTGTTCCCCGTGGGCCCGGTCTCGATGGCATCGCCGAGCGCGCTGAAAAACGGATACGCGTCAAATTCCTTGAGCGCTCGACCGGCATCGAGCCCTCTTAACTGCGCTCGCTCCACCGTGGTTCCATCCACGACCGCGCCGGCTGCCGGACTGTTTCCATCCACTCCGTCCGTTCCCGCGCTGAGCACGGTGATGTTCCCTCCCGCAATCCTGGCGGCACACGTCAGAGCAAACTGCTGGTTGCGTCCACCGACACCACCGTTCGTGACTTTCACCGTCACTTCCCCGCCGGAAATCAGGCACACCCGCCCGGATTCTCTTCGTAGTTCGCGCAGGCGTTTCAGCAAATACTCTGCCGCTCGCTCGTAGTCCCAGTCGTCACAGGAGTTGTCCACATGGACCGTGAACCCGGCGCGCTCGGTCGCCGCACTCGCCTGCTCGACAGCGGTCTGGTTGGAGAGAATTGTCCACCAGCGCGAACGATGAAACGCCTGATCGTCGGACTTCGGCGTCTCCTCCAGAGCACGGCGTTCAAAAAGCTCGCGCGTGGAGTGCGGAAGCTGTGGCAGCAAGCCATGCTCCTCGGCGATACGGTAACAATCCTCTACGCCGGTTGAATCGGGCATCGTGGGGCCGGACGCCAAAGCATCGGGAGTATTGGCGGGGACGTCGGAAACCAGCAGGGAGACCTGCTGCGCCGGAAACGCCGCCTGCGCCAGCCGTCCACCTTTCACGGCCGAGAGATGTTTGCGGATGGTATTGATTTCCGCGATGGGTGCGCCCGAATGCACCAGTGTGCGATAGGTCGCGATCAGATCGTCCAGAGAGATTTCGTCGTCGATGGGCTTCTCGACGATCGACGACCCTCCGCCACTGATTAGAAAGATCACCAGCGACGACGCGGTTTGCGCGTCCAGCGCCTTGCGGATGGCGTTCGCCGCGTAGATAGATTCGGCATTGGGCGTGGGGTGCCCTCCGCGAAAATAGCGGAAGCCGCGTACCTGCGCGGACGGCTCGACCGAACTGGCCACGATGCCTTCGAGCGCAGACTCGCCGACCTGTTGGGTCAGCGTCTCGACCATCGTGTGTCCAGCCTTGCCGATGGAGACAACCAGCAGGCGCGAATATGCCGGCAGGTGGTAAAGATCTTCGCAGAGTTGCAGCACCCCGCGCTCACAATGCGCGTGCCGCGCAAATGCCTTGGCAATCGAAGCTTCGGCGAGCGCGTGACGAAAGATTTCGAGGGTTGTGTCACGCATCTGGCGAAACTGCGATTCGCGGTCGGCTTCGGACATGGCAGGATTATAAACACTGCTTTCAGCCTTCTGCCGTCAGCCAACACAGTGAAATTCGCGTCGGGACCAGCAAGCTCGAAGTCCGGCACAAGGCAAATGCTGATTTAGGGGATGGCTGACGGCTGACGGCTGAGAGCTTGCTTCGCCCAATCTTCAATCGCCTCTCGAAGTTCGCGCAACCGGCCTTCGAAGAAATGATCCGCCCCTTCAATCACAACAAGTTTCTTCGGTTCCGCTGCCGCCGCGACCAGAGCTTCCAGCTTGGCCAGCGGAGCAAATTGGTCGCGCGCTCCGCTGACAAACAACTTCGGCTTCGCGCATTCACGCAGGAAATCAAGCGCATAAACTCTTGCTGCTTCCGTATCGGCGGCCACTGGAATCGCCGGAACGCCAACTCCAATCAAGGCTTTCACCCGCGCATCCGGACACGCAGCCCGCAGTCCGACTGCCGCGCCGAAAGAGAATCCCGCAAATAGGAGGGGCAGGTGAAACTCCGCGGACAGCCAGGCGAGAGCGGTCCGAACATCTTCGACCTCCCCGTTGCCGCGATCGTGTTCGCCCTCGCTGAGTCCGGCGCCACGAAAGTTGAAACGCAACACGGGGAAGCCAAAACCGTTCAGCGCCTTCATGGTATGGAACACGACCTTATTGTGCAGCGTCCCGCCAAACAGCGGATGGGGATGGCAAACTACCGCCGCGTGTGTCGCGTTTTCTGTGCCCGCGTTGAGCAGCGCTTCCAGTCTTCCCGCTGGGCCCTCGAGGAAGAGCGACTTGATGGTTGAACTCTGGGCGATCACAACATCCAGATTACATGAAGTCAAAAGTGAGCAGTCAAAATGAAGGGATTCAGACTTGACCCGCCGCGGCGTTCTTACTTCCGACTCCTGACGTCTGCGGCGCTTTCCGTCTGCTATTCTCTTCCCTGATGGACGCTATCACGCTCACTCGCCAACTCATCGACATCGAATCGATCTCAGGCAACGAAGCTGCGGTCGGAAACTATCTCTATGGAGAGCTTTGCCGCGTCGGCTACCAGACTTCGAGAATGCCGGTACAGGACGATCGCTTCAACGTCTATGCTACATCGCCAGAGCAGCCGCATCCGAAAGTGGTTTTCTCCACGCACATGGATACCGTTCCTCCATTCATTCCCTCTTCCGAAGATACTGCACGCATCTACGGACGCGGCTCTTGCGACGCGAAAGGAATCATCGCCGCTCAGATCGCGGCTGCGGAACGGTTGCGACGAGAGCAAATCTACGTTGGACTGCTGTTCGTGGTGGGCGAAGAGCGCGACAGCCTGGGCGCTAAGGTAGCCAATGATTACGCCGCGCATCAGCAGACCCAGGGCGTGTATTTGGTCAACGGCGAACCCACCGAGAACCGCATCGCGCGGGCGTCGAAAGGAACTCTGCGGGTGGAAGTGACGGCTTCCGGACGCATGGCGCATTCGGCCTATCCTGAGCTCGGCGAATCCGCGATCGACAAGTTGATTGAGGCTCTCGCGCGCTTGCGAGCCATGCCGTTGCCTTCCGATCCCGAGATTGGTCCGTGCACGTTCAACATTGGATTGATCGAGGGTGGACGCGCGCCCAACGTGATTCCTGATTACGCTCACGCGGACTTGGTGTATCGTTTGGTTGGTTCATCGCAGGATCTTCGCCGCGAGATTCTCAGAGCAGCCGGCGATCAGGTGAAGGTTGAATTTCCTCTGGAGCTGCCTTTTCTGCGCCTGCGCACCATTGACGGTTTGCCTACGATGATCGCGGCGTTCACCACTGACATTCCCAAGCTCACGAACTGGGGCGAACCGCTGCTGATTGGTCCGGGATCGATTCACGTCGCGCATACCGAAGGCGAGTTCATCGAGAAACAGCAACTGGGGGACGCGATTGATTTGTATTGCGCGATTGTGAAGAAGCTTTGAGGACAGTTCTCATTTGAGTCGATAGCGCTCCGTGGGGACACCTTACGCCTTCAGAATGCGAAGCTGCTTGCGGCGTTCGACGTATTCGGCGAGGGCTGCGGTGACCGCATCTTTCTTGTTTTGTGACCACCGGCGCGCCGGGCTGCTTCGATCAGGTCGTCATCCAGGGCTAAGTTGGTCGCCATGTCCTCGGAATGGTCAGACTCCTGCAGTAGGAATCGACGTGGCCGCGGTCATCAACCTCGCGGGCCTTCCAGTTTGGGGTGTTCCTCGTGACCTTCTTCTGTGCTGACCGCGATCCGCTTTGATTTGCGGTAGACGTTTGCCACTGCCATCGTCCAGAAAGGAACTAAATCAACCCCGGGCACGAGCTTCGCCAAGAACGTCGGCATAAATTCCCAATGCCAGCCCAGAAGGTTGATCATCATGGCTGCAACGCCGAAATCGAGAATGTCGTCAGCGGGGGAAAGAGCGCCTTCAACAAAACTAGGAAAAACGACGATTTGCAGCGCGTCCGCGACAACGGCCAGGATCATGGCCGTTCGAAAGCGCGGACCCGGTGAAATCTGGATTGTGGCTTCGGTCATGGCAATGATTACCTGCCCCCTAGTTTCCATTCTAAGCGATGCGACCGCGACAATTGAACTGAGTCAGTAGAAAGATGTGTGTGGGTCGCGCCTATTCCTGTCCCGGGCGGCTCGGTCAAGAACCTCGACACATCGGGGCGCTTCTCGGGCGGTTGGCCGCTGGCCCAAAAACGGGCATTAGAAAAGATGGAATATTCTTCGTCTTTCGCATTTCTCAGCGGCTCTACGACTTGCCTCAGTCGCGCCCGCGGGGCTGGGAGATTTTGACGCTCGAAACAGGCCAGGCTGCTTTCTCAGGTTGCCGCCCTGGCTGGGGGCAGATCGATTCGCGAGCGACCCTACTATTCTCCGCTCGGCGGCACTCCGGCATGACGGAAGCTTTGACTTGGCTTCGGTCGTCCGATAGAAGGAACCTTCGACGCCGGGTCGCGGCATGGCCGCAAATCCAAAGAAACACCGTATTTTCCGCGGACTATGTTAATTGAGGCAAAATCCGAGTAGAAACACCGCCACTGTACAAAAACGACAGCGGAGGCTTGGGTCAGTCGTTCGAGTTGTGGCGCTTCTGTGAGCGCTTATCCCGAACAGCTAATCCCCCTTCTGAAGGCTCAGGACGTAAGCTCCGCGCCCGTGAGTTGCGGCGTACAACACACGAGCCGAAGTGGAGATCGACAGATTGGGCACTTCCGCCTTCGGCAGTCTTCTGGCTGCCGTCTGCCACCGAGAGGTGCCATGGGGCAGGCGCAAAACACCGAAGTCATTGGCAGCATACAGGTCGCCGGTAACGTCATCGCGAACCAGCGAGGTTATAGGTATGTCTCCCAAGCTGCCATCCAAACTAGTCCAGGTGGCAGTTCCTGTCTTCGGGTCGTAACTGACATCAAAGACATGGCCGGGTGTTTTGGGCGTTGCCGCGCTGTACCCGCTGTAAGAGATCCATGCGTGATTCGGATTCCTGTTATCCACATAGATTGCACTCGGGAAACGCGTCGGCGCATTCGCAGCCAGCGTATCGAGGCGGGTGTAGGTCACCGAGCTGCCGTCGGCACCGGGAACGTTCGAAACGGAGTCGGCATTCTTGGAGATGAAAATCCGTCCGGTGTCGGTAGCAGCCCACAATGTGCCCTTATCGGAGGTCGCTCGCGTGACCACCCCGATGACCCCTCCCTCAAGTGTCGAACCCCAGAACGAGGAAGTGAGTGCCCCGTGAGGGTTCGTGAAACCCGTGGGGCTTCCCAGTTCGACCCAATCGCCGCAAGTAACGGTGAAATCGCCGGTGAACTCGTTACAATGCGGGTCCAGATACGATTGTGGTCCGCCATTGTCTCGCGTCCGCCAAACGCCCTGCAGGCCGGCGAACATGCTCCCGGCCTTGGCAGGGTTGGGATCAGCGATGATAGGAATATAGAACTCCGAGTCCTCTGCGGGAGCCGCAAACAAGGGGTCGGAGACCCAATCCCAGCCTAATGTGTTCGTGCCCTGAAAATTCACTTCGATTTGCGGCTCGTAGTAGGTGTGAAATCGTATGTTGGGATTCGCGGCGTTGAATCCGGACTGCCCGCCATCCCCACCCATGGTTTCCGGCCAAAGGACGGACGACCCTTCGTACAGGAAGGTGCCGTTGTCCTGGGTTCCGCCCAGTAATTCGCCGGTGGGTTTTTTCGGATTGCTGGACAGGCTTTGGAACTGCAGCGTATCCAGACCTGTGTTGAGACTAGTAAGAGTGGTCGGAACTGAGGACAGCAAGCGTTGGCAGGTTGTCGTCTCGGTGTCACTTAACCCACGAGTGGCGCATTGCCCAGAAATGTCGGTGTAGCTGCCGCTGGCGCGCATCAAACCGCCGTCTGAACCTTCCCACCAAAGGTCGAGATTGCCCGGCATAAATACGAGATAGTGTTGATCGGGGTGAAGTGAGTTGGGAGTTGTGCTGGAAGTAGCGTCAAAGGTCAGGTCAGTAAACGTGCGGTTATTGTGCGCGGGATCCGGATCCCCCGCAGTGGTCGAGCGCAACACGCCGCGTGCATTCGATAGCCCTCCTGCCTCTCCATAGAGAAAACAACCGAGCACGTAGACTGTGTCGGGCTGGCCCGGAGGTGTGTAGATCTCGTTGTCATACCAGCACTGGGTCGTGCAGTAGTTGTAGGTGGCATATCCAGGGTCGGCAACGTTGGCGCTCGTCAGCATCTTCCAACTGGGGCCGTTCCCACCCCCCTTGAACAGAGCTGAGGCAGGCTGGTTCATGTTGTCATTACGCCAGACCGCGGCCGCCGGCTCACCTGCCAAACTCTCGCCTGGGCCATCCCCAACGTACATGCGAGTATGTCCGTTCTTGGTAGTGAGAGCAAATTCCGGCCGGGAGTAGGGATCCTCCATCGCGGGATTACGATTAAACGTCGCGGCGACGAAGACCTGCAGGAAAGCGCCGCTTCTCTCCGCCGGAGAACTGCGGAAAATGCCCAGGCCAAATGTCGCGGCATAGACGATCGTGGGATCGCTCGGATCGAGGGCGACCCGGTTGACACCCCAAGTGAACCCACCCGGCGTGATGGGCGTCGGATCGAAGATGAGAGTGAACGTGTTTCCCCCATCGGTCGATTTGTACAATCCCACGGGGTACGACGTGCCGATCGAGCCGCCATCGTCGACCTCCGTGAAGCCGCGTATACCGTACGTGGTTGCGACATAAATGTTGTTGCCGTTGGTCGGATCGATCACGACGGCGCTGACGGAGTTATCAACGGCAAAGCTGCTCCCCGGCAGGAGAGACCAAGAGTCGCCACCGTCGGTTGACTTGTAGACACCCACACCGGCCTCAGAATCGGCACTGGCATTCGCTTCACCCGTTCCAACGTAAATGGTGTCACCGCTCGGATCCGTGGGATCGATGGTGATCGAGCCGATGGCATTCGTGCCGAAAGTCCTGGAGATGAACTTCCAGTCCGGTGTATTGGAAAGCGCCTGCTGGGTTCTCCAGATGCCACCGCCCGCCGCGCCCACGTAGAGGCGGCAACGCCGCTCGGTACAGGTATTTCCGACGGCCAGCGCCGTGATGCGGCCAGAGGCCACGTAGGAAACGCCAGTTCGGCCCAGAACCGCCGGGTAAAGCGCCTCGGTCGGGCCCAGAGATACCCACTCGGAATGAAGCCGCTCCCCGCGTTCGCCCCGTTCCGTTTCCGATTCAACACGGGCAAAGTGCTGCTGGGCCATGTGGGTGAATTCGACAGGAATGCGTTTCAAGGGATAGGCGCGATGCGCGTACTTTTCCCTTTCGTAGGCGCTGGGTCCCCGCTCCGGCTCGCCTCCAGTCTTAAGTATGCCGGGAAGCGATTCCGTCCTCAGCATCTGCCGGCGCTTGGCCGCGAGCATTTTTTGAACCGCACTGCTCTGATCTTCTTGTTTTTTCCCAGCAGCGTTGAAGATGGCTGAAGTTAGGATGACCACTACGGACAGGGCAACAATCCTGGAAACTCTCATCGGATTTCTCCTTCGAGCGAAATTGGGCCGAGGTTCCTCGCACATCAACGTCGGAAGCTTCCCGCCTGGGTTCTGGGACTGTCTGATCTACATCTTTAGACGGGAGGGTTTGTCAAAAATCCTCCCAGATCCTCCCCATACTCCGACTGAGCGTGCGAGGGGGCGCCCGCGGGGACAAGGAACGCTGCGACGCCGGAGACAGGACGTCAAGTCAATTCTTATTCGAGGCGAGGCTTATCTTGCGGCTGGGCAAGGCAAAAGAGGACTGATCGGCATGGGGGCGGCGGTCACCCACCGACCCCTGCCACACCACCGTGCGTACGGGTCCGTACACGGCGGTTCGATTGGTTACGCTAGCAACCCTCGACTAACGACGGAAGACCGAGGGACTGAAAGTAGGCATTCGACAGCCCGACCGAGAGAGCTTTGGACCGGGCCAAGTACCACGGACCGCGACCGCTGCCGGCGGTGTTACCCGCAAGCCGCGGGCGCACTCCCAGTGCGATCAGGGCCGCGCGGCGGCGACGGTAGGTTTTCCACTGTCGCCACAATGCGGTTCGCAGTCGCAGCCGGACCCACCGAGTGAGATAGACCAACACCTCAGGGGTTTCGCAGAAGCCGAAGTAACCGCGCCAGCCTCGCATATAGGAAGCTAGCTCGGCGATCGTCGTCTTGATACTGACCCCTTTGGCCTGTCGTGTGATTTCCCGGATCCGTCGCTTGAATCGGTCCAAGGCTACCCTTCCCCTCCATCAGGTTGGGGGAGGACTTTCACCTCCAAGCTGTTGAACATGCCCAGCACACGACTAAACCGCTACGCGGTAGGATTCCGCCCGACATTCAGTAGTTCGTGACCACGGCGATCCATCTTGGTCTCACTCCGCCTCTTGTTCCCCAAGTAAGCCCCTTCGCGGAATCATGAAGTCGCTGCTTGCAGCGAATTCCATCGACAAAAGAGCACCCAGGACTGAACATCGGTGTCGTAGCAGGCTCCGGCATGGCGGAGGAGCTGCTCCGCCGTGGCGACGCCGGATCAGGGTGCAGCAGAGGCGGATCGCGGGTCATTTCGACCTGACCCGTTTCGGCCAAATTGAACACCGCCGCCAGTGTACCGCCGTTGATACCTCCGCCCCCGTCCATCCGGAAGTACGCCGAGACCTGCAAGACGCGCCGCAAAGGTCGATCCCTTGGTGGCACTGCGATACGAGTCATCACTCACCAATATCGCTTGTATCGTCGAAGCTTGCGCCCGTGTGGGAGCCAGTGCTGTCGAATTTCCGCACCAAAGGCCGCCGCTTGAGAATCCAACAGGACAAGCATCGGAAGTAGTCAAAACGAAGCCCTATCCAGATGGCCAAGTTACCGCAATCCACCGCGCTTATCCTAGTCGATGTGCAGCAAGCCTTCCTCGATCCTCATAGAGGCCAGCGCAATAATCCGAACGCGGAATCGAATATCGCGCGACTTCTGCACGGCTGGCGTAAGAGTGGGCGACCCATCCGGCACGTGGTTCACGATTCGGTAGAACCCGATAGTCCCCTGCGTCCAGGTCTTCCCGGCAATGCGATTCAAGCTCTAGCGGCTCCCAAAACTGGCGAACCCATCTACCGCAAGCATGTGAACAGCGCTTTTATCGGGACTGACCTAGAGAGAGACTTGCGTCGGGACGGTATCGACACGCTCGTCATTGTCGGTCTGACCACAAACCACTGCGTCTCAACTACTGCTCGGATGGCAGGAAATCTGGGGTTCGAGACTTACGTGGTTTCCGATGCGACCGCGACCTTCGCCCGGCCGACCTTGGACGGTACAGTGCGTCCCGCTGAAGCCGTTCATTCTGCGGCTCTCAGCGATCTTCACCAGGAGTTCGCCACGGTAGTCGATACGGAGGAAATATTGAAAGGCTCCGCTCTCTAGAATAACTGCGGGAACCGGGACTCCCTGAACTCTCCGAATGTCGCCGTCGCCTTACACTGCGGAATGGGTCGACTTCCTGGAATGCCGAGTGAAACGCATTCGGGGGCGATCCACCCGCCCTTTGCGCCAGCCGCATCTTGGGCGCTTCGCAAGGTTGCCGCCAAAGATGCAAGATCAGACGACTAAAGACCGAGGCGTAGAATCACCTGTGATGCTTAGGTTTGCCGCCATGATGTTGCTGGTCACGATCAGCTCGGCTGGCGCTGTGGCTGAAGACATTCACTCGATCGCCGCGGCTGTGGATGAGCACTACAACCACTTGCGCAGTTTGCAGGCGGAGTTTACCGAGGTTTATCGCGGGTCGGGCATGGAGCGGACGGAAGCGGGGACGGTTTGGCTGGCGAAAGGCGGGGTGAAAAAACCTGGCAAGATGCGGTGGGAGTACCGTTCTCCCAGGGAGAAGCTGTTTGTGAGCGACGG
>Ga0302326_10016299_pt1 | contig 15567 bp, 11 predicted proteins | sample Palsa_T0_3_FD_202264 | JGI IMG/M metagenome (GOLD analysis project Ga0302326, IMG submission 202264) | Peat permafrost microbial communities from Stordalen Mire near Abisko, Sweden - Palsa_T0_3 | ecosystem: Environmental > Terrestrial > Soil > Palsa > Peat permafrost | place: Sweden: Abisko...
GCATTAACGAGCTTCATACACCGTTCGATTTCCTTCTTCGTCGCATCACTCGCCTCCCAGAGCGGGAGGCGCATTTCGCCGCTGTCGAGATTGGCGACTTTCATCGCGTGCTTGATGCCGACGGGGTTGCCGTCGAGGAACATGGCACGCATCAGGGGGAATAATTTGCGATGCAAGCCGGCCGCCTCGGCGTATTGATTGGCGCGGCAAAACTCCACTAGCTTTTTGATCTGCTGGGGAATCAGGTTTGAGAGCACGCTGATTACGCCGACGCCGCCGATGGACATGATCGGGACGGTCAGCGAATCATCACCGCTGATGATGGTGATGTCGCAGGTGGCGGCAATTTCGCCGGCGATGTTCAGATCGCCGGTAGCTTCCTTGATGGCGATGATGTTGCGATGTTTGGCCAGCCGCGCGACGGTGGCCGGGGACATCGTGACGCCGGTTCGGCCGGGAATGTTGTAGAGCACGATCGGCAAATCCACGCGATCCGCCAGAGTCATGAAATGGCGATACAAGCCTTCCTGCGTCGGCTTGTTGTAGTAGGGATTCACCGACAAACAGGCGGGTGCGCCGGCTTTTTTGGCGATGTTGTGCAGCTCGAGGGCTTCGGTGGTCGCGTTCGCCCCGGTGCCGGCAATCACGGGAACCCGGCCATTGACGAATTGGACCGTCAGTTCGATCACCCGCGCGTGTTCCTTGAAATCCAGCGTCGGCGATTCGCCGGTCGTGCCGACGGGAACGAGTCCGTCGATTCCCTGGGCGATCTGAAAGTCGACCTGCTCGCGCAGCCGTCGCTCATCGACTTTCCCCTCGAGGAAAGGCGTCACCATCGCCGTCATTGCTCCGTGAAGATTCATGGTTGCTCGATTCTAAATGGAAGAGGATGAACCGCCAAGACGCCAAGAGCTCCAAGGAAGAAAATACGCCAAGGGGAAATTGAATTTGAGTTGCGCATTTTAATATCCTGAATTTGTCTTCTCCGCGTATTTTCCTACCTTGGCGTCTTGGCGCCTTGGCGGTTCAATCCGCATTTTTCTTAGCTACCTTTCCCCAGTGATCGCCAGATATTTCCGAACAGTCTCTCCGAGCCCGAACTCCAGCGCATCGGCGATCAGTGCATGCCCGATTGACACTTCCAGAACGTTGGGGACCGCTGACAAAAATGGGCCGAGGTTCTGGAGATTGAGATCGTGGCCGGCGTTGACGCCCAAACCCAGTTCCGTCGCGCGACGGGCTGCTGCGGTGTAGGGATGGGCCGCGCGCGGATTCTTGCGGGCAAATTCTCCCGCATACGGCTCCGTGTACAACTCGATTCGATCCACGCCGAGTTTCGCGGCCTCCTCCATTGCCTGGGGGTCGGCATCCATGAACAGACTCACCCGGCAGCCCAGATCGTGCAGCTCTCGCACGATCGGCCGCAATCGCTCGGCGTCTCTGGGCAAATCCCAGCCATGATCGCTGGTGGGGGCGCTGGTCGCATCCGGGACCAAAGTGCATTGCGCGGGCCGGCGGCGGCGGATAATTTCCATGTACTGAATAAACGGGTTGCCTTCGATATTGAATTCCGCGCGGGGCCAATCCTTGAGAAGCTCAGCCAGTTCGGTCACATCGCCCGGCCGGATATGCCGCTGATCGGGGCGCGGATGCACGGTGATTCCCTGTGCCCCGGCTTGCAGGCAGAGCCGGGCGGCGTGGGTGATGCTGGGAATCCCGATGGCGCGCGTGTTCCGCAGCGTGGCGACCTTGTTGATGTTGACCGAGAGTCGAGTCATGGGCTGGGGATTCTATGCGATCTGCCCTCCTTCGCTATCGCCTCGCTGCTCCCCCTTTCTCTGGCCGAGCCGGGGGGTGGGGGGGTAAGTGTTGCAATCTGTTGCATTTTGTTGCATTTTTCCTGTCAAACTATCAGGCACCCCCTATTTTTCGTTCGGCGCAGACCTTCAGACGCAGTCGCTTGACAGGCTTTTGTCTGGCATAACAATATATTAACTGTTTTTGGAGAAGCAAGGAATAAATATAAAAAATGTTTGGCTTTCGAGCTCGGGATTACAGATTTTGGACCTCTTCGATCAGTTCCCTGGGGCAGCCGATGTCGCCGACGGTGACGACGCCGGTGTAATCCTTAGCGAATTGAAATCCGACTTTCTCCGCGACGAACGTGATCGTTCGTGTGGCTTTCACGCATGCCGGACCGAGGGGTTTGCCGGTGTCGCAGTCCAATCCGCTGGGGATGTCAACAGCGAGGATGGGAACCTTCAAACCATGCATCGCGGCGACGACTTTTGAGAACGGCTCGCGCGGGGGTTGGGTCAGACCGGTGCCGAAGATGGCGTCGATGATCAGGTGAGGGCGGTAGTTGGCCAGATATTCCCAGGATTCCTTCATCAATCGCATGGACTCAATGATTCGCCAATTGGTGAGGGCTTCGAGGTTGTATTTCAACGGGTCGATAGTGAGGAAGACTTTTACATTGGCCCCGCGATTGTGGAGGTGTCGAGCGGCGGCCAGGCCGTCGCCGCCGTTGTTACCGCCGCCGCAGACGATGGCGATTTCAGATTTGTAGTTGCCCGCAAGCATTTCGCCAGCGACATCCGCGACGGAGCGGGCCGCGTTTTCCATCAGCATCTCGCCGAGCATCTGATATTTCTCGGCGGCGAGTTTGTCGATCTGGCGAACTTGTTGGCGGGTGAGGGCGGGCATGGGGGTTGTATTGTAGTCGATGTAATTCAGCAATTCGCGGGCGGAGGACCGCCCGGCTCAGTTTCGAGGCGGGCGCGTTTGGGTTGACGCCATGGACATTCTCCTAACATCCTGACCTGATCAAGAAAGAAATCGTGGAAAATCCACGGGGGTGTTCGAGCCGTGGGGAAGGTTACTTCTTGCATTTGAATCGAACAATTCTCGATAATGCCAGGATGACCGACTCCAACCAGCCGACGAATCAGGCGGACCCGCAACCTAGCCCCATCATCCCCCCGCCGCCAGCGCCGGAACCGCAGCCGTCCGCGGCTTCGGTCGAACCGGCGCCTCCGCCCTCGCAGCGCACTTCGCCGATCCTGCTGTTTTTCATCGCGGTCGTAATCGCAGCCCTGGGAGGAGGGACATGGTATTACATCGTCGTCCAAAAACCATTGCAGGAACGAATCGACGCGCAGCAAGATGCGATCATACGCCTCAGCGGCTTGCAAAATCCGGTGAACAACAAACTCGATCCGGCCTACACCGATTCCACCGGCGATCTGGTGGCCGATCCACCGACTGATCCGTCACAGTTTGTTGATCCACCGAAGCTGCGATTTTGCTATGTCTATGCGGAGGATGATTCGCCATACAAAACGGCCTTTGCGGATTTCATGAAGCATCTGTCGGATGAGACGGGCAAGCCGGTGGAATATGCGGATTTCAATTCCACGGACGACCACCTCAGCGCGCTGAAGCACAATCAACTGGAAGTGACGGCATTCAATACGGGCAATGTCCCAATCGCGGTGTGCGCTGCGGGATTTGTGCCGGTGGCATGTCTTGGATCGGAACAGGGCGCGGGCAAATATGAAATGCAAATCCTGGTGCGCAGTGACTCGCCGATCCAGTCGGTCGCAGATTTACCGGGCCACGAGTTGACTCTGACCAATCCGGGTTCCAATTCGGGATACAAGGCCCCGCTGGTACTGATCAAAAGCGATTTTGGATTACTGCCGGGCCGGGACTTTGGCGTTCGGTATTCCGGCGGGCATGTGCAATCCATCAAGGGACTCGCGGATGGCACCTACGAGGTCGCCGCCGTCGCCAGCGATGTTGTGAAATTAGAAATCGCCAACGGCGATATCCAGCCGAACCAGTTTCGGGTGATCTACAAATCCGAGGCCTTCCCCACTGCGGGCATTGGTTACGCCTACAACCTCAAGCCTGATTTGACGGCGAAGATCAAGCAGGCGATTCTGGACTTCAACTGGTCGGGCACGAGCATGGCAACCTATTTCGCGCCATCGGGAGAGGATCGGTTTGTGCCGGTGAATTACAAGGATGATTGGGCGCTGGTCCGGCGAATCGATGATGAAATTGGATATGCATATCAGGTGAAGTGAGATTGGGAAATCGCACCATCTTCCGGTAGGATTCCATGCGCGGAGGCATTGGTTTCTTACATATCTTGGAGGCCCATCGTGCGCTTCTTGTCCACCCTGCTTGTGATAGCGGCGGCGTTTTCATCGGTGAGTTGGGCACAATCAACCCAGCCCGCTAGGGGCGTCGATCTCAATACCGGCGCATCTTACGTCATTCAGAACAACGGCCAGCCGCCGCCGAAGGATTGGATCGACAAGGATACCGGGCATCGAATCGTTCGACTCAGCGACGAACCCAACAGCGAGAGTTTGTATTTTCATCAGGACGCGTTTTCGCCGGATGGAAATAAGTTGGCGTTCACCTCGCCGACGGGGATTTATCAGGTGGATTTGACGACGTGGAAAGTCGAGCAGATTCTGGCCGGCGATACTTCGCAATTCACGCAGGGAAATACCGGGGCACGGATCAGCATGATCGTCGCGGGGCGCAAGACTGGCCGGATTTTTTTTACCAAGACTATTGTTTCGCAGTCCGATGAATCCGCTCCACCGGAGCGATCGGTGTGGTGGATTGATCCGGTGACCAAGGAGCAACATGAGATCGGCGTGCTGCCGATGGGCGTGAATGTGGGAACCGTGAATTGCGATGAAACACTGTTGGCTGGCGCGATCACGTATCTCGACGGTCGCGGTGGCGCGGCAACCCAGCCGGTCAGGGCGGCAGTGGGAGAACGCATCAATCTCGGCGCGCGCTGGGCACAACATCTTCCCATGGCACTGGTCACGATGAACGCCCAAACCGGCGAGATCAAAACCTTCAATCCGAGCAACGACTGGGACAATCATTTCCAATTCTCACCGACCGATCCGAATCTTCTGATGTATTGTCATGAAGGACCGTGGCAGAACAACGACCGCGTCTGGACGATCCGCACCGATGGGACGGATTTGTTCAAGGTTCACTCGCGCACCATGATCAACGAAATCTGGGGCCACGAATTCTGGGCCTGGGATGGGCGGACGATCTGGTATCAACTGCAATACCCGCGCGGCGAGGGCGGGACCGGATGGATCGCGGGTTACAATCTCGATACGCACCAGCAGATTTGGTATCACAACGCCGATAACACCGAGTCGATTCACGTCAACGTATCCAAAGACGGCTCGCTCTTCGCCGGCGACGGAGGGAACAGCGCCAAGTGGATTTTCCTGTTCCGGCCGACGCTACCGCGAAACATGGCTGAGGGAATTTACGATGCCAGCAATCTGATCCAGCCGGGATATTTAACAGCCGAGAAGCTGGTGAACATGTCCAATCACAATTACGCCCTGGAGCCGAACGTGAATTTCACGCCGGACATGAAGTGGATCATTTTCCGATCCAATATGTTCGGCCCGTCGTATCCATTCGCGGTGGAAGTGGCCAAGTCGGCGACGACGCAGCCCTAAGTTTATAGAGGGTCAGAAAAATGCTTGTCAGTAAAATTCTCTGTTGACATGTCTTGTCCCCTCTCCCAATACTCCGGGAGAGGGGGAAAATTCATTCCGCGTTCAACACGGCTGAACTCATGGCTGAGTCGTGGCGCTCGGCGGCGCGTGATTCTCATCCAGTTCCAGCCGGATATAATCCCACACCACGCCGGAGGTCAGCTCGCCGGCGGGGACGGTGAAGGTCAACTCATTGTCGCCCTTCTTCATCAGCGAGGCATCGAAGAAAAGGGTTTGCTCCTGCCAGACGCTCTTGTTGGTGTTGTAGCGCAAAGCGTTGGTGGCGATGGGATGGATGGTGCCGGCATCCTGGCCGTTGACGCCGATCGCTAAACCGCCGCCGCCATCGGCGCCGCCGAGCGCGACACGCAGGGCGGCGCGGCCCTTGGGATTGTCCTTCATGGTGAATTTAACCGTCCAGGTCGTCGCCCGGCCTCGGCCATAGATGCGCCAGGGACCGGTGGTGTTCGTCTGCGGATACGTGTCCAGTGATTCCGCTTTCACCCAGCCGAAGCGCTGGTTGGCAGGGTCCTTGGCATCGGGATTCTCCCACGCAAGAGATTCGCTGTGCGGGGTTTCCTCGAAGAACCAATCCTTGTGGTAATCGCTCTTGCCGATCGTGTAGGTGATGTCGTTGGGGAAGAGCAGCGGGTAGCGGAGTTCCCAGCCCCAGAGCCAATAGTTGGCGCCGTCGCCTTTAAAGAATTTGTCGCCGGTGCGATCGGGGTAGCCGATGTCCCAAATCTGTTTTCCGTAGCGAACGGGCGTCCATTTGATTTTTCCCAGGTCGAGATTTTTGCCGGCTTCGACGGTGATGTTGGCCATGGCGAATTCGCCGAGCACGCCGTCGGCGAAGGCGTGGAGGGTGTAGGTTCCGGGGCGGACGTTGGTGATGGTGAATTTGCCGTTGTCGCTGCCATCATTCCAGAATTCGTAATACTTGGCATCGTGTTCCCAGTCGATGTTGGGATTGCCGCCGAAGCCAAAGCCGCCGAAACCGCCACGGCCGCCGGGACCGGTGGTTGGGCCACCACGGCCGAATCCGCCGCCGCGACCAAATCCGCCGCCTCGTCCGCCAGCGGCTGCACCGGAGGGGCCAGTGGTTGGGCCGCCGCGACCGAACCCTCGTCCGCCGCCGAATCCACCACCCCCGGTGCCACGCGGATAATCCGGATGGGCCAGGCCGACAGTCAGATGCGGAAGCCTGCCAGTAGCTGCTTGCGAATCATCCAGCACGAGCTGGCCGCTGACGTTTCCGCGCTGATCTTTGTGCGGATAATCCACGCCATTGACCCATTCATACGGCCACTCGGCTTTTTCTTTCTTGGCTTGTGCGAGGGCGTCTTTCCAGAGAGCGGTGGCGTTGTCCGTCCAGACTTGCGGCACCGTCGGATTGCCGGCGGTGGCTTTCAGCGTGTCGAGTGCGGATTGTGAAGGATCCTTTGGATTGGCCAGAGTGTTGCAATAAACATAGATCGGCCCGATGACTTTGCTCCAGTTTTCTCCGGCGGCGATGTTGCAGGTGGCGCCGCCTTCATAGTGCGTGCCGCGCCAGTAATCGAGGATGATCGGATCGGGGTCATCGTTGGCGTCGTAATGGCAGACCAATTCCTGTTTGGATGCCCCGCCGCTGAGGTATTCGATGGTGGGATTGATGAACCAGACGCCGATGTGATCCTTGGTGCTCGACCAGCCGTAAGCGGGAATTTTGTATTGCACGGCGGTGTAGCTGTATTTGTGCTCGACGGAATTTTTGTAATAGCCGGTGTCGAGGATGCGCTGTTCCTTGGCGTGAACGACGACGCCCGCGCCCCAGTCTTCCGGCGTGCATTCGAGCATGTTGCGATCGGCATCGACGGAAATCCAATTGAAATCGTGATTCAGTTTCGTGATGTACCGGCTCTCGCCGACGCTCATGGTGGGGTAGGACGCGGGATGGGAAAAGATGGCGTAGGCGTAGATGCCGCTCTGGCCGCGGCTCATGGCGTAGCGGACTTCGATGTCGCAATACGTTCCGCCGCCGGGTGCGCCGGGGGTGAGCATGACGGTTCCGCCGGTGAATCCTTTGACGGCGACTTCGCCGCGCTCGCCGCCGTTGGTGGCGGGATCAATGGTGATGAGCTGTGTGATTTTCGGTGCGCCCTGGGGAGTTTCTTCCCAATATCCGCCGCCGTTCATGGTGTTGACGCCATGGAATACCAGCGAGGTCATCGCACCATTGCTCTTGAGAATGGTCGCTTTGACGATGCCGTTGTCGAGCGTCCAGAATCGCCCGTTATCGGTGACGGTCACCGGAGCGTTGGACCCCTGTTTGGCGATGTCGGGCGCGGCATCAGCCATGCGCGGCGTCGAAACAGCAAGGATCAGGGTTATGACGATTGAGGCAAACAGGCCGCGCGGGCCCACGGATGGAGGTGTATTCATTGCGGAGTCCAACTGATAGGGATTAGGTTCTCTTCCGACCGCCTATTAACTGACGCTCCGCTGGCGAGGAAGGATGGTAAATCTGGCCTCGCCCGTCAAATTTTATGGTACCAGATTGGGCGCGGTTTTCAATCGCGGGTTCTTGCTGCATTTCCCCCTCCTCCGGTATTCCGGGGGAGGGTTGGGGAGGGGGTCGAATGCCGACTGGTGTGCGAAGAAGACCCCCACCCCTGCCCTCCCCCGGAGTACCGGAGGAGGGGGAAAAGAGGATTTTTGGAATGCGTCACGCCGCGTCGGCGAGGCGCAATTTGAATGTTTGCCCGGCTTCGGTCGGTTGATATTCCGGAACACATTGCTGCAGGGCGCTGATGACGGCGGCGCGCGGGGAATTGATTGCTACCGATAGTCGCTGAATCATCTGCTCCGATTGCCGAACCGTCGCCATCGGCAACTGCCAGACATTGATCTTCTCATGCGCTGTCGGACGAATTTGCTCGTTGGCGGCCGAGAGTTCCTCATACAACTTTTCCCCCGGCCGAATGCCGGTGAACTCGATGGAAATATCCGTCTCCGGCTCCAGACCGCATCGGCGGATCATCTCCTTGGCCAAATCCAAAATTCGCATCGGCTCGCCCATGTCCAGCACAAAAATCTCGCCTCCCTGACCGATCGCGCCGGCCTGCATCACCAGTTGGCTGGCCTCGCTGATGGTCATGAAATATCGCTTCATGTCTGGATGCGTCACCGTCACCGGCCCGCCATCGGCGATCTGTTTGCGGAAGATCGGTACCACACTGCCGCTGCTGCCAAGGACATTCCCAAATCGCACCGCAACGAAGCGTGTTCGATCGGATTGATTCAGCGACTGAATGTAAAGTTCCGCGCACCGTTTGCTCGCCCCCATGACACTCGTGGGATTCACGGCCTTGTCGGTGCTGACCATCACGAACGCCGCCGCGGAATTCGCCAGCGCCGCATCGGCGACGATCTTCGTGCCGATGACATTATTCTTGATCGCCTCGCCCGGATTGTGCTCCATCATCGGCACGTGCTTGTGAGCCGCGCAATGAAACACCACCTGCGGCTGGAGATCAGCGAACACGCGCTCGATGCGAACCGCATCGCTAATATCCGCGATGACCGGCACGATGTCCGCCCCCACCCAGCGCTGCCGCAGTTCGCGGTCGATCTCAAAAAGGTTGTTTTCCGCCTGTTCCAGCAGAATCATCCGACGTGGGCAGAATTTCATGCTCTGGCGGCAAATCTCCGATCCGATGCTCCCCCCGGCCCCGGTTACCAGCACCCGTTTCTGTGCCAAAAACCGCTGCAACTCCGGCGTATCCAATTGGACCGCCGGCCGACCCAAAAGATCGGTCAAATCCATCGCCCTGTCCGTCATCTTCGCCGGCCGGCGAAGTTGGCTGACCGCTTTGCGCAGCTTGGCCAATCGGTTGTCGCTCATTCAGTGATCCAAATCACATCATCGGCAGGATGAGGGCGACGGCTGGAGGATTCTGGGACGTTGGAGGAAGGCTGGGTGTCCGCGATGGTGAAATTACGTTATCTCGGGACGATTTGGAGCGTCGTATCCAATTCCCTTCGGGAATCCGCGGTCAGGAATGCTTCACCACAGTGACCACATTTCCATCTGTGAATCTGGATCGTCGTCTTGCGACCGTTTGCTCGGCTAATTGACAATGGCTCTATGCCGAGATGAATATCACGGCTGCCGCATAGCGGGCATTGCTCGTAATTCGTCTCAATCCGACGCGGTCGATTTTTTGCCTGAGATAATGATGTAGAATTCCGACTCATGTTCTGAAACCTTGCGTATAACGCCCTTCGAATAGATCAGAATACCTTCAAAATTGAAACTCTCGATGATGTACAGTTGTTCGCGCCGGCCTTTACGCCAAGGACTGGAACTGTTTTTTACACGCAAAAACTGTGCGCTCAAAATCGACTCGATCACGTCTTCTCGAAGCAATCCGTCGCTCGCACACTCCAAATCGGCTTTCAAAGTGAACTCATAGTGCCCCGCTGCAACCAGACGCTTTATTTTTACTAGACGATGATCCACGTTGGCAGCTTAGTTTTCAAAAGCAACCAAGACAACCCATTATACCATCGGCAAAATGGCGGCGGATAAGACGACGTCAATTTTCCCTTCGCCGACGAGTCGCCATGGGCATGAATCCTCGGTCCCTTTGCCGCCGATGCGCGCGGGTCTACAATAACTTCAATGCCGGTTGGGAAAGTGTGTATCTGGTTGATTTTATGCGCGGGGCCGCTGATTTCCTGCGCTTCGCATCCGGTGGCGCCGGTGGCTTCGGCGCAGGTTTCCAGCGGGCGGCCGTTGCTTGGGATTGTGCCGGATTTGGCGTCGGAAGACTCGCGCGTGGGGGTTTTGATTGCGGGCACGACGCCGGGCACGCCGGCGGAGACGAGCGGGTTGCAGGCGGGGGATTTGCTCGTTGGGTTCGGGGATCAGGCGGTGCAGAATCTGCCCGATCTCACCCAGTTGCTCGGCCATTCCCATCCCGGCGATAAAGTGCGAATCACGGTGCTACGGGCTGATAAAAAAATCGTGTCCGATGTGACCCTTGGTGTATGGACGGAATAAACTCAGACGGCATCAACATGGAATCCATCGGCCTCATCATCGTCGATCACGGCTCGCGGCGCCAGGAGAGCAATCAAATGCTCGAAAGCGTTGCGGTGGCGTTTGCGAAAAAATTTGCCGATCGATACCAGATCGTTGAGCCGGCGCACATGGAATTGGCTGAGCCATCCATCGCCACGGCCTTCGCCCGCTGTGTGCAGCGTGGGGCCAGGCGCGTGGTGGTCTGCCCGTTTTTTCTCGGCCCCGGTAAACACTGGACACAGGATATTCCCAATCTCACCGCTGCCGCGGCGCGGGATTTTCCGGCCGTTGATTTTCATGTCGCCCCAACGCTGGGGATTGATGATTTGATTCTGGATTTGCTGGAGAAACGCGCGCGGCATTGCCAGGATTGCGATTTTGAATGTGAGCAGTGTCGTGGGACGCTGCGCGCCGGGCGCGACGGGGCATTGCCACAACCTGGTCGTTAGAATTCCAAAAATCCATTTCCACCACGGAGACACGGAGAACACGGAGAGAAATCAAATTCATTGAACCGCAGAGAGCGCAGAGAGCGCAGAGAGCCGCAGAGAAATTCAATTACAGAATTTGAATTACATTTATTTTCTCCGCGGCCCTCTGCGCCCTCCGCGGTGAAATTGTTAATTCGACTGTGAACAAATCGCCATGTTCGATGAATTGCCTCCGTGCTCTCTGTGCCTCCGTGGTGGAATTGCATTTCCCAAGTTAAGATCGTCTGGAACGAACCATGTATCACATTTGGTTACCGCTCGCCGCTGTGGGGCTCTATGCGATCATGCTCGTCCTGCTTTCGCGGCGACGCAGGAAAGTCGTGATAAAGAAAATTCCTTCGGAGCCCGCGTTTGATCTTGTCGAACTCAATACAATGCTGGCAAATGGAAAAATAACGCAGGAGGAATTTGATCGGCTGCGGGAGATCACCATGCGGCAGCAGGAGGCGGCTCAGCAGTTGTTAATGCGGCCGGAGTCGTCCAAGTCTCATGGGTTTGAAGTGATCATCAAGGAGAATCCGCCGAAATGATTTGCCTGGGCGTTGATATTGGGGGGACTTCGGTGAAAGCGGCGGCGCTGAAGAATGGGCGCTGTTTGTGGACTTCGCGGAGTGGAGCATATCGGCGGCCTTCGAGCCAGGATTTATGCAGGGCGATTGCGGATGCGGTGGGGAATCGATTGGTGGATTTTGATCGGGTGGGGCTTTGTGTGCCGGGGATTTTGGATGAGTCGCGGAATGTGGTCACGCATGCCGTGAATGTGCCGGGATTGGTGGGGCTTCCGTTGGATCGGTTGGTTTCGGAATCGCTGAAAATCGGCGGGCCGCGGCCGACGACGATTCTGAATGATGCTCATGCGGCGGGGCTGGATATTTTTTACTCTCGAAACATTTTGGGGCGGTTGCTGGTGCTTTCACTTGGCACCGGAGTTGGGGCGGCGGTGTTGGATGATGGAAAGCCGTTGCCCGTCGAAGGGGATTCGCCGGGGCATTTGGGGCAGATGGATGTTTCGATTGCGGGGCATGATGTCATTGGACCCGATGGCGGCGCGGGGGGATTGGAGGGATATATCGGGGCGGCGGCGATTGGGGATCGAATTGATTCCCTCCGCGCGGATGATCCGGCGATTTTGGCGTTGGTGCGGGCGATTCGGATTGGGCATGCGATTTATCGGCCGAATTGGGTTTGGCTTTGTGGGGGGATTGGGATTCGGTTGCGAAGGCTGTTGCCGGGGATAAGGGAGTTGGTGGGAAGGGGTTTGACGAGTGTTGCGCGGGCGGGGTGGACGTTGGAGTGCGGGGAGGATGATTTTCATGCGGCGCGGGGGGTGGGGTGGGCGGCCTGTTTGGCTAACGACTGAAGTCGTTAGCCCGGTGGGGTTTTTGCTAGTGGCCGATCAGGGGTTCGCCTAGATATTTTTTTAACTCTGCGAATTTCTCGTCCATGAGGAGTTTGGTGTTGGCTTCGAGGTTCAGTCTAAGCAGGGGTTCGGTGTTGCTTTTGCGGACGTTGAACCACCAGTCGGGGAAATCGGCGGTGATGCCATCGAGGTAATCGATCTGGCCTTTTTTGTAGGCGTCCGCCAGCTCGCGGATTTTGGCTTCTTTGTCTTCGACCTGGAAATTCACTTCGCCGGTCTGGCTGTATCGGCAAAGTGGCGCAACGAGCTGGCTCAGCGGTTTGTCCTGGGCGGAAAGAATTGAGAGCAATCGCGCCATGGCGATCGCCCCGCTGTCGGCGAAGAAATTGTCGCGGAAATAAAAATGCCCTGAGAGTTCGCCGCCGAATACGGCCTTGGTGTCGGCGAGCGTTCGCTTGATGAAGGCGTGGCCCACGCGATCTCGGCGTGGCACGCCGCCGGCGGCTTTCACTTCGTCCGGCACTACGTGGCTGGAGCGAAGATCGTAAACGATGGTCGATCCCTTGTTCTCCGGTTTGGATAGAAAATCTCGGGCCAAGAGAGCGGTGATGATGTCGCAGCCGATCACTTTGCCGGTTTCATCCAGAAACATGCAGCGATCAGCGTCGCCATCGTAGCAGACTCCCAGGTCGGGTTTCTCATCATGGATTCGCTGCTTAAGCATCGCGAGATTTTCCTCGACGAGCGGGTTGGGCTGGTGGACAAAGCTTCCGGTGATCTCAAACAGCAGTGGACTAATCTTCAAATTGCTTACCCCTCCAAAAACCGCCGGAACCATTTTGCCGGCCATGCCGTTACTGGCGTCGATGACGACGCGGATGGGGCGTTTCAAATCCAAAAATTGCAACACATGTTTTTTGTAATCGGCCCAGAGATCGCGTTCCTGAAACTTCCCCTGCAGTCCGGTCTGGGCCATGCGGATCATTGAAGCGATGCGTTTGATGTCGTCGAGCCCACTGCCCGAGCCGATGGGCTTGGCCTTGGGTCCGCTGATTTTGAAGCCGTTGTATTCGATCGGATTGTGGCTGGCGGTGGTTTGAATTCCGCCGACCGTGTCGAGATGGTTGATGGCAAAATAGATAAACGATGTGTCGATCATGCCGACATCGATGACGTTCATGCCGGTGCTGCGGATGCCATCGGAAAGGGCCTTGGCAAGAACCGGCGAACTGGGCCGCATGTCGCGACCGACGACCATGGTGTCTTCCATTTTCACCGGCGCCGCCCCTTGCCGGCTGCGCTTGAGATATTGGGCTGTGGCATGTCCGACGCGCCAGGCCATGTCTTCATTGAGGGGATTGGGATAAATGGCACGAACGTCGTAAGCTTTGAAAATCTTGTCGATCATGTCGCGGGCCAGTTTAATCGGCGCGATCCAGAGCGGCAATGAAATGCGTATGGATGATGAACTCAAAGGCTGGGTGCATGCCGCTTCCGATCGGCCGGAGGTGCGCGAGGCGATTCTAGCGGTCTATGGCAAGCTCGAAGCCGAGGTCGCCATCCAGCGGCCGTTGTGTGTGCTATCCGGCAGATGTTGCCGATTTGATGAATTCGGCCATCGGCTGTTTGTCACCACCATGGAATTAGCGGTCTTTTTGGGGGATTTGCCAGTCAAAGCGTGGCCGGCCAATCCAGGTGGATGCCCGTTCCAGGTCGGCAAGATATGCGGAGTTCACGGAATCCGCCCATTCGGCTGCCGGATGTTCTTCTGTGATGCAACCAGCACTCAATGGCAGCGGGAAGCGTATGAAAAATTTCACGGAGAAATCAAGCGATTACATGAAACACATCAGGTTCCATACGTCTATATGGAGTGGCGGGAGGCTCTGCGGAAGTTGCAATTGATCAACGCGTAATTGTTCAGGAGTGAAGGAAGCGAAAAATTGACGCCATTTGTCCCATTTTACGGCGAGCGGACATATAAGGGGGGAGGCGTTACAGAAGGGCCACGAAAAAACGGGCGAGTGCGGCGGTTGAGGAAATTTTTCTGCAACTTCCCGGGGTCTGGATCGTCTTACTCATAATTGGATTAGCTCTCTTCCTCCGCGGGTGCCGGACATTTCTTTGTCCGGCATCCTCTCTTTTATGGAATGGTGTATAATCCATGTCAGGGAACCGCCGAAACAAGTTAACAAGCGAACCGAGACGGAATCATGGAAAAGTTGTTGGATTTTCCGAAATTCGAGGAGATACGTCAGATTATTCAGTTGGCGCGTGCTGAAGACCTGCGCGACGACGATGTCACCAGCCGATTGTTCATCGACGAAGATACCATCGGCGTCGGCACCCTGTTGCAGAAGGACGTTGGCGTGACCTGTGGATTGCCGCTGGTGCAGATGGTTTGCCAGGTGTACGACGAGCGGCTGCGGGTGGAACAAATCCCGGGGTTTCACGTGGATGTGCTGGAAGGACGGTTCAGCGATTCCCGGACTTTGCCGCTGGTGCGCGTGCGGGGTCCGTTACGGCAACTGCTGGCGGCCGAGCGCGTGGTGCTGAATTTTCTGCAGCATCTCGGTGGAGTCGCGACGATCACCAATCGGTTCGTCCGGCGCGTGGAAGGCACGGCGGCGAAAATTTACGACACCCGCAAAACCCTTCCCGGATTGCGGGCGCTGGAAAAATATGCGGTCCGCTGCGGCGGCGGACAAAACCATCGCATCGGTTTATTCGATGGCGTTCTGATCAAGGACAACCACATCGCCGGCATCGCCGCCAAGGATTTGCCCGCGGCCATCGCAAAGGCGGTGGCTCAAAGCAAACTAGAATCGGCCGATCGATTTGTGGAAGTCGAAGTGGAAAGTCTGGAGCAGCTCCGTGAAGTTTTGAAAGTGGATGGGATCAATCTGATTCTGCTCGACAATATGGATTGCCCGAAGATGGCATCCGCGGTGGAGATGCGCGACCGGGCCGGGAAGAAAGGGAAAGTCGCCTTGGAAGCCTCTGGCGGCGTGACGCTGGAAACCGTGCGCGCCATCGCCCTCACCGGCGTGGACCGCATTTCCGTCGGGGCCATCACACACTCCGCACCAG
>Ga0302326_10016301_pt1 | contig 15565 bp, 17 predicted proteins | sample Palsa_T0_3_FD_202264 | JGI IMG/M metagenome (GOLD analysis project Ga0302326, IMG submission 202264) | Peat permafrost microbial communities from Stordalen Mire near Abisko, Sweden - Palsa_T0_3 | ecosystem: Environmental > Terrestrial > Soil > Palsa > Peat permafrost | place: Sweden: Abisko...
GGGGCGGGGCGGCGGTGGTGGTGGGCATGGGTTGGTTCTGGCGCGGAGTGTAAAACAAATCGGTTCAGCGGTAAAGTTTCTTTTCCTCGATATACGCAGCGACGGAGCGCGGCAGCCACTCCTCCGCCGTTTGGCCGAGCTTGAGGCGGCGGCGGATTTCCGAGGAACTGGCCGGATGCTGCACGCCGGCGAGCAGCCGCCAGCGTAGCACCCGCGCGAGCGTGAGGCTGGGCGCGGCGGCGGCGGCCCCCGCGCGATCGAATACCGCGAACTCGACCAGTTTCGCCAGTTCCTCCGGCTCGTGCCACAAGTGGAGGCGCGCAAACTGGTCCGTGCCGAGCAGAAAAACCATCCGCGCCTGCGGCCACGCAAGGCGCAACTGCCGCACGGTGTTGACCGTGTAATTCACGCCGCCCGCCCGCGCCTCGATATCGAGCACGCCCAGACGCGGGTTCGCCGCCTCGGCGACGGCGCGGCTCAACATTTCCAGCCGGTCGTCCACTGAGGCGACGGCGGGCGTGCCACGCAGCGGCGCCTGGGCCGCGGGGATGAAAAACACCTGTTCGAGCCGAAGCTCGCCCAACGCCTCCCGCGCCACGGCGATATGGCCGAGGTGCGGCGGGTCGAACATGCCGCCGTAGAGGCCGATGCGCGCGTCCGCCCGAACCAACGCGGGAAGTTTCCCGGGCGCCGCATCCGGCCGGGCCGCAAGGGAAGCGGCGGCGGCGTCATCCATACATTTCGCGGATAACGGGGCGCAGGATGGTGCCAAGTTTTTCGAGCGCGCGTTTTTCGCGCATGGAAACCTGCTGGTGCGAAATGCCGATGCTCTGCGCGATGTTCATCAGCGTCTCGGCCTCGTGGCCGCCGCCCAGGCCGTAGCGGCGCATGAGCACGTCGCGCTGCTTTTCGCTGAGCTGGTTGATCATGTCCTGCACGACGCGCAGGATTTCCTGGCGGTTGAGCAGGTCGCGCGGGCTGGGCGCGGAATCATCCGGCAATGCGAGCGGGCGGTCGCCCGGCGCGGCCACGAAGTCAAGCGGCACGCGTGGCTGCAAAAGGGTGCGCTCCGGGCGCGCGGGCGCGGGCGCGCTCGGCGTGGCCTGGTTGGCTTCGCGCAAAAGTTGCGAGGCGAGGTTCACCGGCACATGCACCGGGAAGCGCTCGCCCAGCAGATAATTGCGGATGGCGCGCGCCACCCATTGCTGCGCGTAGCTGGCAAAAGGCGTTTCGCCGTCGTCCACCTTGTCCACCGCGTGGAGCAGGCCGAGGCAGCCTTCCTGCGTGGCGTCGGGGCGCTTGGCCGGGTCGAACACCAGGCGCAGGGCGAGCTTGCCGGGCAAGTCGTGGTGCAAAATGTAGAGTTGCTCCTGCGCCACCTTGTAGCGGCGGTGCTCACGCAGGATGGCCGCGCGCAACGCGCCGCTGTATTCCGGCCAGTGCGCGGCGCTCAGCGGCAAGTCCTCGTCGAGCCACGGCAGCTCGTTGCGCGTCACGCCCCAGCTCTCGGCTAGGCGCCAGGCGCGCGTGCCGGCCATCAGGCCGCGATAGCCCGACAACACCCAGAGCAGCAAATCCTTCTTCGCCTCGAGCATCATCGAGTCCACCAGCCCGCGCAAACCGATGCCGCGGCGCGGCGGCGGCAGGCCAAGCTGGCTCAGGCCCTCCTTGAAAAACGACTCAAACTCCGGCACGTGCATCGCCCAATCCATGCGCTGGCGATGGCGGGCGATGGTCTGCCGCGCGGACTTTTCCGCGAACGAAATCGGCGGGAAGGGCGATTCCGCGGGGGCGGGAACCTCGGCGACCAACGCGGGCGGTGGGACCGGGGCGGAATCCGGTTCCATCACAAGGTCGGCGGCGAGGGGGGCGCGGCGCGCGACCGGGGTCTTGGGGCAGACTCCCATGATCAACATATTATCTTCCCGCGCTGGATTTGCAAATGGAATTTCGCTGGCGGCGGGTGCAATAATCTGTAAAAGATGCCCGGCCCGCGGCAAAATGGAATGCGGAACCCTCCCCGGGTGGCGGAATGGCAGACGCTATCGACTTAAAATTGATTGGCCTAAACGGCCGTGCGGGTTCGAATCCCGCCCCGGGGACCTTTTTTGGGGGTTGGGGAATCCACCGCGAAAGACACCAAACAGCGCCAAGGTCATCCGCTAAACACGAAGCATTCCATCCCCCCTTGGCGGCTCTGCGACTTGGCGCGAGTCATCATTCCCGGGCCTTCAGGCCAGCTTTAATTCCCGCAGGGTCGCGTCAATCAATTCGCGGCCGGGAGCGCTCATTTCGCACAGGGGCGCGCGGACTTCGGGCGCGGCGATGAGGCCCGCGCGGTGGAGGGCGTATTTGATGGGCGCGGGGCTGGGTTCGAAAAAAATGTTTTTAAACAGCGGGTAGTATTGCAGGTGCAGCTTCTGCGCCCCGGCGAGGTCGCCGGCCTGGGCGAGGCGCACCATCTCGACAATGGGCCGCACCGCGAGGTTCGAGGCCACGCTGATGACGCCGTCCGCGCCGCAGGCCATCAGTGGGAGGGTCAGCGAATCGTCGCCGGACAAGATGACGAAGTCCGGGTCGAGTTCGCGGCGCAGCTCGGTGACGCGGTCGGTGGTTGCGCCGGAATCCTTGAGGCCGATGATGTGGGGAAATTCGCGGCGCAGGCGCTTGACCGTGGGTATGGCGATATCAATGACGCAGCGGCCGGGGACGGAATAAAGGATGATGGGCTGGTCGGTGATCTTGGCGGCGGCGGCGAAATGGCGGAAGACGCCCTCCTGGCTGGGCTTGTTATAATACGGCGCGACGAGGAGCAGCGCATTGGCCCCGGCGTCGAGTGCGCGCCGCACGAGTTCGAGTTGCTCGGCGGTGCTGTTCGACCCCGCGCCGGCCATGACGGGCACGCGCCCGGCCGCGCGCTCGACGGTGTAGCGGACAACCTCGATGTGCTCGTCGTAGCCCAGCGTCGGCGATTCGCCGGTGGTGCCAGTGGGCACAAGGCCTTGCACGCCCTCCTTGATTTGGTGGTCAATCAGGCGGCCGAGGCTGGGATAGTCCACCGCGCCGCCCTGCATGGGGGTGGCCAGGGCCGTATGGACGCCGCAAAATGGGGTTGTGTTCATCGAAGCGGGAAATCTAAATGATGGGGGCCGGATTACGAAACAAAAAACTCGTCTTTTTCGATGCCGGGTTGCGTCATGCCTAATTCGCATCGCGCACCCCAGCCGCCCGCTTTCTTCCCGCGCCCAGACTTAAAACCTTAAACCACTTCCCGCCATGTCCGAAGCCGTCGAAATTTTTAACAGTCTCCTGCAACTGGCCGTGGACAACAAGGCCAGCGACATCCACATCAAGTCCGACAAACCGGCGTATTTGCGCCTGCACGGCAATCTCGAGCCGGTCGAGATGGAGGCCATCTCCGGCGCGCAGGTGCTGCAATTTGTCAATGAAACGGTGCCGTCGCAGTTTGCGGACGACTGGAAGAAAAACTTCCAGGTGGACTATTGCTACAGCCTGGAGAACAAGGGCCTCGGGCGCTTCCGCGTCAACGGCTTCTACCAGCGCAACACCCCGAGCATCGTCTTCCGCCACATCAAGGACAAGCCGCCGACCTTCGAGCAGCTCAATTACGAGGCCGACGCGCTCAAGAAGCTCTGCGAACTCAACGACGGCATCGTGCTGGTCTGCGGCGCGACCGGCTCCGGCAAAAGCTCGACGATGGCGGCGATGCTCAACTACATCAACCAGAACCAGGACCTGCACATCGTCACCCTCGAGGATCCGATCGAATACATGTATAAGGACATCAAGAGCCTGGTCAACCAGCGCGAGGTGGGGATTGACACGCCGACGTTCGCGATGGGGTTGAAGGCCGTGCTGCGCCAGGACCCCGACGTCATCCTTATTGGCGAGTTGCGCGATGCGCACACGTTTGAGACGGCGGTTCACGCCGCCGAGACGGGCCACCTCGTCTTCGCCACGCTCCACGCCGCGAACGCGCAGCAGGCGGTGCAGCGCTTGTTCGACTTTTTCCCGCCCGAGCAGCAAGTCGGCATGCGCCGCACCATCGCCGGCTGCCTGAAGGCGACGATCACGCAGAAGCTGGTGCCCGCGATGGAAGGCGGCGGCCGCGTGCCGGTGGTGGAATTGTTCATCGTGGACCTGCTTGGGCGCACGGTGATTCAGGAAGGCAATTTTGACAAAATCCCGTCGGTCATCGAAGCCGGCGGCGACATTGGCTCGAAATCCTTCAACAAGGATCTCTATGGCCTCATCAAAGCCGGCAAGATCACGAAGGCGACGGGCCTCGAAGTCTCGCCCAACCCGAAGGCGCTGGAAATGAACCTCAAGGGCATCTTCCTCTCCACCGGCGGAATTGTGGGTTAGGTGAATTTTTGCTCTGAGTTTCGTCCATGCCCTATGTCATCGAAATTCGGCCGCGGGCGGAGAAAGACTTGGATCCCCTGCCGCCGCATCTGGCCGAACTTATCCTCACCCATATTTATCGGTTGAAGGCGGGGCTGGGCGGCAATATCAAACGGCTCAAGCACCACCATCCGGATTTTCGGTTGCGCGTGGGTGACTGGCGTGTATTATTCGAGGTCGCGGGCAACAAGATCATCATTCACCGCGTGCTTCATCGCCGCGAAGCCTACCGTTAAAGCCGTGCAAGAGCCAAAAATCATCTCGCGCAAGAGCCGTGGCAAGTTTGCCGTGGTGCCCTACCGCGATTATCTCCAGTTGCGCGAGGCGTGGGACGACCGGCAGGATTTCGGATTGCTGGAAGAAGCGAAAAACGACCCGGACAACCAGCAAGGCCGGCCTTTGGAGGAATATCTTGCCCAACGAAAACTTCTGGAGAAGGTCACCCTTTCTTCCCGGAACCAATCTCAACGACGTTCACGCTATTGGCCACCCCCGCCCGCACCCAAGCGCTCGAAATGAACCTCAAGGGCATCTTCCTCTCCACCGGCGGAATTGTGGGTTGAGCGAAAGTTGGTGGTGAGGCGCGGGCGCAGCCCCTTCACGCAACCGTGACAAAATCCGCCTTGGCCCGCGCGCGGGATTAGGCTTTGTTGGCCCATGCGCCCATGGTGGAACCAGGCCCGGCCCACGTTGCTTCTCGCGGTGCCGATGATCATCGGCCAGTTGGGCCAGATGCTCATGCCGCTGATTGACGCCGCCATGGTCGGGCGGCTCGGCGTCACGCCGCTCGCGGCCGTGGCCTTCGGCAATCTCGTGGTCTGGATTCCCATGATTGCCGGGTTCGGCATCTGCGTCGCCGTGCATGTGCTGGTGGCGTCGGCGCACGCGGCGGGCGAGCGCGAGGAAGCCGGCGAAATCCTCCGCCACGGCCTCGGCCTGGCGGCGGCCTATGGTTTTATTTGCAGCATGTTTTTGCAATGGGGCCGGAACTGGCTCGGCGAGATTCCCCACGTCGAGCCGGAGGTCATCGCCGCCGCCCAGCCGTTCATCGGCTGGATCGGCTGGTCCATCATCCCGGTGCTCGGGTATACCGCGCTGAAAAATTATTGCGAGGCCAAGAACCGCCCGTGGCTGCCGCTGGCGGTGCTCAGCGCGAGCATCGGCCTCAACGTGGGGTTGAACTGGATTTTAATTTTTGGGCACTGCGGCGCGCCGGCGATGGGCGCGGCCGGCGCGGGGCTGGCCACGTTGCTGTCCCGGCTGGTGGCGTTATTCGCGCTGTTGATCATCGTGCAGCATTCGCCGGAATTGCGCGCCGAGTGGCCGGGAGGCGCGCTGGCGCGGCCCTCGCGCGAGCGGCTGCGACGGATGCTGACGCTGGGCGGCCCAAGCGCCGGGCAAATTTTATTCGAGGTCGGCGTGTTCAACCTCGCCACGCTACTGGCGGGGATGCTGGGCAAAATCGTGCTCGACGCGCACCAAATCGCGCTGAACATTGCGGCGGTGGGGTTCATGGTGCCGCTGGGGTTGTCGCAAGCGGCGGGCATCCGCGTCAGCCAGGCGGTCGGCGCGCACAATTACGGCGAGGCGCGGCGCATCGGCTGGAACAGCCTGGGCTTGGCCTGCCTGTGCATGGCGGGGTGTGGGCTGGGAGTGCTGCTCATGCGCCATCAACTCCCGGAAATATTTTTGAAGCCCGACACAGACGAGGCGCGCCGCGTGTTCGCGCTGGCTTCCAAGCTGCTGTTGTGGGCGGCGGCGTTTGCCGTGTTTGACGGCGCGCAGATCACGAGTCTGGGCATTTTGCGCGGGCTGCGCGATGTGCGGGTGCCGACGGCCATCTCGTTCACGGGCTACTGGCTGGTGGCGGCACCGCTGGCGTGGTATTGGGGTTGGGTGAAAGGCTGGGGCGGCCCGGGGATATGGGCGGCCTTGTCCCTCGGCGTCATGGTGGTGGCCGTGCTGCTGGTCAGCCGCTTTGCGGTGATTTCACGCCGGCACGAGCAGATGGAAATTCTCGCCAATGCAGCCCGCAAAGGGATATAAATCATCCGTCCCCATGAATTTCACCGCCGGACCGGCCCCCGTTTTTGCCATCTTCGAGGTCGCGCAGCTTTACTACGCGCACCGTTACATTGGCCCGGCGCAAATTCGCCGCAAACTGTATCCGCTCGATACGTCGGTCGCGCCGCCGCCGTACTGGTTCAGCATCGCGTGGATCGTCGGCCTGGGTGCGGATTATGGATACCAAGTCAGGCTGTTTTTAGTGCCGTTCGGCCTCATCCGCCTGATGGCATTCGTCATGATTGTCGTCAGTTTGATTGGGTTTATGGTGCGGCGCCACTGCGGCCTGAAGTGGGGGCTGGTCGTGATGACCTTTGAGGGCGCGCTGCGCGTGGGCCTCCTGCTCGAGTCCTTCTCCTTCATGGTTTATCCCCCGCGCTGGCTGCACCATCTCGGCGGTAATTTATAGTCACGGAGCCGCCGTCGTCTTCCCGGCCAGGGCATCGAGCACGATAGCGGGCGTGAGCACCGAGGGTAAAACCACCGGATCCGCGCGCCCGGGCAGGTAGAGCAAATCAAAGGGCACCGACGAACGCCCGAAGCGCGCCAGCTCGGCGGTGATGGCCGGGTCGTTCGAGGTCCAGTCCGCCCGCACGAGGGCGACTTTCTCGCGGGCAAATTCATCGAGCACGCGCTTCGTGGAATGAAAGACGACATCCTTGTTCGCCTGGCAGGTGACGCACCAGCGCGCGGTGAAGTCCACGTAAACCGGCCGGCCCTCCTTTTGCAATTGGGCGACAAGCGCGGGCGACCACGGCTGCCAGTCCAATTCCTGGATGCGCCAATAGGCCAGCACGAGGGCCGCCACGAACAGCAACAAACCGCCGATTTGCCCCGCGCGCCGCCGCGCCGGGCTGGCCGCCACCGTGGCGTAGCGGCCATAAAACCACGCCGCCATACCCACCAGCACCAGCGCAAACAGGATATTTTGGAAGCGCTCCGGCGAAAGCTGCCCCGCAAGCGTGTAGAGCAAAAAGCCCACCGTCGCATAGAGCGGAAAGGCCATGAGCTGCTGGAACGTCTCCATCCACGCCCCCGGCCGCGGCAAAACCCGCGCCAGCCCGGGAAACAGCGACAGCGCCAGATATGGCGACGCCAGGCCGAGCGCGATCGCCGTGAAGACGAGGAACGCCGCGGCCGCCGGCAGCGTGAAGGCCGCGCCCAGCGCCGGGGCCAGCAGCGGCGCGGTGCAGGGCGTCGCCACCACCACCGCCAACCCGCCCTGGAAAAATGACCCGGCCAGCCCGGCTTTGTCCATCAAACCCGCGCCCGCGCCGATGAGCGAGCCGCCGACCTCGAACACGCCGCTCAAGCTCAGGGCGAAGAGGAGGAAGAAAATCGCCAGCCCGAGCACGAATGCCGGCTCCTGCAACTGGAAGCCCCAGCCCAGTTGCGCGCCCGCGGCCCGCAGCGATTGCAGCACGCCCACCAGCACCCACATGCTCGCCAGCACGCCCGCAGTGAACGCCAGCCCGTGCCCGGCCACGCGCCCCCGCGCCGCGCCCGCCTGCTTCACCAGCCCGAGCGCCTTGATCCCCAGAACCGGGAAAACACATGGCATGATATTAAGTATCAAACCACCCAGGAACCCCAGCAGCAGCAGGCCCGGCAGCCCGCCCGCCGGGGCGGCGGGATTCGCCCCCGCGGAGAAATCCGCAAAGGCCGCGGGCGGCGCGCCGGCCAGCGGCGCGGAAACGGCGAGGCCGGGGTCGGCCGCCCCGTTGAGCGTCAGCACGCCGTTGAGCGTCCGGGCGTCCACAGGGGCGGAATTGGAACGGGTCATTTCGAGCACCCACGCATTGCCGGCGTGGTGCAAAATCTGCGGCGCAGAGGGCTTCGTCTGGCGATCGGTGGAAAAGAAATATGCCTCGGTGATTGGCCCTTCGGTTTTGGCTGACGCCGCCGCGGGCAGGCCGAGAAGGAAAAGTTTGTCACCCTGCCGCCAGGCCGATATAGCCAACATCGCCGCCGGCTGGGGCAGCGCCGCGCGCGCCGTGTCAAACAAGGGCTGATTCGCGGCATCCACCGTCACGGCGGCGGCCACGGGCAAATCGAGTGACACGTTGGCGTCGCCCGGCACGCAATCCGCCTCGGAACATTCCAGCCAGCTCACTTTCGCCGCGAGCTTCACCGTGTCGCCGGCTTTCAAATCCGCGGGCGGCGTCAGACTCACCAGCAACCCTGCCGTGCCCTCGTAGCCGTAATTCATGTATTGGTCGAGGGGCAGTTTTTCCGGCGTCGGCCACTGAATCGGCCCGGCCGTCCACCCCGGCGGCAGTTGCCATGCGACGGTCGTCTCGATGCCGGAGTCGCCGTAATTGACCCAATACGTGTGCCACCCCGGATCCATTTTCAAACGCAGCAAGACCGTCAAAGGCTGGCCGGGCGCGACCGCGCTGGTTTCGGCAATCAGGTCCGCGTGGGTGTGGCCGCCATCACCGAACGCGGCCAGCGCGCTCACCGCCGCCGCGGAGGCAACCCCCGCGACGCCGAGGGAAAACATGGCCGCGATTCCGACTGCCGCCACGGCGCGCCGCCGCCGCCGAAGGCCCGCAACCAACCATGACCATAAATTCATCATGTCGCGCGGTTCTACCATCTGCCGGCCCGGACGCCAAGGTTTCATCTCATCCGCCCTCCGACTGCCGTAGGCCGCAAATTGTTCCGCCACCGGCGTGGTCTGCCATTGCGATTTGGAACGTCCGAATAACCTATCCCATAGAACGGTAGTCTCAAATCGCATGCGTTTCTCGCCCAACTTATTTCACCGTTTGGTCAATATTGATGTTCTAAAGGTTGCGTCCGCGCCGAAATATTTTTAAACACTCATTTGAGAATTCCCCGACCCCCGATGGCCACCCCCCGCAAATCCACCACCGCCACTTGCGACCGCCTCATCCGCGCGGCCGAGCGCTGTTTCACCGAGCATGGCTACGAGGGCGCGTCCCTGCGGCAGATCACGCGGACGGCGGGCGTGAACCTGGCCTCGGTAAATTATCATTTTTCATCCAAACGTGAGTTGTGGCTGGAGGTCATGCAGCGCCGCCTGGTTCCGCTCAATGCCGAACGCGTCCGCCTGATCGAGGCTGCGCGCGCTGCCACCCCGGCCGGCCGGCCGCTGCCCGTCGAGCAGGTTTGCGAGGCCATGCTGCTGCCCATGGCCCACTTTTTCCAGGACGGCCGCAACTCCGGCGTCATGGTCGCGCGCATGGTGGGGCGCGCCATTAATGTGCCGCAAGCGTTGAGCCGGGAGTTGAACCGGCGCAGCCTCGACCAGTTCTGGCGCATCTTCCACGCCGCGTTGCGCGACGCCCTGCCCGACGCCTCCCCCGCCGAGCTGGACTGGAAATTTTACTTCCTCATGTCCTCCATGATTGGCGCGCTCGCCTGGCAGGGCCGCCAGCCCGGCGTCGAGCGGCAGTTGAATACAGAGAACCTTGAGCCGATGCTGCGCCGCCTCTCCACGTATATTGCCGGCGGCCTGCGCGCGCCACTCCTCACCACGCCCAAGGGCAAAGACGGCAAAGCCAAGGCGTGAGCGCGCCGCGGGGCTACGCTTCCTCGAACTTCCGCGCGAACAACGCCTCCATCTCGCGCAGCAATTCCTCGGCCCCGCCGCCGCTCGCGCGAAAGCGCAGCTTCGTGCCGTGGCCGGCGGCCAGCATCATCAAACCCATGATGCTCTTGCCGTTGACGGACTCGTCGTCCTTCTCGACCCAGACCTCCGCATCGCTGTATTTGTTCGACACGCGCACCATCATCGCGGCCGGACGCGCGTGAATGCCCATCTTGTTTTGGACGATGAGCACGCGTTCGATGCCGTCGGCCGGCGAGGTGTTTTGAGTGGCGGACATGAAAATGGTTGCGCATGGGCGCACCGAACCACCCACCGGAGTGTTAAGCACGCCCCCCGCGAAGCCAATAAACCAACGATTGCACCCGAAGTCAAGCCGCCGGTGGAGGCCCAGGTGCGGCAGGCTGGTTTCGCCGTTTCATTGACGCCGGCATTATTTCCCGCAAGAAGCATCCTTGTTATGCCACCCACCCTCCTGGTCACCAACGACGACGGCATTGATTCGCATTTTTTGCGCGCGCTCGTCGAGGCGTTGCAAAAGGCTGGATACCAAACGCGTGTCGCCGCGCCGCTGGGCGAGCAGAGCTGGATTTCCCGCGCGCTGAGCCGCCGGCGCGATGTCGCCGTTGCCGATTTTGCCGGCTTCGGCTGCCCGGCCTGGTCGCTCGACGGCACGCCGACGGATTGTGTCAACATCGCCCTCGGACATTTGCTGCCGGAACCGCCCGCGGCGGTCGTCAGCGGCATCAACCTGGCCACGAACGTCGGCCTGCCGCACATTCTGGCCTCCGGCACCATCGCCGGCGCGCTGGAAGGCGCGCTCTGGGGTCTGCCTGCGCTGGCATTTTCCATGGCGCTGCCCCGCGCGCGCCTCGCGGAAATTCGCCAAACCCGCGGCAACGTCGGCGGCGCGATCGAGGAATCACTGCGCTGCGCCGCGGCCCGCGCGGCGGATTTCGTGCGCGAGCGCCTGGCACAAATTCATCCCGACCCCGCGCCAACCGTGCACAACATCAATTTCCCCACGGTGACGACCGCCGTCACGCCCGTCGTGCACACGCGCCCGGCCAAACTCCAGCTCGGCGCGTTGTTTGCGCGCGAAGGTCCGGCGAACTTCACCTTCCGCTATCAGGACCCGAACACCGACGACCCCGCCGCCGACTCCGACTATGCCGCCGTCGCGCGCGGCTGCATTAGCCACAGCGTCTTGGATTACGGATTTCTCGGCGCGTGAACCAATCTCACTTTACATACACCCATGAGGCCTCGGCCGCGCCGTTGTGCGTCAATTGCTTCACCCTTTGCGTTTCCGTATCGAGCACATACAATTGGTCCATGCCACTGAGCCGGTGCGTGAAGACCAAATGGCGGCCATCGTTGAGCCAGCACGGCTCGCGGCCCTCGGCCCCGGGAAAAACCTTGGTCTTGCGCGCGGCCAGGTCGTAAACCGCGATGTAGTAGGCGGTGCCCTGCTCTTCCATGAAGGCGACCTGGTTCGCGTCGCGCGGGTTCCACGCCGGGTCGGCGCAATACGTGCTGATGTAGGTCGGCAAAGCCGAGGGCAGCGGCCGCAGGCGGCTGGCCGCCGAAATTTTATACAGCAGCGGTGAGCCGCGCGGGTCCGCGCCAAAAATGATTTGCTGGCCGTCGGGCGACCAGGTCGGCGAGAACTTGCTCGATTGCGAATCGCGGGTGAGGCGGACCAGGTGTTTCCCCGAGGCGTCCACGACAAACAATTCCGTCGCGCCATCATTGGTGGAGAGAATCATGGCCACGCGCTGGCCGTCGGGGCTGAAGGCGCCGCCCGTGTTCGTACCCTCGTAGGCCGCAAAGGTCGAGCGCGAGTGCGTCGCGAGATTGTAGAGAATAATGTCGGGAAAGCCCGTGCGGTAATAGCCCGTATAGAGCAGCTTCGTGCCATCGGGCGAAAAACGCGGGAGGTCGGATGTCGAGTGGTCGTTGGTGAGCTGGGTGACTTCCTGGCCGAGTAAGTCGCTCTCGAAGATTTCGCGATATTTCGTGCGCTGGCTCACAAACGCGAGCTTGCCCGCGAAAAAGCCCGGCTTTTGCGTGAGTTTCTCGACCACCGCATCCCCCGCGCGATACGCGGCCTCCGCCGTCGTTGCGCCCGACCCCTCCGCCGAGAAAATCGTCGCGCCCCCGGTCTTGGATTCGACCGCGACGCTAACCCGGCCCGCGCCCGCCGGCTCGAAATGCAGCACGTATTGCACCGGGACCGCCGTGGAGAAATCAAACGCCCCGTGAAAGGAAAAGGCCGTCTGCATCAGTTGCGCGATCGCCGGCGAACTGGAAACCACCGCGAGGTTGATGCGCTTGACCGCGTTTTGGTAAAGCACCGGGATGCTGCCGCCGTCCGCCGGGGCCGCGGCGGGCGACGGATCGGCCCATGCCGCCACCGCCAGCCATACCAGGCCCGTCGTTAAAAGCAGGTTTCGTTTCAGGGAAAACATCCCGCAAATTTACCACGCCGCGTGCTTGATGCAAAACTTTCCTCCACGAATCGGAAAATTTTTTCTTCCCCCTTTCATTTTTCGCCGGCATCCTTCATCCTTACCGCCATGAATCACGACCTCGAAGAAGGCCCGGACCTGCGGCTCGATTTCACCAAGCTGAAAAAAGTCGCGGCGTGCGGGCAGGACTTGGTGCCCGCCGTCGCGCAAGACCACGCGACGGGCGACGTGCTCATTGTCGGCTACGCCAACCAACTGGCGCTCGACACGGCGCTGCGCGAACGCAAGGCGACCTTCTGGAGCACCAGCCGCAATGAACTCTGGATCAAAGGCAAAACCTCCGGCGATTTTCTGGAGCTCGTCGAAGTGCGCGTGAACTGCGAACAAAACAGCCTGCTCTATCGCGTGCGCCCCGCGGGCCAAGGCTCCTGCCACACCAAGGGCAAGAACGGCAAGCCGCGCGCGGGCTGTTATTACCGTCGGTTGAGCAAGGACGGGAAAAGTCTCGAATTTCTTCCCGGGCGGGAATAAATATTGCGACTTAAGTAGTTGTTTTTCAATCATTCCGGCAAGTTCGACAACCGAAGGCGTGAATACGCCCCGCGTTTCTGGTCTTCAGGATGAGGCTCGACGGCGAGGATGGTGATATCCCCTTTGCCCGGCCCGTAGGCCCAAAAAATGCGCCCGGCCGCTGGTGTGTTGTTTTCGAGATGGGATTGAAAAATTTTCAGGCCATATTTCCGGCTCAGGTCGTCAATTTCATGCGACTGCAAACTGTTATGCCGGGGATTCTCCTGAAGATAGCCCAGCACTTTGATCAATTTTTTAAAAAACTTCTGCTCCTCCTTGTTCAAGAGACTCTGACGCTGGCGGTCAGACAGGTCAGCCCACCACGCTTCCATTTCCGGCACACCCATGCGGATATTGAAAGCCATGCGCGCTCCTCAGGCATCGAGAAATTCCATCAGGTCAATGGGCGCGGAAGCCACCCCTTGCTTTAAGCCCGCAACTGATTTTTCCAGCATCTTTAGCGAACGAGCCGAAATGGCTTGCAGTGGCACCAGCACGCGCGGCTCCAAAATATAGGAACCGTTGGAAAGCGCCTGGACACGAAAATACTTGGCTTTTGCGCCCCGCAGGCTGATGCGTTTCTTGGCGTCCGCCACCACATTGTAGTCGGCCACGACGGCTAATGCGGCTTTCGCTTTGGGCCGGGCGAGAGTGGCGTTCGACATGGAGAGTAAGATAGTGGGATTTCCCACCTTGTCAATCGGCATTGTGCTTTGATGGCCTAAATCACCGTAAATATGCTTGAATCGTTCAGAAAAAACTGAATGATGGGTGCCCCGATTGGGGCGATTATCAATTAAGTCATTGCACACAAGCAATTTTTGGATGAGCAACGATACCCCAACTTCCACCGGCGCCAAGCTTTCTCCCTGGGATGAGGCCTTGATTGATTTTTTCATGCAAGTGGCTCAATTTCTGGGACTTCCAAAATCAGTCGGGCAAATCTTCGGTCTGCTTTATGCCTCGGAACATCCACTGACACTCGACGACATTGCCGAGCGCCTGCAAATCAGCCGCGGCTCGGTGAGCACGGGGTTAAACTACTTACGGCGTTTTGACGCCGTGCGCACGGCCTTCGTCGTTGGCGACCGCCGCGAATTTTACCAAGTCGAGACCGACACCGCGCGCATCGCGCAGGGTTTTCTCGCCGATCAGGTGGACCCCGACATCCAGTCCTGGGGCGAGCGCCTGCGCTTCGGTCGCGGAATGCTGAAGCTGGGCGGGAAGCTGGCCGCGCCGAACCCCGCCTTCGCCGCCCAGCGCCTTGATTTGCTGGAACACTGGCATGGGCAAATCGCCGGCGCCGTCGCGCTCATGCATACCCATTTTCGCCGCCCGCAGGATAATAGCGGCGGCCCGCACACTCCGGGTGAACCACGCCCACGCGAATAACGGGGAGGTCACGCGACTCTCCGCCCCGCTCGATTGCCTTCCCGCGCGCCGCGCGGGTGCGGGCAAGGGCGGCAGCATGGGCAATGTCCATCAACCGATGCGGGCCGCTTAAACCACGGACTCGCCCCACCCTCGCCGCCCATGTCCAAAAAATTCACCTCCCCGGCCCGAAGCATCGGCTGGCGGCTCGAAGACTGGGTGCGCTACCGCGACATCGTCTGGTATCGGACGCTCGCCGGCCTGAAGTCGGAGGCGCGGCAAAGCTTTCTCGGCTATGTGTGGTTCCTGCTCGAGCCTGCCATCACCACCGCCATCATGTATACGGTTTACGTGTTGATATTCCAATCCCGGAACAAAGACACCGTGGTGTTGCTGCTGGTGGGAACCATCATCTGGCAATGGTTCGAAAGCTCGGTGGTCGTCGGCATGATGGGCATCAAGAACAAGCTGCACATCATGACGCACTTCACGCTGCCCAAATACATCTTCCCGCTGGTCGGCATTTTTACCAACACCTGGAAGTTTCTGTGTGTGTTTATGGTGCTTTTGATTTTTTGCGCGGCCTGCGGCTATCCGCCGAACTGGCATTTTCTCTGGCTGCCGCTGATCATGGCCGTCCAGCTTGTGCTCATCATCGGGTTGGCGCTGCCGCTGGCCATTGCCGTGGTGTATTTCAACGATCTGACGACCGTGACCAGTTCCATCTTCCGGCTTTTGATGTTCTTATCGGGCGTCTTTTTCACCGCGAGCATTGTGCCGGTGGCGGCGCAGCAGCTTTTCTTCAGCAACCCGATGGCCGGGTTGATCGAGTCCTACCGCTACGTCATCATGTGGCAGCAGGGGCCGAATTTCGCGTCCCTCCTTTACGCCCTCGACTTCGGCCTGATCCTCTGCGTCATCGGACTGGCCTGGAGCCGGTTTATTGACGGCAAAATCCTCAAACGCTCCAATGGCTGAACCCGCCCCAGCGCTCATTTCGCTGCGTAACGTGGCCCTGTGCTACCGTTACCATAAATCCATTTTTGCGCGCCACAAGACGAAGATCTGGGCGCTGCACGACGTCTCCTTC
>Ga0302326_10016303_pt1 | contig 15563 bp, 15 predicted proteins | sample Palsa_T0_3_FD_202264 | JGI IMG/M metagenome (GOLD analysis project Ga0302326, IMG submission 202264) | Peat permafrost microbial communities from Stordalen Mire near Abisko, Sweden - Palsa_T0_3 | ecosystem: Environmental > Terrestrial > Soil > Palsa > Peat permafrost | place: Sweden: Abisko...
GCTTCCGAACCTGAAGCCATCAACAAACTCCAGCTCGAAATGAACGCGGCGTGACAATTCTAGATGAATTGATCAAAGAAGGATTTGAGCCTGTCACGGAATGGATCCGAAAAGGGGACAGGATTGGCCCGAAGTCGTTTGACTGGGCAGATCACAGCGGTTGGCTCTATGCCTTCGTCGTTGAAGGCGAGGTCAAATACATCGGGTTGACGACCCGTGTTCTACGGTCTCGTATGAGCGATTATTCCCATAACCGAAACTCTCAGACCGACGACAAGCGAGCCCTTGTAATGGAGGCACTTTCCGCTGGGAAACAGGTGCACGTCTTCGGGCGGAAACATCGAGACGAGGTTACGCTGGTCACCGAAGAGGCCCGGTTGCGAGCGCTGCACGTCCCGTCGTGGAATAGGATTTGAACGGACGCAAGCGTTGGCGCGGTACTCACGACTTTGGGTCGCCCTTTGACCTCCGGACCCAGCCCCGCCATTCTCCTCCTCCCATGAGCCAATCCGGTTTCGAAGTCGCGCGCCTGACGGTGCGGTTGGGCGCGGTCGCGGAGAATTATCGCACTTGCCGCAGGCTCGCGGCCGGCGCGGCCGTGGCGGGTGTCGTGAAGGCGGACGGTTATGGTCTGGGCGCCGCCGAAATCGCCCACGCACTGCTCACGCAGGGTTGCGATACGTTTTTTGTGGCGCGGCTTGAAGAAGGGATCGCGCTCAGGCCGATCACGCCAAAGGCGCGCATCTTCGTGCTCGACGGGGTGCGCGAACAATCCGCGGCCGCGCTCGTCGAATACAATCTGACGCCGGTTCTGAACGCCCTCGACGAAATTGCGTTATGGGCGCAGACCGCGCGAGGCCGCGACGCCGCCATCCACATCGACACCGGCATGAGCAGGCTCGGGCTCTCGCCTACGGAACTCGCGGTGCTGGCCGCAGAAACCGGACAACGCCTCGCGGGCATTAACCCTGTCCTTGTGATGAGCCATCTGGCCTGCGCCGACGATCCGTCCGACGCGACAAATTTCACTCAACTGGACCGCTTCAGGGCTGCGCTCGCACAATTGTCGCCGATGCCGGCCAGTCTGGCATCGTCCGGCGGCATTCTTCTGGGCCCGGACTACGCCTTCGATCTCGTCCGCCCGGGCATCGCGCTTTATGGCGGCAATCCCCGGAAGGGAAGCAAAAATCCCTTCGGCGTTGCAGCGCGGCTCACGGGGCGCATCCTCCAGCTCCGGCGCGTTGACAAGGGGGAGAGCGTTGGCTACGGAGCCACCTTCCGGGTTGAGCGTCCCATGACGCTGGCAACCGTTGCGCTGGGATATGCAGACGGTCTTATGCGGGTGCTCGGCAATCGAGGGGCGGGGGCGATCGGTGGGCACAAGGTTCCGATCGTCGGGCGTGTGTCGATGGATCTCGTGACCCTCGATGTGAGCGACGTTCCCGCAGCGACGTCCGGCGCCGAAGTCGAATTTCTGGGCGACACGGTCCTCCTGGAGCACGTCGCCGAGGCGGCCGGAACCGCGAATTACGAGATCCTCACCGCGCTGGGGGCACGCATCCCGCGCGTCTATACGAGCGAAAGCGCGCCATGAATATTTTCGCCGCCATCGGTCGTATGGTTCTACTTACTTTCGCCGAAGCGGGGCGGCTCACGCTGTTCACCCTCAGCGCCGTCCTCAATATTGTGCAGGTGCCGATCTATTGGCGCCTGATCGGTCAGCAGATGATGCGGATCGGTTATTTCTCGCTGCCGGTCGTGGGCCTGACCGCGTTCTTCACCGGCGGCGCGCTGGCGCTCCAGATTTACATGGGCAGCGACCGCTTCGGCGCGGAATCCTTCGTCCCCAATATCGTCGTTCTCGGTATCACGCGCGAACTGGGCCCGGTGATCGCGGGCCTGATGGTGGCGGGCCGCGTTGCCGCGGCCATCGCGGCCGAAATCGGCACCATGCGGGTGACCGAACAGATCGACGCGCTGACGACGCTTTCGACCAACCCGATGAAATATCTCGTCGTGCCCCGGCTCGTGGCGGCCGTCGTCACGCTGCCGCTTCTCGTCCTCATCGCCGATGCCATCGGCGTCTTTGGCGGTTACGTCGTCTCGACCCAGAGCCTCGGGTTCAACGGCGCCGTCTACATCAAGAACACGGTCGACTTCGTCACCCATGACGACGTGCAGTCCGGCGTCATCAAGGTTGCCGTGTTCGGCTTCATCATCGCGCTGATGGGCTGCTACAACGGCTTCCACTCGCGAGGCGGCGCGCAGGGTGTGGGTGCTGCGACGACCAACGCGGTCGTCTCATCGTCGATCCTCATTCTTGCCGCCAATTACTTCCTCACCTCCGTGCTGTTCGAGAAGTAGGGCGCGATGGTTGCTGGCACACCCAAGATCGAGCTGCGCGGCGTCAAGAAACGCTTCGGCTCCAAAGTCGTGCTCGATGGCATCGATCTCACGATCGACGCCGGGAGTTCGCTCGTCGTGATCGGCGGCTCGGGCACGGGCAAGTCCGTGATGATCAAATGCGTGCTCGGCATCCTCACGCCCGACGAGGGGCGGATATTCGTCGACGGCATCGATGTCACGCGCGCCCGCGGCCGCGCGCGCGACGCGCAGTTGAAGAAATTCGGCATGCTGTTCCAGGGCGCAGCGCTGTTCGACAGCCTGCCTGTCTGGGAAAATGTCGCTTTCGGCCTGATCCAGGGGCGCGGCCTGCCGCGCCGCAAGGCGAAGGACATCGCCATCGAAAAGCTCGCCAAGGTCGGCTTGACGGCGGATGTCGGTGCGCTCTGGCCGTCGGAGCTTTCCGGCGGCATGCAGAAGCGCGTGGGCCTGGCCCGCGCCATCGCCGCCGATCCCGATATCATTTTCTTCGACGAGCCGACGACGGGCCTCGACCCCATCATGGCCGACATCATCAACGACCTCATCGTTTCGACGGTGAAGGATCTGGGCGTCACCACGCTTTCGATCACGCACGACATGGCGAGCGCGCGCAAAATTTCGAACCGCATCGCCATGCTCTATCAGGGCAAGATCATCTGGGATGGGCCGACCGCCGAGATCGACAAGAACGGCAATGCCTATGTCGACCAGTTCATCCATGGCCGGGCCGAAGGTCCGATCAAGATGCAGGTCCGCAGTTGAGGGCGGCGGCCCCCTCACCCGTGTTTGCGCAGAGTGAGAGACTGTGTGCTGCATCCCTCTCCCTCAAGGGGAGAGGGGAATTCCGCGCGTTGCATTCCCAATCGAATGCAGTGGTTCGCGATGATCTGTCTCGCGAGGCTCGATTTTCCCCTCTCCCCATGAGGGAGAGGGATGCCGGGCGTGGTGCTGAAATCTGCACCGAAGCGGGTGAGGTGTCCCCGGAGACAACTTTTGCAATGCGAGGCTCCTGATGGCGCGGGCGCAAGCGAGTTTCGTCTGCCAGTCTTGCGGCGCCGTGCATACCAAATGGTCCGGCAAGTGCGACGCCTGCGGCGGCTGGAACACCATCATCGAGGAAGGTGCGCGGCTGCCTGTCGGCCCCGGCGCCCGCAGGGCGGCCCGCGGTCGCGCCGTGGCACTGGAAGACCTGAAGACCGAGGATGAAGCCCCGCCACGGCGGATAACGGGCGTTCCCGAATTCGACCGCGTCTGCGGCGGCGGATTGGTGCCCGGTTCGGCGCTGCTCGTGGGCGGCGATCCCGGAGTCGGCAAGTCGACTCTCATCCTGCAGGCGCTTGCCGCTTATGCGCAGCTCGGCGGTCGTGCCGTTTACATCTCCGGCGAAGAAGCGATGGCGCAGGTGCGGCTGCGCGCCGCGCGCATGGGCCTGTCGGATGCACCGGTGGCGCTGGGCTCGGCGACCGGCGTCGAGGACATTCTGGCGACGCTCGAGGGCGGAAAGCCGCCCGGAATCGTGGCAATCGATTCCATCCAGACCATCTGGACTTCGGCGCTCGAGGCCGCGCCCGGCACCATCGCACAGGTGCGCACCGCCTCGTTCGATCTCGTCCGCTATGCGAAAACGAGCGGCGCGGCCCTTGTTCTGGTCGGCCATGTGACGAAGGACGGGCAAATTGCCGGTCCCAAAGCGGTCGAGCACCTGGTCGACGCGGTGCTCTATTTCGAGGGCGAGCGCGGCCATCACTTCCGCGTGCTCCGGGCGGTCAAGAACCGCTTCGGTCCGACCGACGAAATCGGCGTTTTCGAAATGACGGGCCAGGGTCTCGCGGAAGTTCCCAATCCATCGGCCCTTTTCCTGGGCGACCGCAACAGCGTCTCGCCGGGCGCCGCCGTGTTTGCGGGCCTTGAGGGCACGCGGCCGCTTCTGGTCGAGGTACAGGCGCTCGTGGCCGCAGCCGGCTACGGCACGCCCAGGCGCGCCGTGGTGGGTTGGGACAGCGGACGTCTTGCCATGATCCTGGCCGTGCTCGACGCGCGGGCGGGTCTTGGCGTTTCCAGCCACGATGTCTATCTCAACGTTGCAGGCGGCCTGAAGATCGGGGAGCCGGCGGCCGATGTCGCAGCCGCCGCGGCGTTGATTTCCTCTTTCACCGGCCATTCCCTGACCAGGGATTGCGTCTTTTTCGGCGAGATCAGCTTGGCGGGCGACGTGCGCGCGGCCACGCAGGCCGAATTGCGCCTCAAAGAAGCCGTGAAACTGGGCTTTACGAGGGCTGTCGTCCCTGCTGGTACAAATACGGAAGTGACGGGTCTCAAGCTCGATGCGATCAGGGATGTGGGCGAACTGGCCGCCGTAATCTCGGGCGAGCGGCAGGATGCCCCGCAACGTGGTAGAGTGCGCGCATGAATCTCGATTTTACCCTGATCGACGTTCTGGTGGTCCTCGTGATCATCCTGTCGACGATCTATGCGGCCTATCGCGGCTTCGTGAACGAGACGCTCTCGATATTCGCCTGGGCCGCGGCCGCCTTCGCGACGCTCTATTTTGCGCCGGCCATTGCGCCGTTCCTGCGCGCGCGGATGTCGACGCCGTTGGTGGGTACGATTGTCGCCTATGCGGGGATATTCCTCGTCGTGCTCATTCCGCTGTCATTCATCAGCTTTCGCTTCTCGGAGAACGTGAAGAATTCTCCGGTGGGGGCGGTCGACCGTGCGCTCGGCGTCGTCTTCGGCTTCGTGCGCGGGCTCGCAATTGTCGGCGTTGCCTACATCGTTTTCTCCATGTTCGTTCCGGTGCACAATCATCCGCACTGGATCCGCGACGCCCGGCTCCTGCCCGTGATTCGCGGTTCGGCGGACGTGCTGCTGACGCTCGTGCCCGATCAGCATCTCGAAACCGCCCGCGATGTCGTCGTGCAACACCAAGATGTGCCAAAACAGCCGCAGCACGGCGCGCACCAGGCGGGGACTTCGAAGCACAAGCACAAAGCCTATGGCGCCGACGAGCGCCGCGCGCTAGACAACCTCATCCAGACGACAGGAAGCGGCGACGGAAAGCCATGACGGAACAGCGTGCCGAAACGCCTTTCGACGACGACGCCCTGCACGAAGAATGCGGCATTTTCGGCATCTTCGGTCATCCCGACGCAGGCGCGCTGACAATTCTCGGATTGCACGCGCTTCAACATCGCGGGCAGGAATCAGTCGGGATCGTGTCCTATGACGGACTGCAGTTCATAGCGGAACGCCATTCGGGTCTCGTGGGCGATTCGTTCGGCAAGAACAGCGTCTACACGCCGAAGTTGAAAGGCGCGCAGGCGCTCGGCCATGTGCGCTATTCGACGACGGGTGGCTCGTTCGCCCGCAATATCCAGCCCATGTATGCCGATCTGGCGGGCGGCGGAATCGCACTCGCGCACAACGGCAATCTCACCAATGCGGGCCTGCTGCGCGAGAGGCTGGTGCGCGACGGCGCCATCTTTCAGTCCACCTCCGACACCGAAGCGATCATCCATCTCGCGGCGCGCAGCCGTTACAAGCTGACGATCGACCGTCTGGTCGATGCGCTCAAGCAGGTGGAAGGCGCCTATTCGCTGGTCGCCCTGACGGCGAAGAAACTGATCGGCGTGCGCGACCCCTGGGGTGTGCGGCCGCTCGTGCTGGGCGATCTCGACGGTGCCCCCATTCTTGCGTCGGAGACATGCGCGCTCGACATCATCGGCGCCCGATATGTCCGCGATATCGAAGCGGGCGAGCTCGTCGTCTGCACCAAGGACGGCATTGAATCCTATCGTCCCTTCGCGCCGGAACCCAATCGCTTCTGCATTTTCGAATATGTCTATTTCGCCCGGCCGGATTCGATGGTCGAAGGGCGCAACGTCTATGACGCGCGCAAACGCATCGGCGAGGAGCTGGCGCGTGAATCCCCGGCAAGCGCCGACATGGTGATCCCGGTGCCAGATTCGGGTGTGCCGGCGGCGCTCGGCTTTGCCGCGGCGTCCGGCATTCCCTTCGAGCTCGGCATCATCCGCAACCATTATGTGGGACGCACCTTTATCGAGCCGTCCGATCCCATCCGGCATCTGGGCGTGCGTCTCAAGCACAATCCCAATCGCGCGAAACTCAAGGGCAAGCGCGTGGTTCTGGTCGACGATTCCATCGTGCGCGGCACGACGTCGAAAAAGATCGTCGAGATGGTGCGCGACGCGGGTGCGACCGAAGTCCATTTCCGCATTGCGAGCCCGCCGACGACGCATTCGTGCTTCTACGGCGTCGACACGCCCAACAAGGAAGAACTGCTCGCGCACCGCATGAGCGTGGAAGAGATGCAGGCGTATATCTGTGCGGACAGCCTCGCCTTCGTTTCCATCGACGGTCTCTATCGCGCGACGGGCGAGGCGAAACGCAATGCCGTCGCACCCCAATTCTGCGACGCCTGCTTCTCCGGCGACTATCCCATCCAGCTGACGGACTTCGACGGCGGTCGCCAGGACAAGCAGCTCTCGCTGCTGGCCGAAGTGGCGTGAGGTCTGTCATTTGATCGGGTCGCGAACGGATTATGTTCGGAAAAAAATAGTTGTCATGGCCCGGCAAGACCGGGCCACCCAGAAGCAACTTGGCGTATCTTTCCCAGAACATCTAAACACTCGTTCTCAGATATTGAGTTCGCGTCTCCTGGGTGGTCCGGTCTTGCCGGGCCATGACACTGAGTGAGGTTGCGGAGAAAATGAGGGACACTACCGGCGCATTCTCCAACCGCATCGCGCTCATCACCGGCGCTTCGCGCGGCATCGGGCGTGCGGCGGCGGTGGCGCTGGCGGGTGCGGGCGCGCATGTGATCCTCGTCGCGCGCACCGTTGGCGGCCTCGAAGAGGTCGACGACGAAATCCAGAAGGCGGGCGGCACGGCGACGCTGGTGCCGCTGGACCTCAAGGATTTCCCGGCGCTCGACCGCCTGGGGCAATCGATCTATGAGCGTTGGGGCAGGCTCGATGCGTTTTTCGGAAACGCGGGCGTGCTGGGCGCATTGACGCCGCTCTCTCATCTCGAGCCAAAGCTCTTCCAGGAACTGCTCGACGTGAACGTCACCGCCAACTGGCGTCTGATCCGTTCGCTCGATCCGCTGCTCAGGGCGTCTGATGCCGGGCGCGCCTTGTTCATGTCATCGGGCGCCGCGCGCAAGCACACGCCCTTCTGGGGCGGCTATGCGATGAGCAAGGCCGCGCTCGAATCGCTTGCGCTCACCTATGCCGCGGAGTGCGAAGGCACCGCCGTGCGGGTGAACATCCTCAATCCCGGCCCCTTGCGCACGAAATTGCGCGCGAAGGCCTTTCCGGGCGAAGATCCCGAAACGCTGCAGCCGCCGGACGCGGTCGCGCCGCTGATTCTGGAATTGCTGTCGCCCGCGTGTGCGAAGAATGGGGATATGGTCAATCTTCGCTAGAATTCCAATTCCGATCCAACAGGCGTTTCAGATGTCCCTGATCCTCCGCCCCGCAGAACCCCGCGACGCCGAATTTCTCGGTTGGGTTTGCGTGATGGCGGCGCGCAGCCACCTCGCGCGCGGCTGGTTCGATATCGTGCTGGAACGCGACGAGGATTTCGTCCTCGAATTTGCCAAATATCTCACGCTCGCGAAGGCGCGCTCATGGTGGCACTGGTCGGTTTTTCAGGTCGCGGAAGTGGACGGCATGCTCGCGTCCGCCATGTGCGGCTTCGGCGACGAGGCGGTGTACCAGGCATCGGGTGACGCGATGGCGGAGGCGTCGGAAAAGATGGGCATCGGCAAGGACGAGCAGGCGCAACACTGGCCGCGCGGCGCGTTCATTCTCTCTGCGACGACGGGTGAAGAGGGCGCCTGGACCATCGAGAACGTCGCGACCAGGCCGGAATTCCGCGGGCAGGGCGTTGCGCAGGCGCTCCTCGACAGAGAATGCGATATCGCCAGGGCCGCCGGTTTCGAACGCGCGCAGATCAGCTATTTCATCGGCAACGATCGCGCCGAGCGCGCCTACCGGAAGGCCGGGTTCGAATTCGCCGAGGAGAAGCGCACGCCCGATTTCGAAGCGGTGCTCGGAACGCCGGGCACCATCAGATTGGCGCGTTATATCTGAGGCATTCCGGCGCGCGGGCCGGAATTCGGCATTTGCGGATTGAATTTCAAATCCGCGGGTGCCAGATCAATCCCATGACCGTAGCGCGGGCCGAAATCGCTGCCGGCACGCGCTGGCATCGTCTGGAATTGATCCTGATCCTGGGCGTGCTCACCGCTTTCGGCGCGGTCGCCACCGATATGTATCTGCCGGCGATGCCCGCCATCGCGCGGAGCTATCATGTCGCCTCCGAAGTGGTGGCCCATACGATGGCGTCGTATTTCCTGGGCTTCGCGATCGGTCAGGCGTTTTTCGGTCCGATCGCCGATCGTTTCGGACGCAAGCCGCCGCTCTATGTCGGTATCGCCGTCTTCATCATCGCCTGCGGGGCCTGTGCCTTGTCGAATAGCGTGGAATCGCTTGTCGTCGCGCGGTTTGTCCAGGCGCTCGCGGCCTGTTGCGGCGGTGTTATTGCGCGCGCCGCCGTCCGCGATCTTTTTACGGTCGCAGAAATGCCCCGCGTTTTTGCCGCGATGATGCTCGTTCTGGGCGTGGCCCCGCTCTTCGCGCCATTCGTGGGTGGCTATCTCCTCATCTGGTTCGACTGGCGGGCCATCTTCTGGACGCAGGGCACGTTCGGCGCACTCGTGCTTGCGGCCGTCGTCTTTCGGCTGAAGGAAAGCCACGGGGGCGCCCAGCGTCCGCTGCATCCCTTCGTGATCGTCCGCGACTACTACATCATCCTCAGGGATCGCCGGTTCATCGGCTTCGTCCTCGCCGCGGCCTTTTCGAATGCCGGCATGTTCGCCTACATCACGGCGAGCCCGCATGTCCTCATCGATCTGTTCCACGTGCCCGCACAGGATTTCGGTTGGTTTTTTGGCATCAACGGGGCCGGCCTGATCTTTGCAGCACAGCTTCCCGCCCGGCTGATGGGCCGCATCGACGGCGCACGCCTCATGCTGGCCTTGCAACTCGCCCAGATGATTGCCGGTCTGTTGCTGCTTGCGGCGGCACTTCTCGGCGGCGGGTTGTGGTCCGTCATGCCGTTTCTCTTCGCGTTCGTCGCGCTCAACGGTGCCGTGATGCCGACGGCCAGTGCGCTCGCCATGCGGCACTTTCCGCTGAATGCCGGCATGGCATCGGCGCTGATGGGCACGCTGTATTTTGTAGCCGGCGTCATCGTGGCCGGTGTGCTCGGCGAACTGCCCGCCCGCAACGCCGTACCGATGGCGGCCGTGATCGCGGTCTGCGGGGTCACAGCGATTGCCTGTCGGCTGCTCTTGCGACCGCTGCAACCTCAATAATGATTCGCAATGGACGAGAGCCCAAGCGGGGCAGTTGAACCCAGCTGTCGACAGGTGTTGAATAGCGTCGGGAACTGGGGCTTGGCATGCCGGATACGAATCGCGCAGTGCGCGCGATGGGGATTGTCGCATTTGTGCTTGTGCTGGGCGTCGCCGGCCTGGCCTCGGCGCGGCTTCACCATGCGCGACGTTTCACCAACGCCGATCTCGACGCGGCGCTCGTCATCGATGCGGCTTCGGGGAAAGTGATTTTCGCGCGCAACGACGCGGCACCGCGCCACCCGGCTTCGCTGACGAAAATGATGACGCTTTACCTCCTGTTCGAAAGTTTGCGCGCCCATAACGTCACGCTGCAAACGCCGCTGCCCGTATCGGCCTATGCAGCGTCGCAACCGCGCTCGCATCTGCGCCTGCACACGGGCCAGAACATTCCCGTCGATGCCGCGATCAAGGCGATCGTCATCTGCTCCGCCAACGACGTTGCGGTCGCAGTCGCCGAAGCGCTCGGCGGCACGGAACAGAATTTCGCCGTCCGGATGAACGAAAAGGCTTTGGCGCTCGGTATGAGGCATACGGTGTACCGCAATGCGTCCGGCCTGCCGGACGACAGGCAAGTTACGACGGCCGGCGACCTTGCGACCCTCGCCCGCCATCTCGTCTACGATTTTCCCGAATATTTTCCGTATTTCAGCACGCCATCGATGACGTGGCGCGGCCGAGACTACAACACGCACGACATGCTGATCGGCAATTACCCCGGCGTCGACGGCATCAAGACGGGCTATATCGATGCGTCGGGATTCAACCTCGTGACCACGGCCGTGCACGGACGCACGCGCCTCATCGCGGTCGTGATGGGGGGCGTCACGGCCGAGCGGCGCGACGAGGCGATGGTCAATCTGCTCGACGAAGCGTTCGCGCAGACGGGCGCGCCGCATCTGCCGGGAGGCTGACCGGAATCAGTCGGCCGGTGGGCGTGCGGAATTCAGCGCCCACACTTCGCCCGCCTTGTCCTTGGGGCGATAGAACAGTTCGTTCTCGGGGTCAGGTGCGGTGCCGGCGCGCATGCTGTCGCCCGCGCAGTGGCGGCGAAAAACACGTTCGACGTCGTCCTCGAATTTGGGCGTGATTTCGCGCCCTTCCGCCGCAGCGCGCGAACGCATCGCGCGCATCACGCTCCAGCGGCGCAAACCGCCCGGGTTGGCGCGAAGAACGTCGATCAGTTCGGTGAGGCAGGTGTCGTGGCCACGCGCGGACTGCAACGAGGCATGCTGTCCACGTGCGCGGTTGATGGTGTCGTCCCAAATCATTTCGTCTACAACCTATTCAGAGCGCTATTGAATCCCAGATACCAATACTCCTTTTCGCGCTCGGAGTGGTAGGGATTAAGCGCGGCAATTTTCTGCTCTTCGCCCGCGTCGCCGTTGAGCGGGAAGTTGCGGGCGGCATTCCAGCCTTCGGCCCGGATTCGGCTCAGGCGAAAGCCGGATGCATCCTGCATTGTGTCGGTTTTCATGCTTCCTGTTCTTTCTGCGGCGCCGCGATGACGCGGTCGGCCAGCCACGCGATATGGTGGCGGGCGAAGCGAATTGCAACCTCTATAGGTAATTTTCCCAGGAATATTACTTATAGTTGCATTTTGATCGTGACGCACGCGCCATGCTCATCATTCCGCGTAGGGATTTTTCGACGTCCGCAACGAGAACCGGATCGGCACGCCCGTGAGCCCGAAAGTCTCGCGCAACTCGTTTTGAAGATAGCGCAGATAGGATTCGGGAAGCGCGTTCAACTGGGTACCGAAGAGGGCGAAGGTCGGCGGGCGGCTCTTTGCCTGCGTCATGTAGCGGATGCGCACGCGACGGCCATGGATCGCGGGGGGCGGGTGCCGCTCGAGCGCGTCGGCAAGAAACCGGTTTAGCTGCGCGGTGGGCACGCGCTTATTCCATGCTTTGTCGGCCTCAAGCACCGCTGGCAGCAGCCGGTCGAGGCCTTCGCCGGTGACGGCGGACGTTGCGATCAGCGGTGCACCGGCGATCTGCGGAAGTGACTGATCCGCCTGCTCGCGCAGCCTTGTGATGGCGCCCGCTTTCGCTTCGAGCTGATCCCATTTGTTGACGGCAAAGACGATGGCGCGGCCCTCGCGTGCGATCAGATCGACGATGGTCAGGTCCTGTTTTTCAAATGGCGCCGTCGCATCGATGACGACGACGACGCATTCGGCGAACTGGATGGCTGTTAGCGTCGAGCCGATTGCCAGTTGCTCGAGCGTGTGTCCCGCGGCGCGGGCGCGTTTGCGCAGTCCCGCCGTATCGTGCACGACGATCGTGCGTCCTTCCGCTTCCCAGATTGCGGCGATAGCGTCGCGTGTCAGCCCCGCTTCGGGGCCCGTCAGGGCGCGTTCCGTGCCGAGGAGGCGATTGAAAAGGCTCGACTTCCCGACATTGGGCCGACCGACGATGGCGAGCTTGAGCGGACGCGCCTCGTGCTCTTCTTCGTCCTCGCCATCCTCTTCGGGCGGCGATTCGCCATCTTCGTCCGCGCTCTCCTCCGGCGGCGGTGGCACCACCGCCTTCAGAGCGTCGATCAGATCGATCATTCCGAGCGCATGTTCGGCCGAAAGCGGAATGGCTTCGCCGAAACCAAGCGAATAGGCCTCCGACAGATCGATGCGGCCTTCGCATTTGTTGGCGGCGAGAACGACGGGCTTGCCGGATTTCCGTAGCGCGGCGGCGATGATTTCGTCCCCCGCGGTCACCCCTTCGCGTCCGTCGAGGACGAACAGACAGACATCGGCCTCCGCAATCGCGGCTTCGGTCTGATGCGTCATCCGCGCAGTGAGGCTGCCGGGCTCGCTTTTTTCGAAACCCGCGGTGTCGATCAGGCGCAGTGCGTACGGTCCGAGTTGCGCCTCGGCGTCCTGGCGGTCGCGCGTGACGCCGGGGGTGTCGTGCACGATTGCCAACCTCTTGCCGGCGAGGCGGTTGAACAACGTCGACTTGCCCACATTCGGCCGGCCGACAATGGCTAAGGTTAGAGGCATATGACCTGAGCGACCCATTTCGCAAATTTGCGCTACTCAAACGAGATTCCGCCACAGACGGAGCGAGACTCTGGAGAAAGAATTTAACGCAGAGGATTCGCGGAGGACGCAGAGCGCGCGTGCGCGCATTGCGCGCTAATTATTCCCCGCGTCCACTGCGAATCCTTTGCGGCCCCTGCGTTAAGAATCATCTCACCGCCCCACCATCCATATGGCGAGTTGTCTTCCTCTACGCCCGAAAACTACCGCAGGGCCACGAGCTGGGCGCTGTTCGTGAGCACGTAGAGCGTCCCGTTCGCCACGACCGGCGCGATATAGGTGCCGTCCGGAATCTCCACGCGACCGAGCAGCTGGCCGGTATAGGGCGAGATCGAAATCGCGAAGCCGTCGGACGAGACGAGGATCAGGCGGTCGGAGACCAGCACCGGACCCGACCAGACGATCGCATCCTCTTTGTCTTTCATGTTCTGCCAACGCTGCAGCTGGTGCACCCATTTCACGCGGCCGTCCTTACGTGCCAGACAGAGAAGCGCGCCGTCCGTCGTCGTCACGTAGAGAAAATCGCCCGCAACCCAGGGCGTCTGGATGCCGCCGATGTCGCGTGTCCACACGCGGTCGCCCGTATCGAGGTTGATTGCCGCCATAATCCCGGAATGGCTGATGGCGAATACCATGTTGCGATCGATCACGGGCCGGCCGGCAATATCGTCGAGCTCGGAGAGCGCGGTGACGTTTCCGGAGCGTGTGAGCATGTCGTTCCAGGCGGGTCGCCCGTTCTCCACCCGGATGGCGAAGAGTTCGCCCGACGAATAGGGAGCGATGACGTAGTCGCCGTCGACGGCCGGACTCGTGCTCTCGAGAACGCCCGCGGATTCCGCGATACCTTGATGGTCCCAGAGCTTGCGTCCGTCGGTTTCGGCGAGCGCGTAGAAATGGTTGTCCTGGGTGCAGATGAAGACGCGGCCGCCGTTGGCGGTGGGCGCATCGACGATGGGAACGTCGAGACCCGTTTTCCACAAATCCTTGCCGCTCGCGGCGTCGAGCGCAAAGACGACGCCGAATCCGGTTGAAACGAAGACTTTACCTTCGTCGTAGGCGACACCGCCGCCGAAACCCTTGGACGGATCGATATCGCCGCTCGAACCCATGAGACCGAAGGTCCAGTCGAACCCCTCGTCGGGTCCGTGCGGAGCGAGGTTCTTGTCCCACAAGGGTTTGCCGTCGGAAGACTGGAACACGTAAAGATGGGAGGCGGCATCGAGCACGAAGACGCGGCCGTTCGCGACGACAGGCGGCGCGGTCAACCGTGAATCGTCGTCCGAGCCCTTGCCGGTGTCTTGTTCCCAGGCTTGTTTCAAGCCGCCGGACGCCTGCAGGTGATACATCGCATTCGCAGGATAGCCGCCGGGCTGCGGCCATTCCGCATTGCGATACGGCGGCGGCAGTACGACGTTCGTGTCTTTGAGTGCAGGATCCGGCTTCAGGGATTCGTCGAGCGACATCACCGAGATGCGCTCACCCTTGAGCTTCGATTTTTTCGACGAAGTGAACCAATCCGACATGAAATCGAATGTGCTGCAACCGGCGAGCGCCACTGCGAATGTCAGGCAGAGCGCTGCGCGAAAGACTGTTTTGTTCATTGCTGCGGGGCACCTTGAGGTGGGGCGTCGGGCGTGGGCCGTGGCGGCGGCACGGTGCCGAAATTCTGGTCGCCGCCGGCGGCGAGATAGGTTGCCATCGCCTGGCTGCGCTGGCGCGCGGCCGATGGCGCATTGGGATCCCCGGCGACGGCGCGGAATTCTTCCAGGGCCTTTGCCGTGGCGCCGGATTTGTAATCCGCATAGGCGAGAATTTCGTGCGCCATCGGACGCCAGGGGCTCGACTGCTCCAGAAGCGGCTTCAGGAGTGCTTCGATGTCGCTGCGCGACGCGATATCGACGCTCGCCCAGGCCGCGCGAATGCGCGCGACGGGTGCCAGCAGCGGATCGCCGCTTGCGGCAACCTGTTTGTAGATTTCCACTGCCTCGGGAACGTTACCCGCCGCGTAGAGCGCATTGCCTTTTTCCAGCTGCGATACTTTCGAATAACCGCCGGGCGCGGTCTCGGCGAGCTTCGAGAAGACGCTCGCGGCGGCACCCGCCTGATGCATTTCGAGCAATTGCTGGGCCGCCAGATAGGTTGCGGAGGCCTTTGCCGTCTGGCGCTGCTCGTAGACCCGCCAAAGCTGGATGCCGGCCGCGGCAATCACGATCAGGGCGGCGCCCGCAATCACGTAGTCGCCATACTGCTTCCAGAGCTGCTCGAAGCGCTCGCGGCGGACTTCCTCCTCGACTTCCCGGAAGATGTCGGTCACGCAAATGATCCTCTTTTGGGGCGGCACCGGCCAACACCTTGGCGCCGCAAGATGATTAGCCCAGTGCAGGCTCTGCTGGCAACTCGTGCCGGCTTAAAGCAATTTCATGCAGAATTCGATCGACCGCCTCAGGCAGTCCGCTTCATCGGGTAGACGTTTTCCTTGCCGGGGAAAGTGCGGCTGCGCACGTCGGCGGCATAGGCCTTGACCGCCTCTTCGATGTCGGGGCCGAGTTGTGCGTATTGGCGGACGAATTTGGGCGGAGCCGGGTTGAGCCCGAGCATATCTTCCATCACGAGAATCTGCCCGTCGCACCGGGCGGAGGCGCCGATTCCGATGGTCGGTATGGCGGTTTCGCGGGTGATCTTGGCGGCCAGCGGTTC
>Ga0302326_10016304_pt1 | contig 15562 bp, 15 predicted proteins | sample Palsa_T0_3_FD_202264 | JGI IMG/M metagenome (GOLD analysis project Ga0302326, IMG submission 202264) | Peat permafrost microbial communities from Stordalen Mire near Abisko, Sweden - Palsa_T0_3 | ecosystem: Environmental > Terrestrial > Soil > Palsa > Peat permafrost | place: Sweden: Abisko...
CGCGGTCGAACCAGGCGAGGAACCGCGTCACCGCCACACCGTCGCGCTGCTGCGCGGCGCGGGCGCCTGCGATTTCGGTCGCGTTCTTGATCGCCTTCATCGGCACGATCGGATCGCTGCCGCGCACGATTGAACCGCCGCTTTCGACCACAAGACGCGCGATTTCCTCGGCGCAGCCCGATGGATCGAGCCGCACCGTCTTGCGCTCCTTGCCGAGTTCGGCGAGATCGCGCTCGAAGCTGGCGTTCGGCCGCACCTCGGCGACTTCTTCCAGGTTGCTGCGTATCTCGTTGCCGAGTTTGCGCAGATCGACGTAGAGCGCCGGCTTGCCCTCTTTCGGCACCGTGGCGAAAGCGAGCACAACCGGCGTATGCGGCACATCGCTGCCGCGGATATTGAACAGCCACGACACCGCTTGCGGATCGGACACCACCATCGCATCGGCGGAAAGCTTTTGCATGTCGGCGCGCAGCCGCGTCAGCTTGTCTTTGGTGCTTTCGCCGGCGAAGCGCAGATCGTGCGCGACCACCGGGCCGAGCGGCAGCTGCGGCCGGTCGCTCCAGATCGCATCGATCGGATTGTCCTCGACCGGCACCAGCGCGGCTTCGGCAGCGGTGCAGGCCCTGGCGAGTCGCTCGGCGCCATCGATCGTATGCAGCCACGGCGAATAGCCGAGCTTCGCGCCTTTCGGCAGGCTGGTTTCGATCCACAGCGTTGGCGGCTTTTCGACCAGATGCTCGATGGTGAAAACCGCGCTGTCGACTTCCTCACGGACCTGCACCTGGTAGCGGCCGTCGACGAAAATCACCGCGCGGTCGGCGAGCACGATGGCGGCCCCGGCAGAGCCGGTGAAGCCGGTGAGCCATGCCAGCCGCTCGTCGCTTGGCGGCACGTATTCGTTCTGGAAGCGGTCGGCGCGTGGCACGATAAAACCATCGAGCCTGCGTTTGGCGAGCTCGGCGCGCAATGCGGCCACGCGCGGCGCACCTTCGGCGCGTTCGCTGAGGTCTTCAAACGATTGGAAGTGTGCTTCGAACATGTCCGCAATCTAGGTGGCCGAGGAGGTCTCGGCAATGAAACATCACGCTCTCAAAGGGAGGGGGGTCGGGCTCAACGCTTTTTCATGATGAGCGTCGTCCAGCCTTCGATGTCGATGCGGCGCTCCAGCACAAGGCCGTGATAGGCGGCGATCGTCGCGTTGGCCTGTGACTTCAGTATCCCCGAAAGAATGATGCAGCCGCCAGGAGCAACGAGTTTCGTGAGCGGAGTCGCGAACCGTTGCAGCGGCCGCAGCAGGATATTGGCGAAGATCAGGTCGAATGGCCCGCGCCGGCGCAGCGATGCCACGCCATCGGCCTTGATCACCTCGACGTAAGAGCTGACGCGGTTGAGCCGCATATTCTCGCGCGCGGCGCGGACTGACACGCCGTCGATGTCGGTCGCGAGCACGCGAGCGCGCAAGCTGCGGGCGGCCGCAATCGCCAGCACACCCGTGCCGGTGCCGAGATCGAGTACGCGCAGCCGGCCCTTGCGCGTGATTTTACAAATCCCATCGAGCGCGAGCAGGCAGCCGCGCGTCGTGCCGTGATGGCCGGTGCCGAACGCCAGCGCGGCCTCGATTTCAATGCCAACGCGATTAGCCGGAATTTTTGCGCGGTCGTGCGCGCCGTGGACGATGAAACGGCCAGAGCTGACCGGCTGCAATCCGGCGAGGCTCTCGGCGACCCAGTCTTTCGCTGCGACGCTTTCGAAGCGCAACGCTTCCGTCTGCTCGTCACCCGCTGCTGCTCCGACCAGCGCCCGCAGCATTTTCTCGTCGGGCGCAACCTCGAAATAGACCGTCACTCGCCAGACGCCAGGCCCGGTTTCCACAATGCTGACCGCGATCTGGTCCTCCGCAAAACTCTCGGCGATCAGATCGGCGACCCGGGGCGCCGGTTGTTCACCACCTTCGAACACCGCGACCGAGAGCGAAGGTTTGTCGGAAGTCATTGAATTATTGGCTGCTTGCGTGGTTATGCACGAAGTTCACAGATTAGCTTACCGCGTACGATGATGCGTGTTCGCGCCTGCTTCCTCGGCCAATCCGGTAGTGTCTCAGTTTGATTGTGGCGGACGAAAAGCCTTCAAATTTAGCTGGAACAGCCTGCTTAGTTCGTTGCGAAATGCCGCATGATATTTTTCTGGAATTACCTCAGGAGCGAGTTCGTCCATGTGACCCGCAACGATGCCCTTCACTTCATTCAAAATCTCATCTTGTTGGCTTTTAGGGAGCGCATCGAGAACTTCGTTAGCCAAGGCCATGGCGTAAGCCGTCCTCGCGTCCATTTGGGCGAGCCGTTTTTGCAAATCATCTTCTGGCGGCGGCTTTTGTTCCTTCTTAAACCACCCCATGACACGTCCTCCCATTGCGAAGCTTATTGCTGGCCACCAGCTGCCGCATGGCGGTTTCTCAACCCCTCAAAACCACGCTATTTATGCGGCATTTCGGCCCCTCGGTTAAGGCTATCGAAGGGCTCCAGTTGCTATTATATACGCATTAAGCGTATTTTAACCGTACGTGCTTTGGGAAACGACATGCCGACAGGTCCGCGAGGCGAGCGAAGGCCAGCAGACGCGATTGGCGCGGCCATCATGATAGGTCGGATCGCCACCGGCGAAGTACAAGATAATCCGAAACTGAAATCGGGTCGTGTGCGAAGCGGTCGTGCCGGCGGCGCGGCACGAGCGAAGAGCCTTTCCGCCATGGAGCGGAGGCAGATCGCGAAGAAGGCCGCTGCCAAGCGCTGGGATTAATGGACGATGCCGAAGAAAGCGAAGAAAAAAAAAGCGCAGGTGCGCATTGCAATGCCTTTCACGCCGCCCCCGCCGTTTGTAATGAAGCTGGATACTCCTACTGAAGATCGCCCAATTAAGAAGGTGATGAGTATAGGGACCAGCAAATATCAAATATCCGACGGCACAGAATTTACGGTTAGACCAGTCGTGCTCAGCGTGCGTCGCGTGAAAAATCAATTCAATGAGCTAGGCCAACCGCTCTACATTGTTAATATTGCAAACTCGATCGATACAAAGGCACCTGCCAAACTGATGAAGAAAAAGGGCTAGCATCATGTACCAGGTGATTTATACGACTGCGCCCCAATCCCAGGTAAATTGGGCTGATTTCGCGCTTGAAAACCACCCTATGAACGCGGTCATTCGCACGCTCTCGGAGGTCAATGTGACTCTCGGTCATATAATTTCGACGAAGTCGCATTGGATCAGCGGATCAACAAATAAATGGGATTTGGAAATAGATATTCTAGGTAACAACGCATATACGCTGAAGAAGCCAATTCCTATTATCATATCGATGGATGGCGACGACTACATTGCTCAATTTACTGAGGCTGAAATTGTAACGTCTTGCGAAACGGCTGCTGAGGCATTGCGATGGCTTAAAGCAACGATCATCGATACTTTTGAGCAGTTTAAGTCCGAAGAGAAAATATTGGGGCCGCTTCCACGCAAGCAGCTCAAGGTGCTGGAGGCGTACCTTGCCAAAAAGTCAGCTCGAAAAAGCTGATGCGCTGAACATCGCTAGTAAGATCGGTGCCGTTGTTAAAGAGGACGGCAAGCATCAAAAGGCGACGTTCTATCACAACGGCAAACTCATCCTTCGTTTCGGCATTAGACATGGAAGGAAAACCGGTCACGGTTTTCTAGCCGGCGAGAACGGCCCTTTGCGCCTGAACGAAACAAGAGCAAAGGCTCTTGCTCGATGCACCCTTTCAAAAGATGAATATATTCAATTGCTTACCACAAAAGGAGTGATAGAGCAGTAGAACTGAACTTATTGCTTGATATTATCAAAATGTATAGTTATATTAGGGGTATGAACAAGCTCCCCCTTGAGACCCGCGTTCAAATTCTATCGATGCTAGTTGAAGGATCTTCTATGCGTTCGGTCTCACCGGTGACCGACGTATCCATCAACACAGTGACAAAGCTGCTGGTTGACGCGGGGCGCATGTGCGCGGCCTTTCACGATGAGAAGGTCCGCAATGTCACCGCCAAGGCCATTCAGTGCGATGAGATTTGGTCGTTCAGTTACGCCAAGAACAAGAACGTAAAGTTCGCCAAAAGCGCCCCAGAGGCAGCGGGCGACGTATGGACATGGACCGCCATCGACGCGGACTCCAAGCTGATCGTTTCGTGGCATGTCGGCGACCGTAGCGCGCACACCGGCATTTCGTTTATGGGCGATCTCAAGGCCCGCCTTACCAATCGCGTTCAGCTAACGACCGATGGACATAAGGCTTATTTGAAAGCGGTCGATGTAGTCGATTTCGATGCCGACTACGCCATGCTGCAAAAGATTTTCGCGAACGATTACGCCGGACCGGGGCGCTATAGCCCGCCCAAGTGCATAGGCATCATCAAACAGACGATCAAAGGCGATCCCGATCCGTCGCTGGTCAATACCTCGTTTGCAGAACGCCAGAACCTCACGATGAGGATGGCAATGCGCCGCTTCACCCGGCTTACCAATGCGTTCTCAAAGAAATTCGAGAACCACTGCCACGCGCTGGCGCTCTATTTCTTTTGGTACAACTGGGTCCGTAATCACAAGACGCTGGGGGTAACTCCAGCGATGGCTGCGGGCCTCGTTCCAACACCAATGAAATTCACAGACTTGCTCACAGCAATGGACGCTGAGGAACAGAACCGATTAGACGAAAAACGTCAGGCGGTTATCGAGGCGTCCGAACAGTTATCCCGCGTGCCACAATCAAACTGAGACACTACCGCCAATCCCGCGCTCATCCACCATAGCTCCACAAGCTTCTCCACAACTCATGCACCCTTCATGGTGCGGCGTTCGATCTCGAGATAGCGCGTAAAATCGCAGGTTGCCTGCGCCGCCTTCATCTCTTTCTCGGCGCCGCCGCGGCCGAGGAAGGGGTCGAGCTTGCCTTGCGCCAGGCACTCATAGGATTGTTTCACCGCCTTATGCATGGCGGCAAACGCGGTGCCTGACGAAGCGGCAAGACGGAAGCCGAGCTTGGCCAGCTCTGCCGGCGAAATCGGAAATTCGGCAAAGCCATCGGGTGGTGCGAATGTCATCAGCGGCGCGGGCAGACGTTCGCCGATGATCCGCATTTCCTCCGGCGTGCGTGAATAGATGAACAGCATGTCGGCGCCGGCTTTGTGAAAAGCTTCGCCGCGCCGCAACGCATTGTCGAGACCGCCGACGCGCTGCGCATTGGTGCGGGCGATGATGACGAGATTGGGATCGCTGCGCGCGGCCAATGCCTCGCCGAGCCGCTTCAGCATGAACTCCATCGGCACCAGATGATCGATGCCGGCGTGGTGTTCGAAACGCCGCGGCAGCAACTGGTCCTCGATCTCGATGGCCGCGAAGCCGGCGGCTTCCGTCAGCGCGATGGTGCGATGCATGTGCACCGGATCGCCGAAGCCGCCGCCGGCATCGAGCACGACCGGCAGCTTGCTCGCCGCGCGCATGTCGACGGCGACTTGCGTCAGTTCGGTGATGGTGATGTTGGCTTCGGTGACGCCTTTGTACCAGCCGAGCGAGCCGCCGCTGAGATAGACCGCCTTGAAGCCCGCGGCTTCGGCAAGCCGCGCCATGATCGGATTGAGCGCCACCGGCGCCACGATCAATTCGTTGCCTGCGATCAGTTCACGAAAATTTGCCAAGGTCATCTCCCGTGCCGGCCAGCCGGTGCCGAATTCATATGAAATCGAAAGCGATGGGAAGGGGAACAGCGCCGTCGGCAAGAGGAATAACCGTCCGGGCTCTGGTGTATGTGTCTTAACTCATTCATCCTGCCTGTTCATCACGCCCTGCCGGGAGAAATCGATGTCTGGAAGCAAAGTCGCTACGCCGATCGTTGTCGCCGCGCTCGCCGTCGCCGCGTGTCTAGGAGCGGCCACTGCGTGGGCGCAAAGCGCGCCGGATTATGCGGCAATCATCGCGGCGCCGGATCGCAGCGATGCCGATCGCGAGGCCGACAAGCGGCGAGATCCGTTGCCAATCCTCAAGTTCGCCGCGCCGCGCCCCGGCATGAAGGTGCTCGATATGGGCGCCGGTGGCGGCTACTCCACCGAGCTGATGGCGCGCGCGGTGGCGCCAAACGGCATGGTCTGGGGCGAGTATCCACCTGACGGTCCTGCGCGAGCGATCGAGGCATTGCAGGCGCGGATGAAGACTCCCGCGATGAAAGACGCCGCGGCCGATCTGCGGCCGTTTGACGATCCGATCGGGCCGGACATGAGCAACCTCGATCTGATCACGTTCCTGTTTTACTACCACGACACGACCTACATGAACGTCGATCGCGCCGCGATGGACCAGAAGATGTTTGCCGCGTTGAAACCGGGCGGCTTCCTGGTGCTGGCCGATCATTCCGCCAAGGCCGGCTCCGATACTTCTACCGGGAAGTCGCTGCATCGCATCGACGAGGCGATCGTGCGCAAGGAACTTGAAACCGCCGGCTTCAAGTTCGTCGCCGAGGGCGATTTCTGGCGTGTGCCCGGCGACACCCGCGACTTCTCCAGCATGCGGCCGCCGTCGCCGGTCGATGCCTTTGTGCTGAAATACCAGAAGCCGAATTGAGCCGAACTGCGTCCGGCATTCGGAATCTGCACATCTCAAACGCGCGCAGCGGCCGCCGCGGTTCTTGACGCGTGGCGGTCTGCGCTTCTCTATGGCTAGAGAAGAAAAGCGGTGGCGGAGGATGACGTGCTGGGACGTATGAAGATATGTGGTTTGGCTCTTGTCGTGCTGGCGGCCGGTTTCGCTGCTCCTGCCTCCGCCGATGATTATCCGTCCCGCCCCGTCACGATCCTGACGCCGTTTGCCGCCGGCAGCGCTACCGACACGGCCGCGCGCCTTGTCAGCAAGTATTTGCAGGAAGCGCTCGGCCAATCCTTTGTGATCGAAAATCGCGATGGGGCAGGTGGCATGCTTGCGGCTGAGGCGGTCGCCCACGCGCAGCCTGACGGCTACACGCTGCTGCTGACCTCGAACAGTACGCATTCGGCGGCGCCCGGGCTGTTCAAGCGCGTGCCGTACGATCCGATCAAGGATTTCACGCCGATCGCGCGGATTGGCAGTTTCCCGTCATTCATCGCGGTCACCAACGATCTGCCGGTGAAGTCGATGGAAGAGCTCGTGGCCTACGCCAAGGCCAATCCGGGCAAAGTCACGGCCGGCTATGGCAACAGCACCGGTCGCATCACCACCGAGATCGTGAAGCGGCGACTCAATATCGACATCGTGCCGGTCGCCTATCGCAGCAACCCGGCTGCGGTAACGGATTTGATGGCCGGGCATATCGAGATGGGCGTGCCGGATTTCAGCACCGGGCTCGCAATGGCAAAATCTGGCAAGTTTCGTCCATTGGCGGTGCTGACCAAAGACCGCGATCCGGCGCTACCTGATGTGCCGACGCTCGATGCGACGGTGATGCCGGGCTTCGATCTGTTGGCCTGGACCGGCATGTTCGGTCCGGCTGGCATGCCGAAAGAGATCGTCGACAAGCTCGCGGCGCCGATTGAAAAAGCGCTGGCGAAAGACGATGTGCGCCAGCGCTTCAGGGATGTCGGCGTCGAGGTTTACTGGATCGGCCCGGACGGTTTCTCGGCTTACGTCAAGGATGAGCTGGTGAAATGGACCACGCTCATTAAAGCCGCAGACATCCAGCCGGAATAGGACGAGGGCCTATTGCAGCTGCTCCTTCACCTTTTCCAATCCGGCGTTGACACAATCTTCGTCGACGCCCGGCGAGCCGGACAGGCCGATGCCGCCGATCACGTCGTTGCCGGCCTTGATCGGCATTCCGCCGGGAATCGCGATGACGTTTGGCAATGTCACCTGCTGGCGCGCGGGCGAATTCGGATCCAGAAGCTTCTTGGCGTATTCCGCGGTGGGCTGCTTGAAGGTCATCGCGGTGTAGGCCTTGCGCCGCGCGTTCTCCAGGGTGTGGACGGGAGCGCCGTCGCCATGCATCGCGACGAGCGTCTCGCCGTCGGCATCGACCACGACGGCCGATGTCGCATAGCCCTTGGCGGCGCAGGCTGCGATCGATTCTTCAACGATTGTCTTGGCGATAGCGAGCGACAGGTATTTGTGCATGATTAATGCCGCGCCGGCAGGCGCCGGTACAGCCAGTGCGCTGGCGACGATGGCGGCGGTAGCAAAGCCTGAATAACGAACAAACGACATATTGATCTTCCTCCCGATAAAAAGCGTGCGCTGGAGCATGATCCGGAAAATGCCTGTCCTCGGACTTGATCCGAGGATGGGTACCGGTTTTCCGATTAGATCATGCTCCGCTGAAAATAACAGCGCACGCCACAGCCTATTCCATTTTTGACGGCGGTAGTGCGACGAGCCGCCGGCTATCGCTCAACACGGCGTGAACAAAATCACCACTGCCGGTAGGCCGGCTGGCCGTAATAGGGCTGCGGCTGTTGGTAATATTGCGGCTGTCCGTAGTACTGCTGCTGGCCGTAATAGCGCTGACCGTAGCCTTGCTGCGCATAATATTGCTGCTGACCGTAGCCGGGCGGGGGCGGCTGCTGCGGGAAGCCGTTCTGCTGCTGCTGCGCGTAACCCGGCTGTGGTGCATAGCCCTGCTGCCCGTAGCCTTGCTGCGAGTAACCCTGCTGCTGCTGGCCATAACCTTGCTGACTGTTACCTTGCGGTGAATAGGCCGTTTCCTGATCCGGCAGGTGTGCGCGCGCGACCGGGCCATTGCCGCCGCCTGGCGTCTGGCCGCTGACGGTGACGCTGGTATTCGCCATGCCTTCGGTCTTCACCAGGTCGAACAGCACGGTGGCATTGGCGCGCGACAGCCGCACGCAGCCGTGTGACACCGCCAGGCCGAGATGCTTTTCGTCGAAGAAGCCATGGATGGCGTGGCCGTGCAGGTCGAAGAACATGGTGTGCGGCATGGGCGCGTTGTCCCACTCTTGCGAGAAGTGGTCGGCGTCCATGCGGTTGACCTTGAAGCTGCCGTTCGGCGTGTCGTAGCCGGCCCGTCCGGTCGAAACCGGCCAGACGTATTTCTGCTGGCCGTCGACCGCGACCGTCATCTGCTGGGCGTTCTTGTCGACGCTGATGGCGATATCGGCGAGCGCCGGCGCGGCGAGCGGCAGCGCAAAGGCCGCGGCGACGAGCGGGCCGGAAAGGAGGGTGGCGATACGCATGGCGAATACCTGATGGGTGAAAGAACCAGTTTGTTAGATGGGGCGGAGAACCGCTTGTTAGAAGTCTTTGGCTGCCGATTAGTTCAAATCAAGAGGCTAAGGCCGCTGTCCGGCGGAATGGTGAACGGAATAAGGCGGGATTGTTATTCGCTCATTCCCGCGCAAGCGGGAATCCAGCGCTGGGTCCCCGCTTTCCGCCTTCGCTCTTCGAGCTTCGGCGGACTACCAGCCTGCCGAAGCTCGACTTCCGAGCGCAGGCAGGTCGCGGGGACGAGCGGAAGCAGCCATCAATGCCGCTTGAAGTATTGCACCGCGCGCTCGTGCTTCTCGGCGGCGGCGCGGCTTGAAAACGTGCCGAGATTGCGGCGGCGGCCGGTCCTCGGATTTTTCTTGCGGGAATAGAGCCGGTACTTGCCTGATGTCAGCTTGCGGATCACGACCGTCCTCCGGAGGTGGTGGTATGTTACTTCCAAATCGCCGGTTTGCGTTCGGTTCCCGCGCCTATGAGACGCAAACTGTCCGACATTTAATCCCGGGAGCGGTTTTTGGGGCGTTCCCGCCGGATTATTTTAGCTATGATTGCAGGCGGTGATGGGAGCCCGATCTTGAGCGCGCCGATCTTCATCAGCTATTCGTCCAAGGATCAGGACATCGCGGAGACCATCTGCAAGGCGCTGGAGTCCCGCGGCCAGAACTGCTGGATTTCCTGCCGCGACGTGCGCGCCGGCGATAATTTCCAGGAAGCGATCGTCCGGGCGCTCCGCACCGCGAAAGTGATGCTGCTGGTGTTCACCAGCAACGCCAACAATTCCGACGAGATCAAGAAGGAACTGGTGCTGGCCGGGCGGCATCACGTCACCGTGGTGCCGGTGCGTGTCGAGGACGTCGTGCCGAACGATGCGTTCAGCTACGAATTCGCGACCCGGCAGTGGATCGACCTGTTCAAGAACTGGGAGCAGGAGATCGAGCTGTTGTCGTCGCGGCTTGAGCATGTGTTGCAGGACGCCAAGCCCGGCGAAACTGTTTTGGCTCCGGCGGCCATGGCCATTCCTCGCCGCCTTCCGCAAAAATCGTCGAACGCACCGCTGATCTGGGGCGCGATTGCGCTGATCGCTATCATCGTTATTGGCGGCGCGGTTTTCCTGCTGCGGCCGTCGCCAAAGCCGATGGTCGCGGCTGCGCCGCCCCCCACCGCACCAACGATGGCTCCCGCGCCGACGCCGTCGGCGCCGCAACAGACCGCGGCGCAAGCGCCGCCACCAGTGGCCGCTCCGCCAGTCACGCCCGTGCCGGCCCCGGCAACAGCTTCAGCTCCGGCCCCTGCGGCGGCCGCACCGACACCGGCCCCGCAAGTTGCCGAGGCTCCGGTTGCGCTGCCGCCGGCTGCCCAGCAAAGCCCGGAGGATACTGCGTGGCAGGCCGCCGACAACGCCAACACGCCGGACCTTTTCTCCGGCTATCTGAAAAGCTTCCCGTACGGCGCGCATCTGCAGGAAGCGCAGTTGCGGTTGGTCAATCTGATCCGCACCGGCGCGCCGCCGATCAAGACGTTTGACGGCACCTGGCAGACCGAATGGACCTGTCCGAACCTCGGCGGCTATCCGGGCTACAGCTACAGCTTCAACGGCCAGGTGAAGGACGGCGTCTATCACGGCACGAAGGGCGCCAAGGGCGAGCCATCGTCGATGACGCTCGACGGCAGGATCGAGGCCGACGGTACCGCGGGCTTCACCGGCGAGGTCATTGTCGGTTCGAGCCTGGTCGGCCTCGGTGCCGCGCGCGGCTCCCCGAGCGATTTCCACGCGCTCGGGCATTTCGACCACGGCAGCGGCAACGGCAAGCGCATCGAAGGCCGGCCCTGCACGCTGACGTTTTTGAAGCAGTGAGCGCGGCAGCTGCGCCGCTGTCGGCGCACTGTTTTCTGATTCAATTGTCAAACAGCGACGTCTTCAACCCGCCCCGCGACAGCGGGGGCGGATGCAAACAAGCATTCTCGTTCTCGCGATGCGATCCGCACCCGAGTCATCGTCACGTGCATCAAATAAAACGACGAACGTCTCGCTCTCCGCACCGATCTTCGTCAGAGCATGCCGGCGGTGGCTGCCGGTAATCTCACGATCTGCGCTTTGAGCCACGAAGGTAAGAACGGAAGAAAGCAAGGAAGCGGAACGCCGAGAGACGCGTATCCAACCTCCGCACCCTAGCGGGGTGCGGCGCGCGCAGAGCGCTGCGCGCTCGCCTTTCGGCGTCCCACCACGGCGCTTGCTGCAGCGAACGAACGCCACAGCTCAACCCCAGCTACGCGCTTCCTGGGACGGGACTAGGGAGGAGCGGGTGTTACCCGCTCCCGGCCGTCCTGCAGTGCAGCGGTCTTGAGACCACAGACCGGTCATCGTGCCGGCCGGGCGTATACGCCAGGGTCGCCCGAGTGCGGCGGTGACGAGCCGCCGCCCGCGGGAACCGCTCTCGCTCCGCCATGCGGAGTGACCGCATGACGTCCTTGTACGGGAGCGAGATTGATGGCCATTTCTCAGAACGACACCGCGATGTCACGGAATTATTTTCCGATGTAACTTACGCCCATTTAGCAGGGCTTTCTGAGCTGTGCGAGCCGCGACATCGGCAGCAACGTCAACGCGTTTTGAGCACAAAGATTCGCTGCTATGGCAATGGTTTACGCCTGCTAACTGCGCGCTCCTTCTCCCCGCGTGCGGGGAGAAGGTTGGGATGAGGGGGCGTCAACGCTGCCTGAGCGTCAACATCTTGACCTCAAAGCTCGGACTCGCCGAGAGGCCCCCTCACCCTCGCTTTGCATAGCCGATGCTTTGCATCGGCGTGCTTGGTGCTAAGAACGGCGTCCGAAGGACGCCTACGCTCTCCCCGCACGCGGCGAGAGGTTTTCATTTGTCGCGCGCTTCTCATGGCTCATCCGTCTAAATCTCTTCCTCCAGCGGCGGCTTGCCTGCCGCGTGCATCGCGGCGCGGTAGGCGAACACGACGCCGGGGCCGAGCGTGGTGCCCGGTCCGGGATAAGTGCCGCGCATCATCGACGCCATGTCGTTGCCGCACGCGTACAGGCCGTCGATCGTCCGGCCACCATTGTTCAGCACGCGCGCGTCGGCATCCGTCGACAGGCCGGTGCTGACCGCGATTTCGGCGGGCCAGATCTCCAGGCCGTAATAGGGCGCGATCTCGATCGGCCCGATGCAGGGATTCGGCTTGTGCGCGTCGTCGCCGTTGAAACGGTTGAGCTCGGTCTCGCCTTTGCCGAAATCGAGATCCACGCCGGTCTTGGCGAACCCGTTGTTGCGCTCGACTGTCCGGCGTAGTTCCTGCGCGTCGATGCCGAGTTGTCCTGCCAGGCTGTCGAGCGTATCGGCGCGCTTGAGATAGCCCGCTTTCAGCAAGCGTCGCAGGTTGCCGGCGCCGGGATAAACATCGCCCAGTCCGTATTTCCGAATGAAGGTTTCGTCGCAGATCAGATAACAGGGAATCGACGGCGATCTCGCGTTGGCATCGAACATCCCCTCGACGAAGTCGTGATACGACGCCGCTTCGTTGACGAAGCGCTCGCCATTTTTGTTCACCGCGATCAAGCCTGGCTTGGCGCGGTCGAGCAGGAGGTGCGGGTAGAGGCCCTTGCTGCCGTCCGTGCGCGTGGTGACCGAGACCGGCGTCCACAACCCGCTGCGGCGATGCTCTTGTGGCGCGATCCGCGCGCCGAGCTGTTCGCCGATGGCGATGCCGTCACCGACGTTGAATTCGCTCGCCATTGAATTGGCCGGCACCGGATGCGCCATGAACGCGTCGCGATAGCGCTTATTGTGCCCGTAGCCGCCGGTCGCCAGCACCACGCCTTTTCCCGCCGCGACATAAATCTCGCCGTCTTTGGTTTTGATCGTCGCGCCAACCACGCGTCCGTTCTGCTCATCGACAGCGGCGATCGAAGCGTTGAAAAGGATTTCGACGCCGCGCCGGCGCAGGCTGTAAAACAGCCGCGACGCCAACGCATTGCCCATCATCAGCCGGGTGCCGCGCGGATAACGCAGGCGATCGATCAGGTAACGTGTCATCAGCTTCGCGGCGTAGCTGAAATTCGCCAGCGACTTGAGGCGGCCGAGCAGGGGAGGGATGTCGGCCTTGCCGATCATCATGCCGCCGAACAGCATGTATTCGGGGATCGGCGGCCGCAGCCGCCGGAAATCCGCGCCGAGTCGGCGTCCGTCAAACGGTAGCGGAATGATCGCGCGGCCGCTCACCGCGGCGCCTTTCATGTTGCTGCGATAATCCGGATGCCGGCCGCAGGGCAGGAACTTCACCTCGGTGTTCTGCTCCAGCCAGTCGATCACGGCCGGTCCGGTTTTGAGAAACGCCGTGCGCAGATCGCGGCTCGCGTTGTCGCCGATCAGCGCGTCGAGATAATCCTGCGCGCGTGCCGCGCTGTCGTTGAAGCCGGCGCGTTTACTTTGGCGGTTGCCGGGAATCCACAGCGTGCCCGCCGAGGTCGATCCGGTGCCGCCGACTTGATCCGACTTTTCGCAGATCAGCACGCTGAGCCCATGCAGGCTTGCCACCAGCGCCGCCGTCATGCCAGCCGGCCCGGCGCCCGCGACCAGCAGATCGACTTCGCGGTGTTGGCTCATGGTGTTTGGGTTCCGGCATTATTTGTTTGAACGGTAGGGCAAGGCCCACGCGCTGCCAACAGCGGCGGCCATACCCGCATGACACTGTCATGCCCCGCCGCGGCCGTTCGAGGAACGGCCTCGCTTCGCTCGCCTATGCCGGGGCATCCAGTAATCGTCGCCGTATCGGCAAATCCTCAGCGTCTGCGTTTATTGAATGGCCCGCCGGAACCTGTCACGGGGCGCGCAACTTCGCGCGATCCCGTTGCGAACTGTGCCGGGTGGGCGCCAAGCTCCGGTTCCCAGCTTCCCGCATCTCATGCGCAAGGTGCGGGAGCGGGTGAACATGTGGCGGAGATCGGCGTTGTCTGGAAGAAGCCGGAAGGGGAGAAGAAAAGGAACTTGTCGTGAAGAAACTGATCTCACTTGCCGTCATCGCCGTGTTTGTCGCAATGAGCGCGCCCGCCTTTGCCCAGTCCTATGATCCCTCTGTCGGTAGTGGAAACATCGTGTCCGGTCGGAAGGGTGGTATGCAATCCGGAACCACCGGGCGGCATCTTTACAACTATGCGCCTCGCCACCGCGCGCACATGAGCTAACCCACGCGTTAGCTAACCATGCGTTAGCCAACCCATGCATTCGCCCCGCGGCGCTTCGTCAAGTCATCAGCGAAGTGTCGCGGTCGTTCGCAGCTCGCTCTGGCGCATCCATAAATGCAAGCCACGCCAAAGCGCGCGGCATTTGTGGTGAGGTAAGTTCCACGAACGGGGCATTTAATTCTGCGCCGCAGCGAACCAAGTTGATCATCCCACGTTGGCTCAAGAGACCGCGACGCTTCCCGCGCGCTGTCTTCCCCGACAATCCATGTAAAAAGACAACAAGGAGAAGCCCTGTGGGACTATTTTCTAAAGACATCAAGACGATGAACGATTTGTTCCTTCACACCCTGGCCGACATCTACTACGCGGAACAGCAGATTGTGAAATCGCTGCCCGATATGGTGAAGAAGGCGACAGATCCGCAACTGAAGCACGGCTTCGAAACGCATCTGCGCGAAACCGAAACCCACGTGAAGCGCCTGGAACAAGTGTTCCAGAAGCTGGACGTCAAGGCCAAGGGTGTGGATTGCCCGGCGATCGACGGCATCCTCAAGGAGGCAAAAGAGGTTGCCGGCGAAGTGTCCGACAAGTCGGTGCTCGACGCGGCGCTGATCGCGGCCGCCCAGGCGGTGGAACACTATGAGATGACGCGTTACGGCACGCTCATCGCGTGGGCCAAGCAGCTCGGACGCCAGGACGTTGTCGGCCTGTTGCAGCAGACGCTTGAGGAGGAAAAGGCCACCGACAAGAAGCTCACTTCAGTGGCCGATGCGGGCGTAAACCGCAAGGCGGCCTGACGCGCTCTCGCAAACTCTGTCAAAAAGCCGGGATAGCCCTGTGCGCCAAAAGCGCCGGGGCGTCCCGGCGTTTTTTTATTACACGCTAGCCCGGCGCCTCGCCGCTCATCCTTCGAGGCTCGCTCCGCTCGCACCTCAGGATGATGGAACGCCAAATCCGTCGCGGATCAGCCGCACGATCGCGCGGTCGAGCGCCGAGAGAAATTCCGAGCGGTCGCGCGGCGAGAACGGCTTTGGCCCGCTGGTGATCTCGCCGGCGCTGCGCAGCGAGTCCATCAGGTTACGCGTCGCCAGCGTCATGCCGATGGAGTCTTTGGTGAACGAC
>Ga0302326_10016306_pt1 | contig 15561 bp, 12 predicted proteins | sample Palsa_T0_3_FD_202264 | JGI IMG/M metagenome (GOLD analysis project Ga0302326, IMG submission 202264) | Peat permafrost microbial communities from Stordalen Mire near Abisko, Sweden - Palsa_T0_3 | ecosystem: Environmental > Terrestrial > Soil > Palsa > Peat permafrost | place: Sweden: Abisko...
TCCGCCGATGAACTGCGCATTCAGCTGGAAGACGCGAAAAGTCTGTTGGGCGAAGCCTTCGACGAACTCAAGAAGGTCGAACTGCTGGACGAGCGCGATCAGGCGCGCGAGCGGGCCGAAGAAAACGCCCGGGAGCAGGCCGACCTCGACAGTATAGGCCTGATGCGCGCCCGGATCGGGGCCGTTGCCTGAGGCTTTTCCTTCGGCATCTGCTGCAGAGTTTTCAGAACCCGGACCGCGAGGCCCGGGTTTTTCTTGATCAATTTCCACGAGGCAAGTTCCAAAGGCCAATTTCCACAGGTCCTGCCATCGCTGGCTTGGTGGACCGATTTGGCCCAAGGTATGATACGACACATCCGGACACATCTTGACTGCCGCTCCGGTGAACGAAAGCGATGGGGCATCGCGATTTTGGGGACGCTGAATGCTGACGCCAGCTGAGCTGGTCTGGCTGATTGCCGCCGTGGCGAAGGGGGATGAGGCTGCTTTCGAGCGCCTTTATGCCGCCACGCGCGCGAAACTCTTCGGCGTCGTACTTCGTATCTTGCGGCGACAGGACCTCGCGGAGGAGGTCGTGCAGGAGGTTTACGTCAAGATCTGGAGCAGTGCCGGACAGTTCAATCCCGGCCTGTCCTCGCCGATCACGTGGATGGCGTCGATTGCCCGTAACCGTGCCATCGACGTCGTGCGCAAACGCAGTGAAGTGTCGATCGAAGAGGAGCCGGCGGCGATGGAAGTGGCTGCCGACACGCCGGATCCGCTGGCGCGCCGGGAGATGACGGAAGAGCTGAAGCGAATGCTGGAATGCGTTGGCCGTCTGGAGCCAGATCGGCAAAAGCTGGTGTTGCTGGCCTATTACAATGGCTGGAGCCGCGAGCAATTGGCGGCGAAGTTCGAGACGCCGGTCAATACGGTGAAGACCTGGCTGCGCCGCAGTATGATGGATATCAGGGAGTGCCTCGGACTTTAGATGGCCTACAGCGAAGACCATATCGCGCTCGCCGCGGAATACGCACTCGGCACTCTCGATGTCGATGAGCGCGCGCAGGTTGAAACCATGATGTCCGTCGACAAGGACTTCACGGCGATGGTCGAGGCGTGGGAGCACAAGCTCGGCGTCCTCAACCAGATGGTTGGATCGGTCGAGCCGCGGCCGGAGGTCTGGGACAGGATCAAAGCCGCGATAGGACATTCCGAGCCGCAGGCGCCGATCGTGCTGCCGGACACCTTGCCGCCGGCCGTCCATCAGATCGAGGAATCCGCCGCCGTGCTGGAGCGCTCCAATGTGATCCGGATGTCGGGCCATGCCAGGCGCTGGCGCAGCGTTGCGGCCTTTACCTCGGCGATCGCCGCGGCCCTGGTCGCGCTGATCGGGATTCAGCTGTTTCAGCCGGATTGGCTTCCCGAAGCCATGCGTCCCGCACCGCGCACGCAGCTGGTCGAGGCCAGGGCCCCGGCCGCTGCGGCGCCATCGGCGCAATATGTTGCCGTGCTGCAGAAGGATGGCGGCTCGCCGGCGTTCATTCTCACGGTTGACGGGGCGACCAAAAATTTCACGGTACGCAAGGTCGGTGCTGCCGCCGAGCCCGGCAAGAGCTTCGAACTGTGGCTGATCTCGGACAGGCTGCCGCGGCCGCGCTCGCTGGGCGTGATCGGCGGCGGCGACTTCACCGCGCGTGCGGTGCTGGCGTCCTACGATACCGACATCGTCAATGCGGCGACCTATGCGGTGACGGTCGAGCAGGCCGGCGGCTCGCCGGACGGCAACCCGCATTCGGCGCCGATCTTTACCGGCAAACTGGTCGAGGCCGTTCCGCCGGCCGCGCCGCCGCGTTCGCCGGCGCGCTGAGCCTTCCCGGCATTGCTGCCAAATACCCCCCCAAAAAGTGAAAACGCCCGTGGGGAGCGGGCGTTTTCGGTAGTCGACTTGGGGGTAGTATTTGGGGGTCTTCTACATACTCACATGGCGACTTTGGGGGCTGGTAAAGCGCCGCGTGAATTCACAAAATCATTAGCGCACCACCGAGGCGTTCGAGCTGGTGACTGTCACCGGCTTGCCGGCCTTGATCACGCGCGCGGTCTGCGTATAGCCGTCGTCCGAACTGGTGCGAGCCGAGATGCCGAAGCCCGCCACTGCGATACCTGCAACGAGCGCGACCACCACGATCTTGAGGTGGGTCGAACGATCAGCGCTGTAGATCGAATGGTTCATGGAAGCCTCCTGCCGCCTGCCACTTGCGGATTTGTCTCGCCCGTCCGCCGGCCGGTTCAACATCTCAGAGCAGGAAACGTGGGGATTCGCCTTTAGGTTCCTAAGAGGCGATCACAAGGCAGTGAAAAGACTTGATCGCCCGCGATTGGATTTCTCATTCGGCATCGCAGGATCTAAAATAATATAATAATTACAGTATGTTATTTATTCATTCGTTTTGCGGCGCAAAATGCCCGCTGATCCGGCCGGACCGATAAATCATTTGCCTGTGGCGAAAAAGTACCGCCCCCGCGCGGTTCCGTGGCGCAGATCTTTCGAGCGAAAGCCTGCCCCGGACCTGATCCGGGGTGACACGGTTGGCGTGAAGAAAACCCGTCAAACCAAAGATCAGACGCTTCCGACCGTCTTCAGCCGCGCCCGGGGATGGATTTCGGCCTGCGACAGAACCGTGGTTTGCGACCTGAAGCGCTCCACCAGCGAGCGTACAAAGGGACGGATGGCCGCCGAGGTCACCAATACCGGCGCCTCGCCTTCGCGGGCCGCCTGTTCGAACCGTTCGCGCACCACGGTCATGAACTCCGACAGCTTGGATGGCTGCATCGCAAGGCTGCGTTCGTCGCCCTGACCGATCAGCGATTCGGCAAAGGCCTGCTCCCATTTCGCGGACAGCGCGATCAGCGGCAAATAGCCGTTGTGGGAGGTATTCTGCGCGCAAATCTGGCGCGCCAGTCGGGCGCGAACATGTTCGACCACGGTCGCGGGGTTGCGCGAGAACGCCAGCGCGTCGGCGATGCCTTCGAGAATGGTCGAGAGATCGCGGATCGAGATGCGCTCGGCCAGCAACAGCTGGAGCACGCGCTGGATGCCCGATATCGTGACCTGGGCCGGCACGATGTCCTTGATCAGTTCGCCCTGTTCCTTCGGCAGATCCCTCAGCAGCTTCTGCACCTCGCCATAGGACAACAGGTCCGACATGTTGTTCTTGAGCAGTTCGGTGAGGTGGGTCGACAGCACGGTCGCGGCATCGACCACGGTATAGCCCTTCAGCGAGGCTTCCTCCTTCAGGCTGGCGTCAACCCAGGTCGCCGGCAGTCCGAAGGTCGGTTCGATGGTGTGAATGCCGGGCACGGAGACCTGGCTGCCGCCGGGGTCCATGACCATGAACTGGTTCGGCCAGATCCGGCCGGTGCCGGCGTCGACTTCCTTGATCTTGATGACGTAGGTGTTCGCCTCGAGCTGCACATTGTCGAGAATGCGCACCGCCGGCATCACGAAGCCCATCTCGATCGCCAGCGAGCGGCGCAGCGCCTTGATCTGTTCGGTCAGGCGGTCGGTGCCGTCAGGGCCATTCACCAGCGGCAGCAGCGCGTAGCCGAGTTCGATCTTGAGGTCGTCGATCTTCAGCGCCGTCGAGATCGGCTCTTCCGCCGAGGCGCTGGCTGCCGCGGCTGCCGCGGCGGGAGCGGCGGCCGCATGGGCTGCGGCCGCGGTCGTTTCGCGTTTTTTCTTGCGGGCTGAAATCGCCAGCGCTGCAGCGCCGCCGCCCAGCAACAGAAAGGGGAGCATCGGAATGCCCGGCAGCATCGCCAGCACCAGCATCACGCCGGCCGACATGCCCAATGCCTGCGGATAGCCGGACAGCTGCCGCATCAGCGCCTTGTCGGCGGCGCCGCTGACGCCGGCCTTCGAGACCAGCAGGCCCGCGGCGGTGGAGACGATCAGCGCCGGGATTTGAGTGACCAGACCGTCGCCGACGGTCAGCAGGGTGTAGGTGCGCGCGGCTTCGCCGAAACTGAGGCCCTGCTGGGCGACGCCGATGATGATTCCGCCGATGATATTGATGAACACGACCAAGAGGCCCGCGACCGCGTCGCCGCGCACGAACTTGGAGGCACCGTCCATGGCGCCGAAGAAGCCGCTTTCGTCTTCCAGCGCCTTGCGCCGTTCCTTGGCGGCTTTCTCGTCGATCAGGCCGGCCGAGAGATCGGCGTCGATCGCCATCTGCTTGCCCGGCATGGCGTCGAGGTGGAAGCGGGCTGCGACTTCCGCGATGCGCCCCGAACCCTTGGTGATGACGACGAAATTCACGATCACGAGGATCGCGAACACGATAATTCCGATCACGAAATTGCCGCCCATCACGAAATTGCCGAAGGCCTCGATGACGTGGCCGGCGGCGTCGGTGCCCTCATGGCCGCGCGACAGGATCAACCGCGTGGAGGCGAGGTTGAGCGACAGCCGCAGCATGGTCGAGATCAAGAGGATGGTCGGGAACGAGGAGAATTCCAGCGGCGCCTGGATGAACAGCGACGTCATCAGGATCAGGATCGACAGCGTGATCGAGATCGCCAGAAACAGATCGAGCACGATCGAAGGCAGCGGCAGGATCAGCACCACCAGAATGGTGAGGATCCCGAACGCCAGCCCGAGATCGCCGCGCTTCAGGATATTGCCGATTTCGCTTAAACTCGGAAGCCCGCTTCCAGGCGCCCCTGCGCCCTGACCTGCCGTGACGTCGACCATGGTTACTGCTTCCCCCCGCGAATGCCGGTCACGGGCGCCAAACGACTGCGCGGCGGCCGATGGACCACCGTTTCGAAAGTGAGGCACCGCACTGGCGTCCACGGGTACTCCCCCGTTTTACGCGGCTGACAACTCAACTTTGTCACTGGGCAAATTTTGCCCGGTTTATGGTTAGTAAAGGGTTAACGGTCGTCATTCCCCGACGCGCCAATTGGCGCGTCTGAGGGCGTCGCGCAGCGACGAACCCGGAATCCCGCGGTAATCGCATCGAGATTCCGGGTTCGATGCTATGCATCGCCCCGGAATGACGCAGTGCAAAGACGATTCGGTTGCGGTGCATCTGCATGCCCAATATCGCGCCATGTTGCTTGACCGCGGAGCTGCGGGCGCAGAAGTTGCCGCCGTGCACGCTCCCTCCAATACCCGGCAATCAAGGCCATTCACGCCCGACTCCGGTCAGGCCTGGGTGAGGCTTGCGCTCGCGCTGCTGATCGGCTCGGTCGGCGGCGCCGGGATGTGGACGGTCGTGGTCGTGCTTCCGGTGGTCCAGGCCGAATTCGGCGCGACGCGCGGGGCGATATCGCTGGCCTTCACGCTCACCATGCTCGGCTTCGGCCTGGGCAGCGTCGTCACCGGCAAGATCACCGATCGCCTCGGGATCGTGGCGGCGATCGGGCTCAGCATCGCCTTTCTCGGCGTCGGGTATGTCGTTGCGGGATTGTCGACCACGCTGTGGCAGTTCATTGCGGTGTATTTCCTGATCGGGGTCGGGACCTCGGCGACCTTCGCCCCGCTGATGACGGAAGCCTCGTACTGGTTCGAACGCTATCGCGGTCTGGCGGTGGCCATTGTCGCCAGCGGCAATTATGTCGCCGGCACGATCTGGCCGCCGCTGGTCAATTGGGGCGTGCAGCGGGCCGGCTGGCGGACCACCCATATCGCCATTGGCCTGTTCTGCGCCGGGGCGATGACGCTGTTGCTGTGGCTGCTGCGCGGGCGGATGGGCGGCGCCAAGGCGCGCAGCCACGACAACGCGCCGCCGCCGCGGGTCGATCTGCGGCTCTCGACCAACACGCTGACGGCGTTATTGTGCATCGCCAGCATCTCCTGCTGCGTGGCGATGGCGATGCCGCAGGTCCACATCGTCGCCTATTGCGGCGATCTCGGCTACGGCGTGGCGCGGGGTGCGGAAATGCTGTCGCTGATGATGGCGTTCGGTATCGTCAGCCGGATCGGATCGGGGTTCCTCGCCGACCGGATCGGCGGCATCCGCACGCTGCTGATCGGCTCGGCCGCGCAGGGATTCGCGCTGCTGTTCTATTTGTTCTTCGATGGCCTCTCGTCGCTCTACATCATCTCGGCGATGTTCGGCCTGTTCCAGGGTGGCATCGTGCCGAGCTACGCCATCATCGTGCGTGAATCGATGCCGGCGTCGCAGGCTGCGACCCGCGTCGGTCTGGTGATCCTGGCCTCGGTGTTCGGGATGTCGTTCGGCGGCTTTGTGTCGGGCGTGATCTTCGATTCGACCGGCTCCTACGCCGCCGCGTTCGTCAACGGGCTGGCTTGGAATGCGCTCAACGTCACGATCATGGTCGGGCTGTTGATCCGCTCGCGGCAGCGGCTGGCGCTGGCGTGAATCTTATACCCCCTGGCCCGCCTTGAGCAGGACGCAGCCGCTGATCCTGATGCTGCCGTCGGGCTCCAGTTCCAGCGTATACATCGCTTCCCACGGCACGCCGTCGGCGTCGACGATGTGCACCTCTTGGGCGATCTTGCCGTCGACGGCGCGGGCCTCGCCGAATTCGAAGCTCTTGTGGCGATAGACCGGCGCATAATTGCGCTGGACCATGCCCAGGAAGATATCAGCCTGCGGGAACATGCCCTGGATCGCGGGCGCCGCGTAGGAATAGGCCGCTGCGGCGTCGTCGCGGCTGAACGCTTCGACCTGGGAGCGGATGATGCCTTGCGCGGCAGCGACATCGTCCGCAGCGCCAGCGGGCGCGGCGAGGCCGAGCAGCAGTGCGGCTAGTACGACAAGCGCACGCATGAGGGGCTCCGTGTTGTTAATCCTCGCGGCGGTCAACCGTTCGGAAATTATACCGGAGCGGAAACACCTGCAAACATCGTGCCCATCACTTTCGCATTCCCCGCAGATTTTGCTTCGCTTCGGGATTGCCCAGCGCGGCCGCCTTTTCGAACCATTGCCGGGCGGTCTTGAGGTCGCGGGGAACGCCGTCGCCGTCGTTATAGAGGATGCCGAGATTGGTCATGCAGGCGGCGCAGCCCAACGCCACGCCCTGTTCGAACAGCTTGCGCGCCTGCGCGTAATCGCGCGGAACGCCTTTGCCAGCGTAATAGAGCAGGCCGAGATCGTTCATGCCTGCCGGCACGCCGGCATTGGCGGCGGCCTCGTAGAGCCGGCGCGCCTCCACCAGATCCCGCGTCACGCCGTGACCATGCTCATACTGCCAGCCGAGATCAATCATCGCGATCGGTTCGCCCGCCGCCGCGGCTTTGCTGTACCAGCGCACCGCCTCGGCGTAATTTTTGGGAACACCGTCGCTACCTTCATAGAGGATGCCGATATTGTGCATCGCCATGGCGTAACCGGCGTCAGCGGCTTTTTCGAACAACCGTCGTGCTTCGGCGAAATCCTTCCGCGCCCCGGCCACACGTCCCGCCTCGAATGTAAATCTCGCCACGTCAGGATATTGCGCGATCGCGTCGTTGCAGGCCTTGGTCGCCGCCGCAATATCGATCTTGTCCACCTCGATGCCCGGCAGGCTCGGCGCGTGTCCGGTGTCGTAGGGCATCCCGGCCAGCCGGTCGCAATCGGTGATGAGATCGCGGCGCAGGCTCGGATTATCGTCTGACGGCGACAGCCGCGCTTCCACGATCGGAGCCGTGGTGCCGGAGGGACCCGCGGCTTGCGTGCTGGCGGCAGGGGCGGGCTTGCCGGCGAAATAGAAATTGCCCGAGATCGGCGAGGAGGACAGCCACGGCAATTGCGAACCGCTGGTCGCTTTCTGCACCTCAAGGCCGACTTCGTTGAAGGTCTTGAACAGGCCATAGCCGGGCCGTTGCATGGTTTCGGCCAGCGCTTTGGTATAGGGGCTGTGGCCGTCAACGCCATCGAGCGAGACGCTGCGCGGCTGGGTCGCAAACGAAATCAGCGTCCCCGGCGGGGCCTGCATCTGCGCGAGCCCGCCGGCCTTCGAATGCGCCCCTTGATCCCTGAACGGGTCATCACGGCAGGCATCGAGCAGGACGAGGTTGATTTTGGTGCCGGATTTTTCCATCTGGTCGAGAATGCCGGTGGTGCCGATGCCTTGCGCAAAGATGTCGCCTTCGTCGAGCGGATGGGCGTCGACCGGGACCAGGTAGTTGAGGCTGTGGGTCTCCACGCCGTGGCCGGCATAATAGAACAGCGCGACGTCGGCGCCGGCCAGTTGCTGGCCGAATTGCTGCAGGGCGTTGTCGAAGCCGGCCTTGTCGAGATCGAGCTGGGCGCCGCCGCCGACCACGAAAAAGCCGAGCGACAATAGCGTGTCCGACATCAGCCTGGCGTCGGCGGTGGGATTTGGCAGCGCGGGAACGGCGCGGTAGGCCGAATTGCCGATCACCAGCGCCACGCGTTTTTCGGCATGCGCCGCCGAGCCCATGCCGGCGCACATCAGAAATGCCGCAAAAATCAGCCGCGACATGATGGCGATCCGGCCAGCCATGACAACGCCCTCCAATGGCGGAGCCCATTGCCGCCACCTTTTGGTCTCGCCGGGCCGGCGTTTGGTTCGACGGGCCCCGGCGGCGAGCCGGCCGGCGCGTTCGCCGGACCCTGCCGCCGCTAGCTGGTCACGGGCCGGCGCGTGGGGGATTGCCGGCAGTCGGGATAGGCGAAAGCAACGAATCAGTTAGACTCGCGCAACTTGTCCATGCCCTGATGGTCCATGAACGCATCGCCACAGATCTCCGATCTGGAAATCACTTTAAGATTTCTGCACAGATTTGCGGACCTCATGTCGAACGGGTCCAACTCGGAGAATCTGCTCCGCGCGGCAGCGCTGCTCGAAGCGAATGTGCGGCGGGCCAACGAAGCCGAAGAGCAGCTTCGGCAGGCGCGAGCGGACAGCGCCAGCTTCGAGCAGCAACTGGTGACGCTGTCCCGGGATGACCATGTTGCAGTTCCGGTTTCCATATTGCGGCTCGCCGCGTCCCAATTCCAGGCGCTCGCCCATGCCTTCGAGCGTTCCGGCAACGTCGTCTCGCAGGCGATGTGCGCAGCCAGCGCGTCGACACTGGACCGGGTTCTTGAAGCCCATGCGCCGCTGCTGTCGCTGCAGAGAAGCGAGCGGTCGGGCGGCTAGGCCGGTGGGATTCGAACGCGGATTGGAGACGAGACTGAGGTGGTGGGCTTCATCTTCGTCTTGCTTATCGGTGTCTTTCATCCCGCTAGGCTGACCACTTTTTTACGAGAATGGTTGCTTGGTCGCTTTTCTCCAATGCTGTATCCACCAACAACAGCAGAAGCTCCGTAAACGCTTTGATGACCGGGGGTGCGAAGCGATCCTGCATCAGGTCGGCATAGCTTCCCTGTCCGAAATAAAGCCCGTCCGAGACCAGAAAGCTCATGCGCATGAGGTTGCCTGTCGGCGGCGGCAGGCGTGTCTTGTTCCAGGGGCCGTAGCGGTTCACGATGAACTGCGACACGCGCAATAGCTCCTCGGCCTTCCCAATCAGCTCAGGTGGGGTTGATTCAAAGATTGCGATCTTCTCGCTATGGTTAATGTACCGCAGGCGTCCGTCCGGAAACGCAGCGAGCACGTCCAACCCTGCTTGCTGCGGCACTTCAACGATCGCTCCCAAGAGGCGCTTGCGCGGGACTGAAACGTTCATTCGGCGCAAGCGATTGAACGCGACCACTCGCACACGGCTCTCAACGTCCAGGTCGTTCCCGATTCTCTCCAACCTTTCGCGATCAGTCGATTCCGACAGCACGGCATCGTAATCGTGTTTCTGTTCGTCGCTGCCTTTCCTCAACAAGGCGACATTGTCGCAAAACAGAAGATTATAGAGATGATTGGACCCTTCATTCTTATACGGCCGATAGAACGGTTCGGTGGTCCCGGAATTTCTTTGTTGAAAGAGATTTAGGAACATCGGTGGAGCCCTGCCGGCCTTGATGTCATGGTGAAAAACCGCAACGACAATTGCCCGGATTCCTTACGTAAGGATGAATCTATAAAGCGGCTTTGTCGCTCTGAACGCCCGCCAGCCGAGGAGTCGTCCTGGCTCAGGACAACAATTGCCGCGCCACGATCAGGCGGTGAATCTGGTTGGTGCCTTCGAATATCTGATTGATCTTCGCGTCCCGCATGAATCGCTCGACCGGAAAATCCTTCATATATCCGGCGCCACCGAAGATTTGCACCGCGTCGGTCGTGACCTTCATGGCCATGTCGCTTGCGAAGCATTTCGCCATCGAGGCCTTGGCGGAGAACTCCCTGAAGCTCGCTTCAGACGCAAATCCCTCATCGGCAATTCGAGCGCATTCGTAAACCAGGCATCGCGCCGCTTCCACCTGCATTGCCATATCCGCAAGCATGAATTGCAGACCCTGGAATTCGGCAATCGATTTGCCGAACTGACGCCGCTCCTTGGCGTATTTCACGGCGGCGTCCAGAGCACCCTGCGCGAGGCCGACAGAGACCGCACCGATGGTGGGCCGGTTCAGATCCAGTATCCGCATGCAGATCTTGAACCCTTCGCCTTCCTCGCCGATCCGGTTTTCGGCGGGCACCCGAACGTTGTCGAAATAAATCGGGGCATTCGGCAATCCGTTCAGGCCAAGTTTACGTTCGGTCTTGCCAACCGAAAAGCCCGGCGTCTTGGTGTCGACGATGAATGCGCTGATGTTATGGGTGCCATCGCCATCGCCGCCAGTCTTTGCGAAAACAGTGATGTAGTCGGCGACCGGCGCAAAGGTGATGAAGCATTTCTGGCCATTGAGAATGTAGGAGCTGTTGCCGTCACGCGTGGCCGAGGTTTTCATGCCGCTGACGTCGGAGCCCGATTGCGGTTCGGTAATGGCAACGGCGGTGAGGGTGCGTCCCTTGGCGACCTCGGGAAAGAACCGCTGTCGCTGCTCTTCATTTCCGAAATGGAGGAGGGGGACGATCATGCCAATCCCGTTTTGTCCCGATATCAGCGCGATCGTCTCCGATACCTTTGCAAGTTCTTCGGCGGCGAGGCAAACCGTTGTCAAGTTGGCGCCCGGGCCGCCATATTCTTCCGGAAGGCGGAGCTGAAGCAGGCCCATGTCACCGAACTTGGGAACCAGTTCGCTGGGAAAGCGGTCGTCGCGGTCGACCGCATCGGCGATCGGCTCCACTTCCTTTGCGATGAAGCGTTTTAGCGTGTCGCGAAAATCGTGCTGGTCCTGGGTGAGATGCATGTTCTCTCTGCCTGTTCCTATGCCGTTGAGCGGCTTGTTTTGCTTCGACTACTTTTGCGTTCCGGAAGCCTGACCTGAAGTCGGCTCGTCGATCAAATGCCAGGAGGTGCCCTCGAATTTCGCCATCCGCAGCGACCGATAGGGCGCATAATCGTCGGGCGAAGTATTGAGCTGAATTCCCGGCAACATCATTTTGAAGCGCTTGCCCTTCATGCTGGTCGCCTGCTTCAGAAGATTTTCTCGCGTCAGATCGTCGCCGCACTGCTTCAATGCCTCGGCGATGCCCTGCGAGATGACGTATCCGGAGAGCGCAACGAAATCGCCCGGATTGTCGTTGGGCACCCATTTCTTCATGAAATCGACGTACTCCTTGACCTCGGGATCATTGGCCCAGGCCGGATCGCCGGCCTGCTTGGTGAACTGGGTTGTCATGATCCCTTGCGCGCTTTCGAAGCCGGCGGGCTCCAGCACGGTTTTGACCGAGTTGGTCGGGCTGGCGAGGAACTGCAGCGGCGTCCAGTTCATCTCCTTCACCTTGCGCAACCCTTGCGCGGTGAATTTCGGCGTGGAGAAATAGAGAAGGACGTCAGCGCCGGAATCCTTCAGGCGAACGATCTGGGAATCGATGGTCGGGTCCGTCAGTTCGTAGGCGACTTCGGAAACAATCCTGGTCTTGCCGTCGCCGATCGCGGCTTTAAGTCCAACCAGAAAGTCCTTTCCATAATCGTCGTTCTGGTAGAGCACGCCGATTTTGGCGTCCGGCTTGTTCTTGACGATGTATTGCCCGAACGTCTTTCCCTCCATCTCGAAGCCCGGGTACATCGGGACGCTCCAGGGGAAATTCTGCTGGTCGGCGAAACGACGCCCGCCCGCGGAGATGAAGACGTGCGGTACCTTCGCCTGGTTAAGATATTTCTGGATCGCGACGTTCGGCGTGGTGCCCACGGTGCCGACGTCGGCCAGCACACCCAGATCCTCAACCAGCTTTCGTGTCTGTTCGAGCGCCTTCGGAGGGCTGTAAGCGTTGTCGAGCGAGATCAGCGTGATCTTGCGGCCATTGATTCCGCCAGACGCGTTGATCATCTCGAAATAGCCGGCCATCAGCCGCCCGTAACTCGAAAATGCCGACGCGGGGCCGCTGTAGGGAACGGTCTGGCCGAGCTTGATTTCGGTATCGGTGACGCCTGGCCCGTACTTCTTCTCCGCGGCCGACACGCTGCCGGCCAATCCAAGCACGGTCGCAGCAATCACGGCGGTCATTCCAGGTTTCCGGATCACTTATCCCTCCTCGTTTTCCTTGAAATGCACGTGCATGGCGGCCGCGACATCAGTTTCCAGCCCTGCCGATGGCGACTTCGGGCAATCCGACCGGGCCATAGGTGCCGGCGGAAATAGCGGCGCGCAGCTCGGTCTTGCGGATCTTGCCGGTGGCCGTCATTGGCAACGCGTTCACGAAGATGACATCATCCGGCAGCCACCATTTCGGCAGGCGTGCCGCGAGATGATCGATGACCTGATCGCGCGAGGCCGAACAGCCGGACTTCAACGTGGCGAACAGCAACGGGCGTTCCTGCCATCGCGGATGCGAGACGCCGACGACCGCGGCCAGCGCCAGCGAAGGATGTTCCATCGCGGCCGACTCCACGGTGATGCTGCTGATCCATTCGCCGCCGGACTTGATGACATCCTTCGAGCGGTCGACGATCTCGATGGTCCCGTCGCGATGGATGCGCGCGACATCGCCGGTAGCCAGCCAGCCGGTCGGCGTGCATGCTTCGTGGCGGTAATAGCCCGATGCAATGCAGGGGCCTCGCGCCTCCAGGTGTCCCGCGGTCTCACCGTCATGCGGCAGCGGCACACCTGCGTCGCTGACGATCCGCAGCTCGGTACCGAAACCCATTCGGCCTTGCCGCAGCTTGCGCTGGAGCTGTTCGTCCTTTGAGAGTTCGCAATAGCCCGGCGCAGGCGTGGCGCGCACCCCGCCTGCGGCTTCCGTCATGCCCCACACCTGTCCGACCGAGATTCCGCGGGCCTCCAGATCTTCGACCAGCGGCTTTGGCGCCTTGGTGCCGGCGACCAGCGCGGCGCGCAGCGAGGGGATCTTGAAGCCGGTCTCCTTGAGATACTGGACGATGCCAAGCCAGACCGTCGGCACCGCCGCGCACGCCGTCACGCCTTCGGCTGCTATTAGCTCGCACAGCATCGACGGTTCGAAATTGCGGCCCGGCAGCACCAGCTTCTGCCCGTTCATCGGCGCGGTGAACGGCATCATCCAGCCATTGGCATGGAACAGCGGCGCAATCGGCATCACGGCTTCAAGCTCGCCGGGCCTGAACACACCGACCATGTCCGCCGCACTCATAAAGAGCGACGCCAGAATGATGGAGCGATGCGAGTAGACGATCCCCTTGGGATCGCCGGTGGTTCCGGAGGTATAACAGATGATGCTGGCCGAGCGTTCATCGAACACCGGCCATTGATGGCTGGCCGGCTGCGACTGCAGAAGACCTTCGTAGGAAATGACATTGGCAAGCGAGGTGTCCGGCAATTCGTCGCCGGAATCCATAAAAATCCAGCCTTTGACCGACGTCAGATGCGGCGCAAGCGATTCCGCGAGCCTCAGGGTCGCGCCATCGATGAAGATCCACTGGTCCTCGGCGTGGTTGATGATCTTGACCAGCGTCTCTTCGAACAGCCGCGGATTGATGGTGTGAAGCACCAGCCCCTGGCCGGTCACCCCGTAAAACAGCTCGAAATGATGATGGGTATTCCACGCCAGCGACCCCAGGCGGTCGCCTTGCGACAGGCCAAAGGATTGCAGCGCTGCCGAAAGCTGCAGACAGCGTTGCCTGGCTGCGGAATAGGAATAGCGATGGATGCTGCCGTCGACGCCGCGCGAAACGATTTCCGTATCGCCATGCGCGTTCGCGGCGTAGCGAAGACACTCCGTCGTCAGCAACGGCGTATCCATCATCAAGCCGAGCATGACGGATGTCCTCCCTCGTTTCCCTGGAAACGCCCGCCCATTTGATGGGTCTGTTGGCGTGTCCGGGGAAAAGGCTAACAGGCAGCATTCAAACTTACAAGCAGTCTAGCCGGTTTTATATTGAGCCTCGTCCCGGCCGAACCTGGAATCGTTCGCGGATCATTCTGCTGCGACTGCGAAGCGATCGTTTTCGAGATCCGCCTCTAGCCGCGTTTTCTCGGCCAGTGATTTGCTGATGCTCTGCTCTTTGATGTGGCCGTAGCCGCGGATCAATTCCGGAATTCGGGCCAGCCTGGCAAGGATCGGAATCTGCTCGCCTTTTGGAGCTGCGATATGTCGCTCGATCATCGCCAGGTAATCGTCGATCAGCTTTCGTTCGGCTTTTCGTTCAGCAGTATAGCCAAATGGATCGAACGCCGAGCCGCGCAGGAATTTGAGCCGCGCCAGCAGCCGGAATATCGGGATTATCCAGCCGCCATATTCCTTCTTTTGCAGATGTCCCGTCAGCTTGTCGCGGCGCGCCAGCAAAGGCGCGGCCAGATGGAATCTGAGGCGGACGTCGCCTTCGAATTTTTCGCCGAGTTTGCTGGCAAAGGTGCCGTCGGTATAGAGCCGCGCCACTTCATATTCGTCCTTGTAAGCCATCAGCTTGAAGAGGTTCCTTGCCACCGCTTCGGTGAGTTCGCTGGAATCCGGCGCGACGAGGGCTTCGGCGTTGCGAACCTTCGTTACCGTCGAGAGATAACGGTCGGCGTAGGCCCGGTTTTGGTATTCGCTCAGGAATTGAGCCCGGTAAGCGATCGATTCATCAAGCGTCCGGGTCGTCGTCGCGGCGCGGGCGCGGAACTGGGTGGCGCTGCGAACGCGCGCGATGTCATGTGCGGCGAGCCGTCCCCAGCTGAAGGCCTGCTTGTTCATTTCGATCGCAGCGCCGTTGATCTCGATGGCCCGCAGGATGGCTTCCAGCGACAGCGGAATGGCCCCTTTCTGGAATGCCAGGCCGAGCATGAAGGCATTGGTCGCGATGCTGTCGCCCATCAGGGCTGACGCCATGCCGGTGGCGTCGATGATGTCCAGATTCTTGTCCCCGATCGCGTCGCGAAGCGCGCCCTGCATCGCATTCATCTCGAAATCGATATCGGGATTCATCACAAAGCTTGCAGTGGGTTGCAGGTCGGCGTTGACGACGGCCTGGGTCACGCCACGCTCGACGCGGCTAAGGGCCGTCGGATTGGCGGTTACCACGATATCGCAGCCGAGAATGAGATCGGCGCCGCCGGAGGCGATCCGGACGGTCGCGATGTCTTCCGGGCTCGGTGCGATCCGGACATGGCTCATCACGGCGCCATTTTTTTGCGCCAGGCCGGTGAAGTCCAGCGCCGAGCAGCC